>Ga0335080_10003674_pt1 | contig 15549 bp, 16 predicted proteins | sample Lox_Sample_34_FD_206720 | JGI IMG/M metagenome (GOLD analysis project Ga0335080, IMG submission 206720) | Soil microbial communities from Loxahatchee National Wildlife Refuge, Florida, United States - Lox_Sample_3.4 | ecosystem: Environmental > Terrestrial > Soil > Wetlands | place: USA... | reverse complement strand
ATTGACGCCGTTTCCCGCCTACGTGGTCTGCCCGGCCTGCCGGGGCCCGCTCGACGATCGGCTCGCCTGCGGTTCATGCGGACGCGAGTACACGAAGAGCGCGGGCGGCATTCCGAGTCTGCTCGACTTCGAGGCCCCGGGCATCGACGCCAAGCTCCGCGAGCTCGCCGCGTGGCCCGAGCTGGCGAAGGAGCAGGGCTGGTACGAGGCCGACGACCGGATCGACGCGGCGCTGCCGTTCCTCAACCGCGACCTCGGCTGGGACGACCGCGCCTGGGCGGCAACCGAGCACGGCTTCCAGCTGCTGCTCGACTGCTATTTGAAACCGGGTGACCGGGTGCTCGAGGTCGGGGCTGCCAAGAGCTGGGCCTCGCTCCACCTGCTCCCGCGGCACTGCGACTACGTCGCGTGCGACCTCGTCGTCGACCCGCTGATCGGCCTCGGGCGCGGAGCGTTCTTCGAGGAGCGGGTCGGGCCGTACCTGCGCCTGCAGGCCGACGGTGAGCGGCTCCCCTTCTCGGACGGCACCTTCGACGTGGCCTTCTGCGTGGCGACCCTCCACCACGCACTCGACCTCGGCGCCATGGTCTCCGAGCTCGCCCGGGTCACTCGGCGCGGAGGCGTCGTGGCGGGACTCAACGAGGGAACGCGCGCCCCGTACCGGAGCGGCTTCAACCCCGAGCAGAAACACGAGAAGGAGCTCGGGATCAACGAGCACGTGCACACGATGTGGGCCTACCTCTGGGCGTTCGCAAGGGCCGGCCTGCGGCCGCTCCGCGTCGAGTACGCGCAGGGCCCCAGCGAGCTCGCCGAACGCAACATCGCCGGCAAGCTTCTCCGCCTCGGCCGCACCCCGGCGACGCTCTGGGCGCTGAACGCCTACGCCTACTCGGGCCTGAGCCTGTACGCGCGCCGATAGGTTTCGCGTCGTGGCCGTGATCGCGCAGAAGTACGGCGGCACTTCGGTCGCAGGACCGGAGGAGATCAAGCGCGTCGCGCGCCGGATCGTGCGTACTGCCGAGGCCGGCAACCGCGTCTGCGCTGTCGTGTCGGCGATGGGCCAGACCACCGATGAGCTGATCGGGCTCGCGGCCCGGGTCTCGTCGAGTCCGGAGCCGCGCGAGATGGACATGCTGCTGACTTCGGGTGAGCGGATCTCGATGGCACTCGTCTCGATGGCGATCAACGACCTCGGCCATGAGGCGGTCTCGTTCACCGGCTCGCAGGCAGGGATCCTCACCGACACCTCGCATGGCAAGGCCCGGATCATCGAGATCCCGCGCGGTCGTGTTCACGACGCCCTCGACGCCGGGAAGATCGCGATCGTCGCCGGCTTTCAGGGCATCTCGCCCACGACAAGAGATGTGACCACGCTCGGGCGCGGGGGCTCCGACACCACCGCGGTCGCGCTCGCAGCGGCGCTCGGCGCCGATGTGTGCGAGATCTACACCGACGTCGACGGCGTGTACAGCGCCGACCCGAGGATCGTTCCCGGCGCGCACAAGCTGCACCAGGTCTCGTTCGAGGAGATGCTCGACCTCGCGGCGAGCGGAGCCCGCGTTCTCGCGCTGCGCTCGGTCGAGTACGCTCGCAACCACGGAGTGAAGATCCACGTCCGCTCGTCGTTCAACGACTCGGAGGGCACGTGGATCCTCAGGGAGGAGGACATGCTCGAGCAGGCCATCATCTCGGGAATCGCGCACGACACCAGCGAGGCGAAGGTGACGATCCGGCGCGTCCCGGACCGGCCGGGCGTGGCCGGCCGCACGTTCCGCCCGCTCGCGGACGCGGGGATCAACATCGGCGAGATCGTGCAGAACACCTCCCATGACGGACTCGCCGACATCTCCTTCACGCTGCCCGAGAACGAGCTCGAGCGGGCCGAGCCGATCCTGGACGAGCTCTCGCGCGAGATCGGCGCCGAGGGCTTCTCCTCCGAGCGCGACATCGCCAAGGTCTCGGTCGTGGGCGCGGGCATGCGCTCCCACCCGGGCGTGGCCGCCGCCATCTTCGAAGCGCTCGCGGATTCCGGGATCAACATCGAGATCATCTCGACCTCGTCGATCAGGGTCTCGTGCGTCGTTCCGGCCGCCGACTGCGAACGGGCCGTCAACGTGATCCACGAGCGGCTGAAGCTCGCGGACGTCTTCTACGAGGGCGCCGAGTCTGCCGGCGGCTGACTCGGCGCGGCGTCGGCCTCGAACAGCTGGCCCGCCTTGATCCTGGCCGCCATGTCCTTCGACTGCTCGCGGTAGGCGACGCCGTCCTCGAAGACGATCACGGGGTAAGACCGCTGTCCGCTGATCCGCTCGAGCTCGTCGCGGTCACCACGTCTGTACGGGCCCTTGACGATCTCGTAGTCGACCCCGGCCTCGTCGAGCGCCTTCTGGACGCGCCAGCACGGGTGCCCGCCGAGCTTGACCCACACGTTCGAGCAGCGGTAGAGCTGCACCGGCATTAGATCGCCGGCGCAGGCGGCGAAGCACCGAGATCGGTGCTGACCCGGACGAACTCGTCGCGGTCGATCTCTCCCCGCGCGTAGCGCATCCGGACGGACTCGATCGCGGCGTCCGGTGCCGCCGCGACAACGGCCGCCGGGGGAGCGCCCGGGCCGCGCAGATGCCGGACCAGGGCGACGAGCGCGAGAACCAGGAGGGCGACGAACAGCAGGAAGAGGGCGACCCAGATCACCGGATGACCGTGGTGGACGTGGTCTGCATAGAAAGGACCACCGCGGTACATGTCCTGATTGTACGACGCCGTGCAACAAAACCGGGGCCTGGCACCGGTTTTGTTGCACGTGTCAGGCGGGGGCGGGCTCGGCGTGCGCGCCGATGCCGTCGAGGGCGGCGCTCGCCGTGGCGGTGAAGATGTGGTACAGGATCAGCAGCTGGATCAGCGCCAGCGACTCAGAGCGATGGAGATCGGTCCCGATCGTGAACTCGCCGAGCCGCTCGGAGCGCAGGTGACTCGCGAAGTGAAGGCTGCTCCAGATCATCTCCTCGATCGCCCCCGCCCGCTCGCGGTCGAGGCGACCGGGGATGCGCAGATCGACGACGCCGTCCTCGTCCGTGATGCTGATGCCGCCCGAGGCCTCGGCCCCTCCGTCCAGCACCGAGCGGAAGTCGGGGTGACGCAGCGTCGGCCGCAGCACCAGCCTGGCGTCGAGATGCTCCGGGTCACCGGCGGAGTTCGGCAGGAACGAGATGACGATGTCCGCGTGCTGTTGCTGCGGTCGGATGAACGCCTCCGAATCCGGTTCGCGCCGATCGAGATCCGAGAGCACCTGGTCGGTCGTGTAGCCGCGGCGCGAGCAATCGCGCTGCACCTTCCACTTGCGCCGCAGCTCCTCTGGCGGCGCCAGGTAGATGCGGACGTCGAACAGTGCACGGAGCTCTTCGGTGTAATAGCCGAGCAGCCCCTCGACCACCGAGAAGCGCTTGGGGTCGACGCGCACGGGCGGCCCGAACGTGCCGTCGTGGTGCTGGTAGACCGGCTTCAGAAACGGCTCGGCCGCGCGCAGATGCGACAGGTGCTGGCCCATGATGTCCATGAAGTTGCAGTCCGGGTTGAGCGGTGTGATGTTGCGCTCGGCCCGCTGCCTGCGGTCATAGCGGTGGTAGTCGTCGACGCAAACGTGCGTGACGTTGTCCTCGCCGAGCACCCTGACGAGGCCACGGGTCAGTGTCGTCTTGCCGGCCGCAGAGTCGCCGACCACGCCGAGGATGATCGACCGGCCCACGGCGCGCTCGCTCACATCGCCCCGAGAACGGGCAGGTTGTCGTCGTCCTCGGGCTCACGGTCTTCGGCGAACACGCTGCTCGCAAGGATGTCGTCGGGGGTGATGGCCATCAGCTCTTCGCGCGAGAGCTCGGCCCGGCCCTCGGCGAAGAGCCGGTTCGCCTGCCGCAGCCGCGCACGGTCGATCGAGTTCCGGACGCTCCGCCCGTGCGCGAAGCGCGGCCGCTTCACCCGTCGCTCGAGGTAGGCGCGAAACGCCTCCTCGGCGCCGGGGCCGAACACGTAGTTCTGGTGGTCCAGCATCAGGTGCGCGATCGCCATCAGCTCGTCGACGTCGTAGTCGGGAAAGTCGATGTGATGAGCGACCCGCGAGCTCAGACCGGGGTTCGAATGGAAGAAGTCGTCCATGCGGTCCTTGTAGCCGGCGAAGATCACGACCAGCTTGTCCCGCTCGGCTTCCATCACCTGGAGCAGGATCTCGATCGCCTCACCGCCGTAGTCCCGCTCGTTCTCCGGCTTGTAAAGGTAGTAAGCCTCGTCGATGAAGAGGACGCCCCCGTAGGCGCGGCGGAGGACCTCCTTCGTCTTCGGGGCCGTATGGCCGACGTACTGACCCACGAGATCGTCGCGGGTGCAGGCGACGACCCGGGGCTCCTCGATGTAGCCCAGCCGGTGCAGCACCTGCGCCATCTTCAGCGCGACGGTCGTCTTCCCGGTGCCGGGGTTGCCGGTGAAGGACATGTGCAGCGACGGCCGCTCCGAGGCGAGCCCCACCTCGGCCCGGAGCCGATCGATCAGGAGTAGCGCCGCGATCTCGCGGATCCGCGTCTTCACCGGGACGAGAGCGATCAGCTCGCGGTCGAGCTGGTCGAGCACCTCCATGACATTGGTCGCGGTGAGCGCCGCAGCCAGGTCGGCGTGGTCGCCGGTCGCGACCTCGGGATCGGCCTCCTCCTCGTCGACGTCGTACTCGTCGGGCTCCGAGGGAGCTGCGAGGTGGCCGTGCGGCGGCCTCATTCCGAACTCGAACGACATCGCTATCCGGCTCCTCCGTTGCTCGACGCCGACGCGCCGCTCCCGGGCGTCCTGTCGTCCGGGACGAGCCGGAAGCGGTTGACACGCCCCGGCCCCTGCGTCCGGTCGAGGATGAAGCGCTTCTCCACGGACGGCCGGTTGACGATGAACGCGAGCGCGGTCGTCTGCCGTGTGTAGGTCGGGTCGTACGCGATCAGCTTGATGTAGTGCTCCGGAAACGCCTCGCGCGCGGCACGGACCTCGCGCAGGATGATTTCGGAATCCTCCTCCTTGGTGTCGAAGACCGGCAGGCCCCACAGCTCCCAGTAGGAGTTGCGCGGGTGCGGGTCGTCGGTGTACTCGATCGACATCGCCCAGCCGTGGCGCAGCGAGTACCTGATCTGCGCATCGATCTCCTCGTCGGTCAGGTCGGGCAGGAAGGAGAACGTTCCCTGTGTGACTTTCATCTCGAAGCTCCTTCCTAGTAGCCGATCGACGGGACGAGGGCGACGTCGGGCGTGTCCGTCGACTCGAAGTCGAAGGTGATGTCCTTCCAGACCTGAAGCGCGGCGTCGAGCTCGGGGCAGCCCTTGGCCGCCTTCTCGAGGATGTCGGGCCCCTCCTGGAAGTAGTCCTTGCCCTCGTTCCGGGCCTGGATCATCGCCTCGACCGCCACGCGGTTGGCGGTGGCGCCGGCCGCGATGCCCATCGGGTGGCCGATCGTGCCGCCGCCGAACTGCAGGACAACGTCCTCGCCGAGGTAGTGGAGCAGCTGGTGCATCTGGCCGGCGTGGATGCCCCCCGACGCGACGGGCATGACGCCAGGCATCGACGCCCAGTTCTGGTCGAAGAAGACGCCGTAGCGGGGGTCCTCCGGGATGTCGTTCAGTCGGAGGATGTCGTAGAACCCCTTCGTCGTCGAAGGGTCGCCCTCGAGCTTGCCCACGACGGTGCCGGCGTGGATGTGGTCGACGCCGATCATGCGGCACCACTTCGCGATCACGCGGAAGCTGACGCCGTGGGTCTTCTGGCGGGTATAGGTGCCGTGGCCGGCGCGGTGGAGGTGCAGGATCATCCCGTTCGCACGCGCCCACTTGGCCATCGACTGCATCGCGGTGTAGCCGACGGTGAGGTCGATCATGATGATGATCGAGCCCAACTCCTTGGCGTACTCGGCCCGCTCGTACATCTCCTCCATCGTCCCGGCGGTCACGTTCATGTAGCTGCCCTTGACCTCGCCGGACGCGGCCTCGGCGCGGGAGACGGCCTCCATCACGTACGAGAAGCGGTCGTGCCAGCGCATGAACGGCTGCGAGTTGATGTTCTCGTCGTCCTTCGTGAAGTCGAGGCCACCGCGAAGCGCCTCGTAGACGACGCGGCCGTAGTTCTTCGCCGAGAGCCCGAGCTTGGGCTTGACGGTCGCGCCGAGGAGCGGACGGCCGTACTTGTCGAGCATCTCGCGCTCCATCACGATCCCGTGCGCAGGGCCCTGGAACGTCTTGATGTAGTGCGGCGGGATCCGCATGTCCTCGAGGCGCAGCGACTTCAGCGCCTTGAACCCGAAGACGTTGCCGATGATCGAGGAGGTCAGATTCGCGATCGACCCCTCCTCGAACAGGTCGATGTCGTAGGCGATCCTCGCGATGTACTGGTCGGTGCCCGGGACCGGGTCGACCCTGTAGGCCTTCGCCTGGTAGTGCTTGTGGTCGGTGAGCCGGTCGGTCCAGACGACCGTCCAGGTCGCGGTGGACGACTCTCCCGCAACGGCAGCGGCTGCTTCGATGTGGTCGACGCCCGGTTGCGGAACGATCCTGAATGCACACAGGATGTCAGTGTCCTTGGGGACGTAGTCGGCGTCGTAGTACCCCATTTCCGCGTACGGGGTGACGCCTGCGGACCAGCGATCCTTCTTCTCGAGACTGCCTGATCCCTTGGATGTCGGACTCATGAAATTTTCTCTCCCGCTGGGTCGATGGGCTTCCGTAGCGTACGCCAGGAATCAATAGAACGCCAATAAGAGTGTTGGGCATTTTTATCGATTAGATTCAATACTTCACGGTAGGGGTTCGATCTGCTTGAATCGGCCTGTGACCGCCCTCTACCGCAAGTACCGGCCGCAGACCTTCGCCGAGGTCGTCGGGCAAGAGGCGGTGGTACGGACGCTCTCGAACGCGATCGAGAGCGGGAAGATCCGTCAGGCCTACCTCTTCGCGGGGCCGCGCGGCACCGGCAAGACCTCGCTGGCGCGGATCCTGGCCAAGTCGGTGAACTGCAAGCTCGGCCCGACGACACACCCCGACAACACCTGCCACGCCTGCGTCGCGATCTCGAACGGCACCTCTCTCGACGTGATCGAGATGGACGCGGCCTCGCAGCGGGGAATCGACGACATACGCGAGATCCGGGAGCGCGTCGTGCTTCAGCCGGTCGAGGGCCGCTCGAAGGTCTACATCCTCGACGAGGCCCACCAGCTGACCGATGCGGCCTGGAACGCGCTCCTGAAGTTGATCGAGGAGCCGCCGCCGCACCTGCTCTTCGTCTTCTGCACGACCGATCTGGCCAAGGTACTGCCGACAGTGCGCTCCCGCTGCCAGACGTTCGTCTTCCAGCGGCCACGCCTGCCGGAGCTCGTTCGGAAGCTGCGAACGTGCGCCGACGGCGAGGGGATCACGGTGCCCGACGCGGCGCTGGCGCTGATCGCGCGGGGTGGGCGCGGCGCCTACCGCGACGCCGAGTCGACCCTCGACCAGCTCGCCTCCGCAACCGGCGGAACGATCACGGTCGCCGACGTGCTCACGCTACTCGGCGCGTTCGAGGACGAGGTGCTGTTCCGCCTCTGCGACCACGTCGTCGACTCCGATACCGCTGGCGCGCTCGAGTTCATCGAGGAGCTTTCGGAGCAGGGCCATGACGTCGGGCGGCTGGTCGTCGACCTGCTCGAGCACCTGCGCCACCTGATGCTCGTCCAGGCGACCGGCGAGGTGCCGGACACGCTGCCCGTGACCGACGAGGCACGCGAGCGGCTGCGCGAGCAGGCAATCCAGCTGGGAGCGCCGACGGTGCTGCGCCTGATCGACCTCCTGCACGTCGCGGTCGAGGACATGCGGCAGGGCGGCGACCCGCGGCTGCCGCTCGAGCTCGCGCTGGTCAAGGTCACGCGGCCGGGCTCGGATCTCTCCCGGGAATCGCTGGCCTTTCGGCTCGACCGGTTGGAGGCGGGGAAGCCCGCTCCGGCCGAACGGCTGGAAGAGCCTCCTCACCAGGCGGACACGCCGGCTACGCACCCCGACCCGAGTGCGAATCCGCCTGGCCTCGAGCTCGAGCAGCTGCAGGAGGCGTGGCGGCGCTCGGTTCTGCCGGCCGTCGAGCATCGATCGATCCCTGCCTCGGCGATGCTCATCGAGGCTCATCCCGCCGCACTCGAGGGCGACACGCTGACCCTTGAGTTCCCGCCGGAGGCCGACTTTCACCGCAAGCAGGCCCAGGAGCCGAAGAGCGTCGCGTTGCTGCAGGAGGCTCTGTACGAGGTGACGGGCCGCCGGCTCGAGCTGGTCTTCGCGACCGGAGCGCGTCTCGCTCCCGAGGCTCGCGAGCCCGACCACCCGGCAACCGAGGAGGAGATCGTCGAGCTGATGAAGTCGACATTCGACGCGCAGGAGCTCGACGTCTAGAACCTACCGAGGGTCGGGCATGTCGAGGTACCAGTGGCGCGTGACGGCTGCGATCCAGCCGCTGTCGGTCCGCGGCGTTGCCGAGAAGCGCGTGACTATCCGCTGCCCACCCTCGACGTCGCCGTAGAGGATCTCGACCGTGAACGGCCCGTGGTTGTCCACGACCGCTTTCGCCGCCTCGAATTGGGGACTGCTCGGATCCCGGAACGTGCCCTGCCAGAACCCCTCCTCACCGATCGGGACGTAGAGGTCGCGGGTCAGCCGCGTGAACTCGTCCGGGTTCGGCGACTCGCCATGGCTCCGTACGAGCTCGGCATCGAACCGCCATCCGTGCATGACCGCGATGCCCGTCCCGACATTCCGGACAGAGATGGCGAGCCAGACGGCATCGTTGCTCACCTCGGCCACTGCCTGCCCGCCCGGAAGGGCCAGCCAGTGCGAATCGGCGTATCCGACCTTCTGCGTCGCGTCATGGAGGCGCGACGGCATCAGCATCGGCCGCAGCCCGACGAGCAACGCCCGCTCCGCCACGCGGGCGGAGCGGGTGGCCGACCGCACCGCCGCGAAGGTGGCGAGCGCCAGCACGAGCGTCCCCCCTGCGGTCGCGAGCGCCGAGATCGTCACCCAGTCCACGTGCGCGAGTCTAGGCCCGAAAGACGGGGACAGACCCGTTAACGGTTGCAACATGCCCGCAACAGGCCATCCCCACCCCGTCGATCCCGGCGACCGCCTGTTGGGACGGTCGAGCGGAGGGCTCCGACCGGATGCGGCGGGCACAATGGCGCCGTGTTCGGCCCGTCAGTCGAGAACCTCGTCGCGCAGCTGACGCGGCTGCCCGGGATCGGGCAGCGTACGGCGCAGCGGCTCGCCTTCCACATCCTGCAGCGCCCGCCCGAGGAGGCGCTCGCGCTCGCCGCCGCGATCGAGGAGGTGAAGGCGCGGGTCCGCTTCTGCCGCGAGTGTGGAAACCTGACCGAGGAGGAGACCTGCGATATCTGCCGCGATGCGCGGCGCGACCACGCGACGATCTGCGTCGTCGAGCAGCCCGTGGACGTCGTCTCGCTCGAACGCACGCACGCCTACCACGGCCTCTACCACGTGCTCGGAGGCGCGCTCAGCCCGATCGACGGCGTCGACCCGGCCGACCTGCGGATCGACGAGCTGATCCACCGCGTCGATGCGAACGGCGTCACGGAAGTCGTCCTCGCCACCAACCCGACGATGACCGGCGAGGCGACCGCCGCCTACCTCGCCGACCGCCTCCGCGAGAAGGTCACCGTCACCCGCCTCGCGAGCGGGCTCCCGGTCGGCGGCGACCTCGAGTACGCCGACGAGGTCACGCTCGGCCGCGCGCTTACCGGCCGCCGCGAGATCTGACCGGCGGGGCCCCGCTACCCTACGAGGATGACCCGCGACACCCGCATCGGCGTCGTCGGCGGCACCGGAGCCGTCGGCACGGTCACCCTCGGGCTGCTCGCCGAGCACGGCTTCGAGAACGTGCGCGTGTTCGCGTCGGCTCGCTCTGCCGGTCGCGAGGTCGGCGGCCGCACGGTCGAGGAGGCGACTCCGGACGCCCTCTCGCGGGGCGACGTCGACGTCTTCCTCTTCTCCGTCGGCACGAGCGCCTCGCGCGAGCTCGTCCCCCACGCGGTCGCGGGCGGAGCGATCGCGATCGACAAGTCGTCCGCCTACCGTCTTCAGGACGGGATCCCGCTCGTCGTACCCGAGGTGAACGGAGAGCGGGCGCTCGCCGGCGGCAGCATCATCGCCAACCCCAATTGCTGCACGATCCCGCTCAGCTGTGTTCTCAAGCCCCTCAACGACGCCGCTTGCCTGACGAGAGTCCGGGTCGCAACCTACCAGTCGGTCTCGGGTGCCGGCGCGCAGGCGATGGACCGGCTCGCCCACGAGACCCCCGGGGAGCACGACCTGCGGATGGACTGGGACTTCGACGGCGAGGAGTTCGACGAGGAATCGAAGCTGCGCGCCGAGACACGCAAGATCATGGAGCTCCCCGAGCTCCCGATCCAGGCGACCTGCGTGCGAGTCCCCGTGATGGTCGGCCACGCCGAGGCGATCTGGATCGAGACCGAGAACGAGCTCACCCCCGACCGCGCGCGCGAGCTCCTCGAGGCGGCGCCCTCCGTTCGTGTCGACGAGTTCCCGAGCCCCGGCAAGGCGGCCGGAATCGACGAGGTCCTCGTCGGCCGGATCCGCCGCGACCCGACCGTCGAGAACGGCCTCGCGCTCTTCCTCGCGAGCGACAACCTCCGCAAAGGCGCGGCGCTGAACGCGATCCAGATCGCCGAGCTGGTGCTGGACGGCGCCCGCGCCGCCGCGGCCTAGGGCCGCGGCGCCGGAACCGGATCCGGCAGGAACGCCTCCTTGACGACCCGCAGCACCCGCTGGCGCCGGCCCTCCTCGACCGGGACGAGGCCGCCGAGGTCGAGGCGTGCCATCCCGACCCGCCCCGACGTCCGCACGACCCGAAAGCCGAAGTCGCCGAGGAAGTCGGCCGGGAACACCGTCCGGTGCTCGCGGAAGCGGGCGTGGGACGACTCGCCCTCGTCGTAGCGGTACGCGAACGCCTCGACAGACGAGAAGCCTCGGTCGCGGCCCTCGCCGATCGCCGCCAGAAAGAGCGACTGCATGACCCACGGTGCCGACGCGTCCACGAGGTACGCGCAGGTGATGAGCATCGCGTCGTCGGACGGCGGCCCCGCCGGCAGCTCCCAGGCATGCGGGAAGAGCGGCGCGGGCCCGTACTGGATCACCCCGAGCGCCTTCGGTTCGTCGCCGTGGTAGAGCGTCCCGAACGCCCCGAACTCCTCTTCCACCCGCGACATCCAGCGCTCCTTGTCGACCTCGCGCCGGGAGGTCCGAGACTGCCACCAGACACATTCGTGGCAGACCGAGGGTGCCGTCTCGAGCGTCAGCTTCGTCAGCCCGTTGAGCCTAGCTCCGGCCATCGACCTCCTCGACCACGACGTTCACGGCAGCCGGCCTCATGTCGGCCATGCGCTCGAGGTAGTCGACGACCCGATTCTGCACCGCTGTCGCTACCTCGGGGATCGAGACCCCCCAACGCACGGACACGTGCAGCTCGATCTCGTCGCCCTCGACGCGGATTCCCTTCCGGACGCCCTCGACGATCCCCGTGACCCCGTCCACCTCGCGCGCCGCGTCGGCCGCGTAGCGCGCGACCACCTCGGGCGAGATGACGGCGTCGACCATCAGGCGTCGAGCTTCTCCAGTACGGGCGTGACCGGCACGACGTGCCGGCGGAACTTCAGCTCCGATTCGCCCAGACCGGCGGCGACGCCGATCAGCTGCGAAAGGTGGAGGATCGGCAGAGCGAAGTCCTTCCCGGTCGCGGAGCGCAGCTTCGACTGCCAGGCGTCGAGCGAGAGATGGCAGAGGGGGCACGGAGTGACCATGGCGTCGGCGCCGGCCTCGATCGCCTGCTCGATGGGCTGCACGAGCTCGCCGAGCGCCGTCTCCTCGCGTGCCTGGATGATCGGAAAGCCGCAGCACTTGAGCTTCGCCGGGTAGTCGACCGCCTCGCCGCCGCACGCCTCGATGATGCGCTCGAGCGACGAGGGCCGGTCGGGATCCTCGAACCCGAGAACACGCGAGGGCCGGAGGATCTGGCAGCCGTAGAACGGCGCCACCTTCAGACCCTTCAGCCCCTTGTGCGCGGCCTTCTGGAGCTGAGGGTAGCCCTCGTCGCCCGCGAGCTCCCAGAGCAGGTGCCGAACCTCGACGTCGCGCTCGTACGCGGGCACCCCGACCGCCAGCAGGTTCGCGTTCACGCGGGCGCGCAGCTCAGCGTCCCCCATCAGCTGGAAGTTCGCCTGGCGGAGGTTGAGCGTGCAGACGTTGCAGACCGTCATCAACGTGTCGGAGCCGGTCATCGCAGCGTAGGCCAGGATGCGCGCGTTCAGGTGCAGGTAGTAGTCGGGCTCCGCCTCCTGGATGTCCCCGGCGCCGCAGCAGGTCACCGACTCGAGCTCGATCAGGTCGAGCCCGACTTTCGGTGCCAGGGCCTGCGTCGAGGAGTCGAGCTCCTTCGCCGAGAGCGAGGCCAGGCAGCCCTTGTAGTACGCCACCTGCTTCATGCGGGCGCTCCCTCACCCTTGATGTAGGGCTTCGGGAACGAGCCCGGACCGTACGGATCGCGCTCGCCCTCGTGGTGCCCGTGAGCGAGCTTGGCGAGCGCGGGCTCACCCTGCACGATCCCCTCGTACCCGCGCCGGTCCTGCGCGTAGAGCAGATCGTGCAGCCGCCGCGACTCGCGCACGTCCTTGGCGACGTGCGGCGGAAACGGCAGCGGCACCTTGCCGACCTTCAGGAGTCCAAGGGCGAACCGCATTTGCCTGACCGACTCGACGATCCCCTGCGTCTTGGGCACCAGCTCGGTCTCGCGCAGCCAGCCCGTCGTCTTGGCCGAGGTGACGAACCACTTCGCGTGCTTCGCCCCCATGTCGCGATCAATGCCCTCCTTGATCGACTCGGCGCCCAGCTTCGCGATCGCATCGCGGGGGTCGACGCCCTTCGGGCAGCGCTCGTTGCAGAAGTAGCACCGGGTGCACTCCCAGATCCCGTGCTCGTGGTTGAGATCGTCGAGACGGCTGTTCTTGGCACCGTCACGAGGATCGCCGACGAAGCGCATCGCCTTCGCGAGCGCCTGCGGGCCGAGGAACTCGGGGCTCGAGTCCATGGCGTTGCACTCGGAAACGCAGCAGCCGCAGTTGATACAGAGCGACTCCTTGCCGATCACGTTCATCCGCTTCTGCGAGATGCGATGCTCACGGCCGGCCGGCGGGACGTTGTAGCCGGGCTGCAGGTACGGGTTGACCGCGCGGAACTTCGCCCAGAACGGCTCCATGTCGACCACGAGGTCCTTGACGATCGGCAGGTTCCCCATCGCCGAGACCACCGGCACTCGGCCCGACTCGACGATCCCCGCCATTCGCGTCTTGCAGGCGAGGACGGCACCGCCGTCCATCCGCATCCCGCACGAGCCGCAGATCATCATCCGGCAGCTCTTGCGGTAGGCAAGCGAGCCGTCTTGGCGGTCCTTGATCAGGTCGAGGACGTCGAGCAGGGTCGCCCACTCGGGCGCATCGACCTCGTACGGAACGAGCGCGCGGTGGCCCGAGGAGTCCGTGCGCCAGATCTCGAGCTTCACGATCATCAGTACGTCCTCGCTGCAGGTTGCCATTTCGTGACCGTAACGGGCTTCCAATCGAGCGACGGCCGGCCGTCCTCCCAGGTGACGAGCGTGTGGCGCAGGAAGCTCTCGTCATCCCGCTCCGGATAGTCGTACGGTCGCGCGTGCGCGCCCCGGCTCTCCTTGCGCGCGAGCCCGGAGACAACCATGCAGTCGGCGAGCTCGAGCAGGAACCCGAGCTCGAGCGCCTGCGTGAGGTCGTTGTTGAAGACCTCGCCCTTGTCCTCGACGAGCACGTGCTCGTAGCGCTCGCGCAGCCCCGCGACGATCTTGCCCTGGTTCTCCATCTGCTCTTCGCGGCGGAAGACACCGAAGTTCTCGTGCATCGTCGAGGCGAGCTCCTCGCGAATCGCCCACGGGCGCTCGCCCTCCCGCCGGTCGAGGATCGTCTTCAGCTCGCCCTCGGCGTCGCGGACGGCGGACTCGGGAACCGCGGCGGCGGAGAACCGGAAGGCACGGTCGGCGGCATCCTGACCCGAGCGGCGGCCGAAGGTGATCGTCTCCATCAGCGCGTTGCCGCCGAGCCGGTTCGCGCCGTGGACAGAGATGCACGCCACCTCGCCCGCGGCATAGAGCCCTTCGAGCGAGGTGCGGCCCCAGACGTCGGTGTCGACGCCGCCCATGTGGTAGTGGGCACCAGGCCGCACCGGAATAGGCTCGTAGATCGGATCGATCCCGGCGAAGACCATCGACAGCTCACGGGTGCCGTGGAGCCGCTCGAGAATCCGCTCCGCGCCGAGATGGCGGAGGTCGAGCATCACGTTCCCCTCGGTGCCCCGCCCCTCGTCGATCTCGGTCTGCTCGGCACGGGAGATGACGTCGCGTGATGCGAGCTCCATCGCGTTCGGTGCGTACCGCTTGAGGAAACGCTCACCGTCGGAGTTGAGCAGGAACGCCCCCTCGCCGCGGCACCCCTCGGTGATCAGCACCCCCGTCGGCGCGAGGGTGGTCGGGTGGAACTGCATCATCTCCATGTCCTTGAGCGCCACCCCGGACCGGAGCGCCATCGCCATCCCGTCGCCCGTGCAGGCATATGCGTTGGTCGTGCCGACGTAGAGCCGGCCGGCGCCTCCCGTCGCGAGGATCGTCGTCTTCGCAGGGATCGCCTCCAGCCCGCCACGCAGCAGGTCCCAGGCGATGACGCCGACGCAGCGGCCGGCGTCCTCGACGAGCTTCCAGGCGAAGAACTCGTCGTAGACACGGATGCCGCGCTTGACCACCTGCTCGTAGAGCACCTGGATCAGGACATGACCCGTGATGTCGGCCGCGTAGGCCGTTCGTGGCGCACCGGCAGCGCCGAACGGCCGCTGGGCGATCCGCCCGTCCTCGGTACGTGAGAACACCGCGCCCCAGTTCTCGAGCTGGAACACGTCGCCGGGCGCCTCGGTGCAGAGGATCTCCACGGCGTCCTGGTCGGCGAGGTAGTCGGACCCCTTGACGGTGTCGAACGAGTGCAGCTCGGCGTTGTCCTCGGAGGCGTTGCCGAGCGCGGCGTTGATGCCGCCCTCCGCCGCCCCGGAGTGGCTGCGGGTGGGGTGGATCTTGGAGAGGAGCGCCACGTCGACCCCGGCGTCGAAAGCCTCGATCGCCGCGCGCATCCCGGCGCAACCGGCGCCGATGACGAGGACGTCGTGCGCCGTTTCCATACGGGTTGACGCTAGCGGAACGCCGTCCCGCGGCGCGTCACTCTCGGAACTCGTCTAGGGTCCGGCCGCGGCGACCTCGGGATCGACGTCGGCGAACTGCGCGAAGTTCTCACGGAAGAGAGTGGCGAGCTCGCCAGCCTTGGCGTCGTAGGCGGCGGGGTCGGACCAGGTCGAGCGCGGATCGAGCAGACCCGGGTCGACCCCTGGGACCGAGGTCGGCACCTCGAAGGCGAAGACCGGGTCG
>Ga0335080_10003672_pt1 | contig 15551 bp, 12 predicted proteins | sample Lox_Sample_34_FD_206720 | JGI IMG/M metagenome (GOLD analysis project Ga0335080, IMG submission 206720) | Soil microbial communities from Loxahatchee National Wildlife Refuge, Florida, United States - Lox_Sample_3.4 | ecosystem: Environmental > Terrestrial > Soil > Wetlands | place: USA... | reverse complement strand
GGAGTCTTTAGGCGTGCTGCCGTATTCGCTCACTCCCAGATCCGCAGCAGGACAACACCACCCTTCGGCGGCGTCACCGTATAGGACCCCTTGAGGACCCCGATTTCCTTATGCTCCCACAGATCGCGAACATGAACCGAACCCGGGAAACCAATATCCTTAAACCGCAGCGTGATCGGCTGCGGCACATCATCGGTGACGAAATTGAACAGGCCGACTGCCTTCGATCCGTCGGCCAGCGGCTTCATCCACACCTGCTGCGGTCCGATGCGCGAACCTTGCGTTCCGAGCTTATCCTGGTCGACCGCGATCACTTCCTTGTTCATCAGAATGCTCTTCGTGGTCTCGTCCATCTTGCTCAGGTCATTGCCTGCCAGCAGCGGGGCAGCCAGGATCGCCCACAAACTCATCTGCGTCCGGTACTCGTCCGCATTCATGCCGCCATTGCCAATCTCCAGCATGTCTGGATCGTTCCAGTGCCCCGGCCCGGCAAACCGCTCCAGCCCTGCCTGCGAAAACCCGATCAGCGCCATGCTACGGAAGCTGTCGCTGATGTCGTCAGTGGTGCGCCACAGGTTTCCTCCCACGTCGGCCCCCCACTCCCACACCCCATCCGACCCATACTGACAGATGCTATACACAATAGGCCGTCCGGTTTTCTCGAGCGCCTTGTGCATCTTCACATAGGCGTCGCGCATAATCGCGTTCGCTTTTTGCTCGTCATGCTGCGGATTGTGGATGTCCATGATATCGCGCAATCCGCAGAGATCGTACTTCAGAAAATCGACGCCCCAGTCGGCGTAAGTCTGCGCATCCTGCTCTTCGTGGCCATAGGAGCCTTCAAATCCCGCGCACGTCTTCGGCCCGGGCGAGGAATAAATACCGAACTTCAATCCCTTCGAGTGAATGTAATCTCCAAGGGCTTTCATATCGGGAAACTTATAGTTAGGATGAATCTCCCCTTGCGCATCGCGCTCGCCCTCCCACGTGTCATCGACGTTGACGTACACGTAACCTGCATCGCGCATTCCGCTCGACACCAGGGCATCCGCAGCCGAGCGCACGTCGGCATCGCTTACCTTCTCCGCAAAATGATTCCAGCTGTTCCATCCCATCGGAGGAGTAGCAGCAAGTTGCGTCTGCGCGCTCGCAACAACGGCGATGAAGCTTCCAGACAAGCAGCAAATCATGGCCGATTTGAAAGGAGAAAAAGATTGAAGACGGTTCATTCGCGGCTCTCGATTCCAACCCGAGGACCTCTCGATCGACTCGTTCGATCGGGGATAGCCTTCTCGGGTGAAAAGAATGTCGTGAACCATCCTAAACCGGCACCTCGGCTTGATCCCAGGCCCGCGCGGGCAACAGAAAAGCCGCCCGAAGGCGGCTCTTCTCAGAAACCTCTCAAGGGTTATTGAGTACTTGCGCCGCTCTTCACATCGATTCCTGCGCTCGTCTGAACGCCCTTCTCGGCAAAATAATTGCGATCCCACAGGTTCTTGTAGAACTCGCCGGTCAGCTCGGCAGCGCGCGGACCGAATGTCGGCCGTCCGCCCTCGAGGAAGAAGACGGTCACGAGGCTGCCTTGCGGAGAATCGGAATAGGACACGAACCAGCCAAAGCGCGTTCCTCTGTCAGAACAGGTCCCGGTCTTTCCGAATACCGGCAGTTCCTGGAAGTTTGCGCGAAGCCGCCGAGCAGTGCCGTATTCCACCGCGCCCGCCATCCCATCCTGCAGATCCGGCACATAGCGAGCGATGTCAAGTGTCCGCTTGACCCTCGGCTGGAACTCGGCGATCTCTTCCTGCGTCGTCGGATGCTGCAGATAGTAGAGCGTTCCGCCATTGGCGATTGCGGAGACGAATGCGCCCAGTTGCAGCGGCGTCATGGAGACACCCTGTCCGAAGCTGCACATACGTCCGACTCCGCCTTCCGACTGCGGGATGGGCTCGGTCGGATACTCTCCAAGCTGCTCGCCTTCGATGTGCCAACCGGCCAGTTCCCCGAGCCCGAATTGGTTTGCATAGTGGTGAACCCGCTCGAAACCAAGCTCGCGGCCCAGCTCCTCAAAGTACAGGTTGTTGCTCTTGGCCAGCGCATCCGTCATGTTCATGCGGAACCCAGCCAGCTGGACCGGAGTGTCGCGCGTGACCAGGCCTTCGCTCAATGCTGCAAGAGCCACCGAAAGCTTGATCGTGGAACAGGGCTCCGCCCCAGGCGAAAGCGCCAGTTTCTGGTTGACCATGGCCAGAATGCGCCCGTTGGAGGGATCAATGACCACGGCCGTCCCGTTCATGTCGCCAAGAGCATCAATCGCAGCCTGGCGGACAACCGGATCCTCTCCGACGGTGATATCGCCCGCGAAGATGTCACCGTGAGCGAAGGAACTCGCAATAAAGCGTTCGTAGTAGCGATGGTGGCGGCTATGTATGATGACAGCGCGATGAAGCGTGGCGCTCGAGGAAGTTGAGTGAACACGATGTAATGATGATTTTCCCGAATGGGTGGACGCGTGCGCAGTCGTGTGGCTGGCAGAAAGATGTTTGCTCGAAGCCTTTGAATGATGCACATTGTGCTGCACATCCAGGGCGGAAGCGCCATCGACGACGCCCAGACCAAGAACCGCGAGCCCCAAAGCAAAAAAGCAAGACCGACTCATCCCCAGGCAGATTCCTCTCACGATGATTTTGTATCCGATACGTCTGCCCTTGAGCAGCGCTTCTGATTGTTCAACTTTCTTATCCCACACACTCTCGCGGTATGTGAGAAAAGTCACCCGACCGAACGAGATGTCAGCTTTACCCGGACCTTTTCAGGGAAAACAACATCACAACTTAACTTTCTGGAACTTCTGGATGGAACGCTTTTCTGAACTATACCGCTCTTCATGTCGAAGACAAGTCCCAAGATGGTGTAGTCCAAGATTAGAATTTCATGCGACGCATAAATGTTGGAACGTCCAAGTCCCTCTCTTCTTCTCCAGAACCTGCAGCTAAAGGACTTACGGCCTGTTGCGGGACCGGCTCTCCGCCGGCAGCCGGCGGACGAACGCCATTACCAAAGTCTGAGGCATAGTCCCTGGGAAGCGGCACAAATGCAGGTTCATCAGTTACTTCAACGTGAACCGGACGGGCGGCTGCTGCCACAAGTTCCGGCTCGACATCGAAACCATCATCACGCTCGTCATCTTCCTCACTCATGAAACGCGGCGGGGGGGGCGCCGCCGGTGCTGCAGGAGCCTTCTCCCTCATCCAGGCGTCAGTCGCCATGACCGGAACCGAAACAACCGCCAGTTCCTCGACATTCAGCATTCGGGCGCGGCGCTCCGGCATCTGATCGCGAAAACCGGTTGCAATCACCGTGATCTTCACTTCGTCACCCATGCGCTCGTCCAGAACCGCACCAAAGATGATGTTGGCATCCTCGTGTGCCGAAGTCTGGATAAGCGAGGACGCCTCGTTGACTTCGGAGAGCTTCAGGTTGCTGGAACCCGTAATGTTGATAAGGATCCCACGCGCTCCGTCGATCGCGCCGGCATCGAGCAACGGAGATGCCATCGCAGCTTGCGCCGCTTCGATGGCGCGCTGCGCACCGGAACGAATCGCCGTTCCCATCACGGCGTGCCCCATGCCCGCCATGGTCGTCTTCACGTCAGCAAAGTCGCGGTTGATAATGCCCGGAATTGTAATGATGTCTGAGATTCCCTGCACCCCCTGGCGCAGCACGTCATCGGCAATGCGGAAACTCTCGAAGAAACCTGCGTCTTTGGCCACCGCAAGCAGCTTCTCATTGGGAATCACGATCATGGTGTCGACTGATTCAATCAGTTCTTTCAATCCGCGCTCAGCCTGCTGCAGTCGCCGCTTGCCTTCGAAGGCAAATGGCCGCGTTATCACGGCGACCGTGAGAATCCCCATTTCGCTTGCCAGCGACGCGATCACAGGAGCGGCTCCAGTTCCCGTGCCGCCGCCGAGACCAGCCGTGACGAACACCATGTCGGCGCCTTCGAGCGCCTCGATGATCTTTTCCGAGTCTTCAAGGGCTGCTCGCCGGCCCACGTCGGGATTTGCTCCCGCGCCGAGGCCTGCCGTGAGCCGCACGCCAAGTTGCAGCTTCACCGGGGCGAGCGAGAGTTTGAGCGCCTGCACGTCGGTGTTCGCGGCAATGAATTCGACGCCTTCAAGGCCAGTTTGGATCATGCGGTTAACAGCGTTGCCGCCGCCGCCACCCACACCGATGACTTTGATCCGCGCACCACGTTGCTCTTCGTCGTGGAACTGAATGCGCATCTCCGCGGTTTCGGTTTTGTGCTGATCCATGGCGGCCGGTACCTCCCTCTCAGTTATTGACATGATTCCTGCCTTTAGAAGCTCGCTGCGAAAATGGCGCGCAGTTTGGCACGCAAGCTGTTGTTTTCTGCCGCACGGGTGACACGTGTGCGATGTGCATACAGTAGCATTCCGATGGCAGTGGAAAAACTGGGATGAACCAGTTCGCCGGGCATATTCGAGAGGCGCACAGGCATCCCCGTGCGTGCCGGAACGCGAAGCTGACTTTCCGTTATATCGAGCATTCCGGGCAGCATCGCACCGCCGCCTGTGAGCACACAACCCGCGCCTAGAGCTTCGAGCACACCGCCGTTGCGGAGACTCTCCTTTACAAAATACAGAAGTTCGCGAGCGCGAGGTTCCAGAATCTCCGCAAGCGTCCGCAAGGCAAGACGCTGCGGCTCAGGATTATTGACTTCGATCTCGGCTTCGATGGGGACTGCGGTCACGACGGCGTGTCCGTACTGACGTTTCAATTCTTCGGCCTGAGCCACAGGCATTTGGAGGCCCACAGCAAGATCATTGGTGAAGTGATTTCCGCCGACAGGTACGGAAGCGGTATGAGCGACCGCTCCTTCGAAGAAAACGACGAGATCGCTGGAATGTGCTCCCACGTCGAGCAGACAAACACCCAATTCGCGTTCATCGGCTGAAAGCGTGGACTCTGCTGCGGCGATAGACTCGAGGACAGCCTCTGATACCTCGAGACCCGCCCGATTGGCGCAGGTCACGACGCTTTGCAGCGCGCTGCCGGAGCAGGTCGCGATATGGAGGTCGACCTCCAGACGGGCACCAACCATTCCGACTGGATCGAAGATGCCAGGCTGATCGTCAAGAATAAACTGGCGCGGCAACAGGTGAAGGATCTCTCGATCTGGAGGGCGTTCGACGGCGCGAGCGCGTTCCACGGCAGCACGCACATCTTCGCGCGTGATCTCGCGCATGCGACTACCCAAATCGAGACCGCCATTGGTGTTCAGGCCACGGATGTGCGGGCCCCCGACACCGACGACGCACTGATCAATGTTGGCGCGCGCTGTCCACTCTGCCTGCTCATTTGCAGCCTTGACCACCTTGGCAGCCGGACCGAGATCGGAGATCAGGCCCTTTCGCATACCGGCAGACTCAACGAGACCGTGACCGCGATACCGCAATGCACCCTCATTGATATCGGCTCCGAGCACTCGCGTCCAGGCACTCCCCACGTCCAGCACCACAATCAGGTTGTCCTGCGTCTCGCCCATTCTTCTGTCACTCGCCTGTCGTGCTGTTTGTGTGGGGCTTCGAGGTCGGCTTTTGGGTGGCGTGCTTTGTTTCGTGCTTCTTGGCGGCGGCCTTGCTGTGGGGACTTTTCGACTTCGCGGATTTTGAAGAGGATTTGGAGGCGTGGGTATCTGCGGTCTTTGAAACCTGAACGTGCTTTGGTTGCTCCGGTCTCGCGGCCCCGGCTTTCAGTGCTGGTTTGGCTGGACTCGGTTTTGCGGAATCGTCGTTTGTTGTGGAAGCCTCGTTTAAGAGTGGCTCATGCAACTGGCTCACGCTTGCCGGCGTAGGATGGACGCCATCCGTCATCTGCAACACAACCTGCTGGTCGTAGCGCAGGTCCACCTCAGTGAGCTTGGGATACTGCTGCCGCCACTCGGCAATGTGCGCTTTGTACCTTTGATACCGGTCCAGAAAGTGATCTTCGCCGAAATGCGCTAGGATATCGGCTCCCTGTTCAGGGATCAGTATCCGCGCATCCTCTGGATCATGAAGATCAATCTCCGAAATCTGGTCCGACAGATGCTGGCCGTTCGAATCAAGATCGGCGATCAGTCGCTGGTAGACGTCCATACGGACTCGCCGTGCCGTAATTGGATCGCGGCTGTCGATTCCGGTAACTACGGGAAACGAGTAATGATGCTGCGCCATCAATGCCGGCGGCTCCGTCAGCACGACGCCATTGCCATCGATCAAATCGACCTGGGAGCCTTGGCGAACAAATGCAATCGGCTTTCGCTCAGTCACCGAAATCCGGATCTGGTTCGGAAGAAGGCGCATCACCGTGGCGTGCTCGATCCACGGAATCTGCTCGAGTTGCTTGCGTCGCTCGCTGAGCGGCACAAAAAAGATGTTGCGGCCAATATCTTCGCCAAAGACAGGAAGCATCTCGGAGCGGCTCACCTGCCCTAGGCCAGTCGCCTCTATGTTGCTCGTGCCGGCAATGCGGAAGCGCGAATCGTGCTCAAGGAAATTTCTCAGCGCGTATGCGGAGATGGCGAATCCAGTGAAAACCGCCACGACCCCTGAAGCCAGCAGGACACGTCCAAAGGTTGTGGCAGGACGCCACCACGGGCGAACAGGTTCATCATTGAAGCGCCGCGGCTTTGATCGAACCGGACCCCGGTCGTCCTCGTCGTCCATTTCGACCGGCATTCCTGGCAGCCCGCGCCCCGCGAGCGCAACTGCCGGTTGCGCGCGCCGAAAGCGCGGTTCTGCGGGCACATCGTCTTCCCACACGAGGGATCGGGTTTTGTTTTCACGTTGTGCCACGCCGCGTCTGGTCGGGAGAGTCGCCAAGGTCAACTATAGCCCGCCAAAGAGTGGCTTTACCTCGCCTGCGCCGGAGGGGGAACCCGTAGCGTTACGGGCTTGTTAAGCCGTCTAGAATAAGCTACCAGGATGAACTGTCTGCGAATCTTGCAGTTTTGCGTTGTGCTCCTGATGAGCGCCCAATTTGCGCGTTCGCAGACGTCCCGCTACCAGTACATTCGAACGGGAGAGAACGCAGATGTAACCGTCCAGCCACGGCCTGGATACGCCTTGATCGGCGGCGGAGCAGATCTGGACGAAGCTTTCAAGTTCCTTTGTGACCGGTCCGGCGGCGGAGACATGCTGGTGCTGCGCGCCACGGGCGACGATAGCTATAACGCCTACATTCGCGCGATCTGCCATCTCAACTCGGTAGCGACACTCATCATCCCGAGCCGCGATGCGGCAACTAATCCTTTTGTCGCCGAAACAATCAGTCACGCCAGCGCTATCTTCATTGCAGGCGGAGACCAGGCGAATTACATCAACTTCTGGATGAATACACCTGTGCAGGCGTCACTCAACGAGGCGATCCATCGCGGCGTGCCAATTGGCGGAACAAGCGCAGGACTTGCCGTACTGGGAGAGTATGTCTACACCGCGCGCAGCGACAAGCCGGATGATCCGAATCTCGACGGAAGAACGGCGACAGCTGATCCGTACGGCCCGCGCATCAACCTTGCGCGCGGTTTCTTAGAAATTCCGACCCTCAAGGGCATCATTACAGATACACATTTCAAACGCCGCGACCGAATGGGCCGACTGCTTGTGTTTCTTGCAAGAGAAAATGATTCCGATGGAAAGTCAGCTTCGCCCGAGGAACCACCAGTTCGCGGGATCGGCATCGATGAGCGCACGGCAGTTCTGCTGGAACCTGATGGCACAGCACACGTGGTCGGAGACGGTCACGCATACTTCATCGACGCCGATCACGGGCACGGGATGATGCAGTCACACAAGCCGCTCACATTTGGACCGTTCAACGTACAGAAAGTCGCCGCCGGTTCCGACTTCTACATAGCCTCTTGGGCCGGAGATGCCATCAGCTACAGAATTTCAGTCGAATCGGGTCGGCTGCACTCCACGCAAACAGCGAACGAAATTTACTGAAAAACTGAAGACCAGAAGGCGCGCGAAAGAACTCCTTTTACTGCGACGACTACTGCCATTGCAGAGTTAGCACGGAATCGGCCGGCACATCCACGACGAGGGCCTGCTCTTTAACCAGAAATTGAATCTGCCGTTCGGCGCCTTTGTTTGCTAGCACCACAACATAGCTGCCGTCCCGATTTCGGAATCCGCTGTGCGAAACCGTTGAGCCGACGCCTGTATCGCCCACCGCATTTGTCGCGAACACACGTGCGCCGCGCCTGACATGCTGCGAGTAGTGCGCAAAGGCCCAATACTGGCCACTGCGAGTAATCCTGTGCGATGCGTTTTCGATCGTGATAATGCCCCCGCATGAGAACGGGCCAATATCGGGTTTTCCCTTCTCATCGAGTGCAACATTCCACGCAGTAATCGACCTCGCCCAGTTGTTCAGAATCCCATTGAACTGGTCTGCCCAGTTGGTGAAATCGGTCTGGTAGTCCGGCTGATTGACGTCCGGTCCGCCTTCCGTCCAGTACGCATTCTTCTCTGGAAAAGCTTCATGCACGCGTGTCATCGCGCTTGGATCGCCGACATAGCCGTGCCACGCGATGCCGTCCACTGCCGCGTAAACAGATGGATCACTGAGTTCGTCAATCGCCCTTCCCCACAGACTGTAGTTGTGATCAAGAATCCAGATCTTCGTGTCGAACCCTGCTTTGCGGATCGCGGGATACAGGAACTTGGCAGCGAACTCCATCTCCTGCTCCTGCGCCCATAAGCACGCAGGCATGTGGCCTTCTTGTTCTGCATCCGTCTCGTTCTGCACCGTGACGGCGTTGATGTCTACCCCTTCGGCCTTGTACGCCTGGAGAAACTTGACGAAGTATCGCGCGTACGGGTCGAAGCTCTGCTTGCGCATCGCCCCGCCCAGCATGGAGTTGTTCGGCTTCATCCACCCCGGTGGACTCCACGGAGACGAGAAGAGGAAGATTTCTGGATTTACCTTTCGCGCCTCCCGTAAAATCGGAAGATAAACCTCCTTGTCGTGATCTATCGAGAACTTCTTCAGTTCGGGATCGGGCTCTGTGCCCTCGTCGTAACTGTAGACCTTGGTTGCGTAGTCACTGGAACCGATGCAGGTCCGGCACACGTTGAACGCCATAGCGTCAGCCGAGAAAAGATCATGCATCACGGGTGCTCGCTCGCCTTCGCTCAACCGGCTAAGCATGTAAGCGGAGGCCTCCGTGATTGCAGCGCCGAACCCGAGGATCGACTGACGGGGAGCATCGACATCGAGCTGGATGGCGTCGGCCGCGATCTCTCTCGGCTTCTTCCACTCCAAGGGGGCAAGCGGCGCATGACGCCTGTCGCGGAAGGTGCCCCATACTTTTACCGTACTCAGTGAATCAAGACCATAAGCCCGTACCGATGGTCTACTCGTGACTGCGACCGCTGCTGCTGTTGCTGCGGCGACCTTCAGAAAATCCCTTCGAGAGCCGTTGTCCATTTGGCACTCCTCTTTCGAGACAATCGTTGCGCGGAATAATAGCAAACGTCAATCGGCCAGTAAACCGTTTGAGTCAAGTGTGACATGGACCACACCTCGCAGGAGACGGTCCCTCTACGTCCCTGACTCGAGTGACGAAAGGATCTGGGGACCAAGCTGGCTCACGTTGCCCGCTCCGAGTGTCATGATGATGTCGCCTTCTCGTGCGGCACCGGTGGCCGCCCTGATTGCTGAGGAAAAATCGGACGCGTATTGAGCAGGCGGAGATTTGATCTTCGAAGTGAGAAGCTCAGCGGTGATCCCCGGCAGCGGCTCTTCACTCGCAGCGTAGATGGGCAGCACCGTCACGCTGTCGGCATTGCCAAATGCCCCTCCAAATTCATCAAGCAGGTCGCGCGTCCGTGTGTAGCGATGCGGCTGAAAGATAACGTGAACGCGACCCTTGCAATACTCGCGCGCAGCCGACAGTGTCGCGCGAATCTCAGTCGGGTGGTGCCCGTAATCGTCAATCACCGTGACGCTGCGCGCCTCACCGCGAATCTGAAACCGGCGATCGACGCCCCGGAAGCTCGAGATTCCTGTAGCGATTTTCGCGGAAGGTACCTCAAGCTGGTGTGCAATGGCCACCGCCGCCGTCGCATTGAGCGCGTTGTGGCGCCCCGGAACGTGCAGTGCAAAAGGACCGAGTTCTCCCGTGGCTGAGTGCACGCCAAAGTGCGAGAAGCAACCGCGCCGGGCTTCTAGAAACTCGAGCCGGTAATCCGCTTCCGTCGCGGTTCCGTATGTGAACACACGGCGATGAACTCGCGGAAGAATTGCCGCAAGCGCAGGATTGTCAAGACACGCGGTGACGGCTCCGTAGAACGGCACCTTGTCCATGAAGGCCAGAAAGGCCTGCTCCACGTCGTCCATATCGCGATAGCAGTCCATGTGCTCGCGATCGAGATTCGTCACAATAGCAAGGATCGGTGGCAGCTTCAGAAACGACCGATCGCTTTCGTCGGCTTCGGCAACCAGATACTGCGTAGAACCAAGCTTTGCGTTCGAGCCAAGTGCGCCGACGCGTCCGCCTACGACGACCGTTGGATCGAGACCTCCGGCCGCAAGCACTGCGGCAACCATCGACGTCGTCGTGGTCTTGCCGTGCATCCCGGCGATAGCAATACCGTACTTGAGGCGCATCAACTCTGCCAGCATCTCGGCACGCTGAATAACGGGTATCCTGTGAGCCCGCGCCTCCAGCACCTCAGGATTTGTAGCCGTAACCGCAGAGCTTGTTACTACAACAGTTGCTCCCGTCACGTTGCTCGCGCTGTGGCCTTCATAGATAGTTGCGCCGAGATGGGCTAGGCGGTCCGTGACCGAGCCTCGACGCAGGTCCGAGCCGGAAACCTGAAATCCCATGTTGAGCAGGATCTCGGCGATGCCACTCATGCCGATACCGCCGATACCGATGAAGTGCGCGTGCTGTGAAGTAACGAACATGCCAACGAAGCTTCAGGTTAGCATCCAGCGCCTCGGCTCTGAGCCTTCTTTTTGGACGTTGCAGCGGCCCCTAGAGTCCCGCCCGAGTCTCTTCGGCCATGTAGTCGACAACTGCCTTCAGATCTCCCTTGGACTCCTCGAACACCTTGAGCTGGCGGTCTGCGCCTGTCCCTGTCTGTATGATCTTGCGGATGCCGTCGATCGCTTCCCCGCTGCCGAGTTCGTCGACAACCGGATCGATCATCGCAAGATACTCCTCGATGAGGTCCCGTTCAGGAACCTCCTGCTGTTTGCCGAAATCGATCAGCTTTCCGTCGAGCCCGTAGCGGACCGCGCGGAACTTGTTCTCCATCAGCAGCGGCCGCGAGTAATGCCTGAAGTCCTGATTGGCCTCGTGCAACTTGCAGAGATAAGCAGCAGTCGCCTGAATCAGCGCGGCAATCGCGATCGTCTCTTCAGCACGCAGCGGGATGTCGCAGGCGCGTACTTCGACAGTGTTGAAGAACGGATGCGGACGAATATCCCACCAGATCTTCTTGGCATTGTCGATACAGTTGGTGCGGACCAGCAGGCTCACATAGTTCTCGAATTCCGAATAACTGGAGAATGCGTCCGGAATTCCAGTCCGGGGGAAGTTCTCAAACACCTTCGCTCGATAACCTTTGTAGCCGGTATTAAGTCCCAGCCAGAACGGCGAATTCGTCGCCAGCGCCATGATATGCGGCAGGAAGTAGCGCATCGCGTTCATCACGCGAATAGCCTCTTCGCGGTCCTCGATGCCCACGTGGACGTGCAGACCGAAGATGAGGTTGGCGCGGGCAACGAGTTGCAGATCCTTCACTACCTGGTGATAACGAGGATCAGGATAGATTTCCTGCGTCCTCCAATCGGCGAAGGGATGCGTCGCACCGGCAACAAGCTCAAGGTTGTGCTCTCGAGCCAGCTTGATCATCTCGCGACGCAGTTCGTAGATGTCCTCGCGTGCCTCGTCAATATTCCTGCAGATACGCGTGCCGACTTCGACGACAGAGGTGTGCATCTCGGCCTTGACCCGCTCCTGCAGACGCATCTTGCCCTGCGCGAGCATCTCGGTCTGGATATGCGAGCGCAGGTCGCGTGTAACCGGATCGATTGTCTGGTATTCCTCTTCGATGCCTAGTGAGAAGGATGGCCGCATGAGATGACCTCGGGTCTGCTGTGGGGCAATTGTAGACGACTGTTACGAGTTCACAGTTCCAGTTTCCAGCCAAGGCCTTACAATCCTGCGCGTGAGTGAAAAGGCGTTTCGGAATCGTCGGGAAGCCGGACGCGTGCTCGCCGCGTTGGTGACAGAAGTGCCCAACCTCGAAGGTGGCATAGTTCTTGGCTTGGTGCGCGGAGGCGTTCCCGTTGCTTTCGAGGTTGCGAAGGCTTGCGGACTGCCACTCGACATTATCATCGTGCGCAAGCTCGGAGTTCCAGGTCAGGAAGAACTGGCGATGGGAGCGATCGCGAGCAGTGGCACGACTGTGCTGAATGATGACGTCTTGCGGCGCTTTCACGTGTCGCCAAACAAGCTGGCGCAAGTGATCGAGCGCGAGAAGCAGGAGTTGGAGAGACGCGAAAACCTGTATCGAAAAGGACGAGCGCCGGTTCAGATCGCAGGAAGAGCAGTAATTCTCGTGGATGATGGGCTCGCAACCGGCGCGAGCATGCGTGCGGCAATTCGGGCCGTGAAGGATAGCGCGCGACGTGTGATTGTCGCTGTTCCTGTTGGAGCAGGAAGTACCTGTGAGGAACTGGCGCAGATCGCCGATCAGGTGATCTGCGCTCTGATTCCGGAACCACTGGATGCAGTAAGCCTGTTTTACAGTGAGTTTGAAGCGACCTCGGATGACGAAGTAAAGTCGCTGATGAGTCAGGGATTAGAGAACGAGGTATAGGGATTGAAACCATTCAAATATCCCAGAAGCCCCGTCATTGCCATCGAGCGACCACCTTCCGATCAATGATTTCAAGTGCTCTCAAAGTAGATTTCAAGTGTTCTCAAAGTATTCGCTTTTTATTCGCCTTTGCGGTACGATTTGTCATGGGCGCGATGAATCTCTTTTCCCAGCTTGCGGTGGAGCCCACCCATGAGGAGATCTACCCTGGCGCGGTCCTAATGCGCGGGTTGGCTCTGGAGCAGGACACCGAGTTCGTCCGGGCCATTGAGCGCATATTGGATGCGGCGCCGTTGCGACATGCGACGACTCCTGGCGGCCTGCCAATGCAGGTGATGGTCTCCGACTGCGGGACCCCCGAGGCGTTCAGAAGAAGGTGGGACCCGCACAACCCTATCGCCAGGAAGATGTGGCCTCCAATGCCCCGCGTGCTTGTTGAGTTTGCCCTCCGCTGCGCCGTTCGAGCAGGATTTCCTAACTTCCGGCCGGACACCTGCCATATCAACCGCTACCAGGCTGGCACGAAACTCGGTTTGCATCAGGACCGGCACGAGTTTGACATGTTCCAGCCAATCGTCTCGGTCTCCTTTGGCCTCGAATGCATCTTCCTGATGGGCGGCTTTCATCGCACCGAACCCGCCCGGCGCATTCTGCTCGAACATGGCGATGTAATCGTGTGGGGAGGCCCGTCACGGATGCGATTTCACGGAGTTCCGCCCCTGAAGCCCGGACATCACCCGCTAACCGGTCCATACCGCTACAATCTGACGTTTCGGAAAGTGGCGTGAGACTCTGAGCGGTCGCGGGTTTCGATCGCCACAACGCGATCCGCGACATCGAGTGTCAAGACCTCTCGCCCGATTTAGGGGCGCCAAGCCATTGATTCAGCACGCCAGAACTATTCACGCGAGGCTTGCAAGTAATTTCCCCCTGATAGAGCACAATGTGAATTGCTGTATCCGGAAGACAATTGATCCCAACCGGCTGCTTTTCCCAAGCAATGAAGACCAGAAGGCAGAAAACTCTGAGCCCTTCTAAATCCTTATGGAAGAAATATTTGGAAACAGTTCCTTTTGTTTGCAAATATTTAGAGCGACTCCCGCTCATAAGTACATGAGAAATAAGGATCTCGAATCCAAATACCGGGGGGGAGGGGTACCCACGAGGTTGGTACTGACACGATACAACAATGTTCTATGGCTCCAAGCCCTTTCTTCTCCGGAATTTGGCCGCAAGTTAAATCCGCAGAGGAATTTATCCCAAACCGGGCAGGGGTCAACAGTCGACGGAGAAGTTTGCTCGAAAATTTCGTCATTTAGTCTTTGAATCAAGTGCATTTGCGCGTGACCGGGATGGTCAATCTTCTTGCAGGAGAATCAATGTTGTCGAAGCTGGCGGTTGTTGTGTCGCTTGGTTTGTCGTTGGTGTCTCCAGCAACCGGGAGGCAGTTTCCGGCGCCCTTCTTCGAAGAGACACCCGTCTTCGTGAGCGGGCAGGATCATATCAACACCTATCGGATCCCCGCACTCATCTGTTCTGAGAAAGGCACCCTTCTGGCATTCAGCGAAGGCCGCAGAAGCGGCAGCAAGGATGGCGTTCCGACCGACATTGTGTTGAAAAGGAGCGTTGGGGCGGTGGACGGGGTACCGCGCCAAGGAACTGCATGGCGGCCCATGCAGACGCTAATCCGCAGCAAGCATGGAGAAGCGTACATGAATCCGCTGCCGTTGATCGACCGCACGGACGGAACCATTTACCTGCTCGTGAACTATTATCCGCAGCCATATGCGGATCTGCCGGCGGAGATATGGCTTCTGAAGAGCCAGGACGACGGAGAAACCTGGACCGGTCCCGTGAATATCACAAGAGGGACAGGCAAGCACGAACTGGGGCCGAGCGCCGGGATTCAACTGCATTCAGGAAGGCTCGTGGCCGCGGTGTACGACGGGGTGATCTTCAGCGACGATCATGGAAAGACCTGGAAGCCGAGCCGCAAGGCCACTGGCGCGGTTAGCGAAACCCAGGTAGTGGAGTTGGTGGATGGAACGCTGCTGCTGAACCGACGCGGAAAGATAACTCGGCGGGTGATGAGAAGCGAGGACGATGGCCTGACATGGTCAGAGCCGAAAGCAGCGCCTGAGTTGCCGGACGCAGACTGCCAGGGGACTCTGATTCGGTACACGAGAGAGGACGATGGCTACACCAAGAACAGGCTTCTCTTCGCGAACCCCGTGGCAGGGATGAACCCCAAGACCATCCAGACCTCCGACCCAAGGGGCCGGTTCAACATCACCGTGCGGCTGAGTTATGACGAAGGGAAGTCGTGGCCTGTGGCGAAGTTGGTGAAACCAGGGCCCGCGGCGTATTCGAGCATGACCGTGCTTCCGGACGGATCGATCGGCATGCTCTACGAGGTCGGGGACAACATTCACGGATACTTCGGACATTATCAGAAAGTGGTTTTTGCTCGGTTCAACCTGGAGTGGTTGACCGACGGGAAGGATCATATGGAGAAGAAATGAGTGTCGTCGCTGCGTGAAATCGTGGTGGAAGTGGCTCCGCAGTCGAAAGCGTCGCCCTCATTCCGCGAACCTGCCTGACCGGTCATCTGCAGCAAAGGGCCTCCGGCACAGAGCCTGCGCAAAG
>Ga0335080_10003671_pt1 | contig 15553 bp, 16 predicted proteins | sample Lox_Sample_34_FD_206720 | JGI IMG/M metagenome (GOLD analysis project Ga0335080, IMG submission 206720) | Soil microbial communities from Loxahatchee National Wildlife Refuge, Florida, United States - Lox_Sample_3.4 | ecosystem: Environmental > Terrestrial > Soil > Wetlands | place: USA... | reverse complement strand
TGAGATATGAACGGATCGATTGGTCCCACCCTGCGTCCGGATAGGAATGCATTTGATTTGTCGAAGTGGGATTATGGACGCTGTTGATGTGCAGTGATCCAACGGAGGCGATTCGTTTAGCCAACCGGGCTTGAATCGCTCTCCTTGGACGCAAACTCCGGCGTGTTCGAAAAAATACCCGACGGGGCCGCCGGGTATCAGCTTGCGGATTTTCGATTGTGGATCTGACGATCAGAGGTGGGGCTCGTCGTGTCTCATGTGCTCCATCGCGCGGTGATAACCTTCCTTGAATCCTTCGCGGAAATCGTGGCGTGCATGGTCTCCATCGACCGGTGGATGCTTGTAGACCTCGTGATCGTCGGCGTCGGCATGACGATGATCCATGTAGTCGTGACGCGCAGCTTCAATTCCCTCGTGAAAACCGCGGCGCTCTGCATCCTGGTAGGCGTCTGGTGGACGGTCCCAGTCGTGATCATGATCCGGATATTGTGCGGCAATCGGCATGGGCTGTGCTTCATGAGTGCTGGCCTTGATTGCTGCGGGGGTGGCGATGCAAAGGGCAAGTGCGGAAACTGAAAACCACATTATCTTCATAAGATAGGAACCTCCGTCTAGAGCTTGCTCTACGTTCAAAGCATAAAGATGAGCCCACGGTGGTTCGCGTTGCCCTTCAAAGGGTTGCCCGGTGCCGCCGTGGAAGCTGTGGGCAAAGCTGCCTGTAACTCACTAAGGTTGCGAGCGGGTCCGAGCGATGTGGATGTCACGAATTAGACGCGGAAAAAACGAAAGTCAGGTTACGGATAGGGCATCTGGCTCGAGGCTCTGGGCTGAATACCCGGTCTTTTGGCCTATGATGAGCCAGAACCTCATGAATCCGGTCGGGAGATGGGTGAGTTTGTCGCTTCGGTCAGCCGCTTGCGGCGCCGTGCTAGTGACTGCTGTTATGGTCTGCCATGCGCAGACCCACAGGAAGACCACGCCTAAGCCCGAAGTTACATCCGCCGATCTGTTCGCCTACGTTCGCGGCTCGCTGTTGCAGTACAGCGCGGATGACGGCGTCAACGACAATCTTGAAGTGTCGATTGACCCCACCGCAACGGTCCTGACCATCAAGCAGCCGGATGGGCAATGCAACATCTTTCTCAGCGCTCTGGATGCCAACACCGTTACCTGGGACGTCTATGACGCAAGCGACTCGATGCAGGCGCGAGCGCCGCTGGCGCGCATGACCATTTTTTCGATTGCGGGCAAGAATGCGCGCGCGTGCTACGACCCGGGAAACAATATCGATCCGTCCACACCGGTGACGCGGGCGAGGCTGGTGTTCTCGTGGGATAAGATCCCCGAGAATTCTGGGTTTCAGACGAAATTCACCAAGGCCTTGAAGAAGTTGATCGCCATGAGCGGCGGCGCCGGGGAGAAGGACATCTTCAAGAGCGAGTAGAGGCGGCCAGGTGAGCCCATTGGATCGACCCAATCATTCGGAAACTATCATCTAGTTGACAGCCGGTTTTTCCCGATGATGGGGCACGGCCCAGTCCCTCCACTCTGGACTTGAGCCCTTCCGCTTCCATCGCTAAATATCGATTATTCAGCTTTCCAGAAGCTAATCCCAAAATCCCAGCGAGCAGGCCCTCGAAACGCAAAGATAGCCTTAGACTGCTCTTTTCGCCGAACGAGACGACCATGTGCTCTGCGATAACCCGCACACCGAGTGCCGAGTTGACCCAAGTGAAGCTTCGAAGCGAATCCTCGAGTGCCACCACGCGCCACAATGCAGGGGGGAGTTTGGGCTGCCGGATCACGGCTAGGCTTCCTATTGTAAGCGGCGGCGGCGTCTGAAGCCGGACGCTCACCACCGTCGGGGTCCACTCCGGCCAGCGCTCAACATCTCGCATGGTTGCCCAAACGAGTTCGGCAGATGCGTTGATTTCGGTTTCGATTTGGAAGAACCTCATCGACCCGTCTCACCCAATTCGCGCTACGAACCTACCCACTTCTCATCGCCGGCAATACAGATACTAGACCACGTTTTTGGGCGGATCGCGGTGGACGTTCGCGCGAAAGAAGTCAACGCACCCTGGACGCACGGATAAGGTGAGATCGCGACTGTGACGGACGAGGCGTTCGCTGGAGACACGACCGCCTCCCTTGGGGATCGGGAGGCGGAGTCGTCAGAGTGTTTCTCGCGTCAGTCAGCGACAGCGGGAGCAGTAACGGTTTCCACCGTCTCCTGGGCCGCGTCGGCAACTACGTGCAAGCGAAGGTGAGCGGTGACTTCGCGGTGCAGCTTTACGGAGATGGTGAAGTCACCCAGGCTCTTGATTGGCTCAGAGAGCTGGATCTTGCGACGGTCGACATCAAAACCCTTGGCCGCGAGTTCACCGGCGATGTCGGCGGATGTAACGGAGCCGAAAAGCTGGCCGTTTTCGCCGGACTTGCGGGTGAAGTTGAGGCTAACGGGCTCGAGCTTGGTAACGAGTTCCTGCGCCTGGGCCTTTTCAGTGGCGGAGCGGCGCGCGGCGGCGGCCTTCATCTGTTCAATCACGGCCTTGTTGGCCAGCGTCGCCTGCAGGGCCAGCTTACGCGGCAACAGGAAATTGCGACCGTAGCCGTCAGCCACTTTCACGACATCGCCGCGGTGGCCGAGGTTGGCTACGTCTTCTTTCAGGATTACTTCCATGGTGAAAATCTCCAAATTTTACGGGCAGCTCACTGTCGCTGTCCGACCGTTGTGTTAGACACAGGCGGCTGACTTTCAGTTGCGCCGCGCCAGATTCTACCGCGACTCTTGCGCGGTCGTCGCCTGTCAACTTTTGAAATTCCTACAACTAAAGCACCATCCATAAGCCGACGCCTGGCAACTTGCAAGTTAGTGCCTTGTGGCAAAGGGCAGCAGGGCGATGTTCCGTGCCTGCTTGATCGCCCGGGTCAGGCGGCGCTGGTGGGTGGTGCATACGCCGGTGAGCCGGCGGGGCACGATCTTGCCTCGCTCTGCCACAAACCCTTGCAGCAGACGAACATCCCGGTAGGGGATGGCGTCGATCTTCTCAGTGCAGAACTTGCAGACCTTTTTGCGGCGGAAGAACTTGCCGCGACCGCCGGGGCCACCGGGGCCACCGGGACGGCCGCCGGGACGGCCAGCGGGACCGCCCACGGTTGCTGCTTGTGCCGGGGCTGCCTCGGGTGCTTTTACCTGGTTCTCATCAGACATTTCTTTTCCTCTTTATTCTCTTGGCTCTCCGACCCCGGCAACGGGTGCGAAGAGGCAGTATGGGATTGCCGTAACCAAAGCGGTACGGCAGAGATCGTTGTGGACCTAAGCGCTGGCCTGGGCCGCTTCAGTAGTCTCGGCGGCGGGTGCGGGCGCAGATGCGTGAGCGGCCGGCGCTTCCGCGCTGACCTTCCGACGCGTACCGCGGAGGGCCTTCACCTTGGCCAGACGCTTCTCTTCCTCGTCGATCCGCACGGTGATGAACTTGATCACCGGCTCGGAGACGCGGAGGCGGCGCTCGAGTTCGAGCACCACCGGGCCACCAGCCTCGATGATCAGCAGAACATAATTACCGTCAGTGAACTTGCGGACAAGGTAGGCGAGCTTGCGCCGGCCCATCTTCTCGACATTCTTCACGATACCGCCACCGTTGGTGACGCTGGTGGTGAAGCCCGCGATCAGCTTGTCGACGTCTTCATCGGCCACGTCAGGCCGAACAATGAACATAACCTCATACAAACGAGACATCCGTATTCCTTTCGCCGCTCACGCGGCAGTGATCAGTTGTCAGAGAACAGTGATCAGAAAAAGCTACTGATCCTGCCACCTGAATCTCTTGCTACCGCAAAATTGCCGGTCAAAAAACTGTTTCACTCTGACCACTGAACACTGATACTGATCACTGTTCTTTGCGGTTAAACTCGTTCATCGCGGGGACCGGTCCCTCCTGGATGATGCGCCGTGTGGCCGTTGCCACCTTGTCGAGCACCTCATCGAGTTTGGCCAGGTCCGCTTTACGCATCGGCGAGAGGAGGTAATCCCTGCCCGGCCGTTTGCCGCCTGCCTCTTTTGCTTCCGGCGGCAAGTCCAGGCCAACCCCGATTCGCAAGCGCAGCCACTCCTGACTGTCCAGGGCGTTGGTTACGCTGCGAGCTCCATTGTGTCCCGCGGGCGAACCCCGTTCCCTGATCTTGAATGTCCCCAGCACCAGGTCCAACTCGTCGTAGATGACCAGGAGGTCTTGTGCGGGGTCCACCTCGAACTCGTGAATTAAAGCGGCCACTGCAGCACCGCTGAGATTCATAAACGTCTCCGGCTTGGCCAGGACCACTTCGCGCCCTGCTATGCGGCAGGTTGCGGTAACGGCCCTGCACCTCCGGTTCTGGACCACAACGCCCTCTTGCTCGGCGATGCGGTCAATGGCCATGAACCCCGCGTTATGCGGCGTCCACAAATACTCGAGTCCGGGATTGCCGAGCCCAACCACCAGGTAGGGCCCGCGCCGGCTATCGTTCTCGAGTTCCTCGTCCAATGCTTACTTCTTCGCCGGGGCAGCGGCTTCTGCAGCCGGTTCGGCCTTGCCTTTCTTTGCCACTTCGGGTTCGGCAGGTGCGGCAGCGACTTCGCCGGTTGCTGCTGGGACCTCGCCCTCGACAGGAGCTGCGACCACTTCTTCGCGGATGGCGACCACGTGCGCGACAGTCGCGTCTTCGTTCTTCAGGTACTTGATCTTCTCGGAATGGGGCAGATCGCTGACGCGAAGAACGCCGTGCATTGCGAGACCGGTCACATCTACGTCAATGTGGTTCGGAATGTCGGCGGGCAGGCACTCAATTTCAACTTCACGAAGGACCTGGTCCAGGATGCCGCCTTCGGCCTTCACGCCAATCGGAATACCGAGCAGCTTGACGCGAACGCTCACGCGCAACAGTTTGTCGAGCGCAATGCGCTTCATGTCGATGTGGATCAGCTGGTCCTTGATGGGCTCGCGTTGCGAGTCGACGATCATGGCCTTGGCCGTGGCAGAGCCATCGACCTGCACATCGAAGATGGTGTTGTGGCCAGTCTCGGAGAAGAGGATCCGCGTAATCTGCTTGGGATCAACTTCGACGGCGATGGCTTCGGCGCCTGCGCCATAAAGGACCGCAGGAATTTTTCCCGCGGCGCGGACGCGGCGCGCGGCATTCTTATTGAACTTGCCCTCGCGGGGCTTGGCTACGACTACCTCAGGCATTCGAATTCTCTCATTTCTCAAATTCGGGCACGGGGGACGCGAGTCCGGCCGCTCCCTTTGTTTTGCAAGTAGTCAGCGAACAGTGGTCAGAAAGCTCGACAACATCACTGGTCCGGACAACTAGCTGTTGCGGCTCCGATCACTGATCACCGATCACTGATCATTGTTATGAGAACAACGTACTGACGCTGGTCTCCAGGTGGATGTTCTCGATCGCTGCGCCGAGCAGGCCGGCGATTGAGAGCACCTTGATCTTGGACAACTTCTGAGCGGCTTCGCGCAGCGGAATGGTGTCGGTTACGACGACCTGCTCCAACCGCGAGGCTGCAATCCTTTCAATGGCCGGTCCCGAAAGCACGGCGTGACTGGCGCATGCATGCACACTCGCTGCGCCGTTGTTGTAGAGAGCGTCGACTGTTTTCACCAAGGTTCCGGCGGTGTCGATGATGTCGTCGATGATGAGGCAGCTCCTGCCTTTGACATCTCCCACCACGTTCATGACCTCGGCGACATTGATGTCGGTGCGGCGCTTGTCGACGATCGCCAGGGGTGCTCCCATTTTCTGCGCGAAGTGCCGCGCGCGTTCCACACCACCAGCATCGGGTGAAACCACCGTCAGGTTCGGCAGGTTGGCTTCTTTGAAATAACTGACAAGCACGGGGCTCGAAAACATGTGATCGACCGGGATGTTGAAGAACCCCTGGATCTGCGCCGCATGCAGGTCAACGAAGAGGGCGCGGTTGGCACCTGCAGTCGTGAGCAGATCAGCAATGAGCTTGGCACTGATGGCTACGCGGGGACGGTCCTTGCGATCCTGTCGCGCATATCCGTAATAGGGGACGACGGCAGTGATCCTGGCGGCCGAGGCGCGCTTGAGGGCATCAATCATCACGAGGAGTTCCATCAAGTGCTGATCCACCGGATAGCAGGTGGGCTGCACGACGAACACGTCGACGCCACGAACGTTATCGAGCAACTGGAAATAGACTTCGCCGTCGGCAAAGCGTTGCAGTTTGGCTTCGCCCACCTTGACGCCAATGTGCCGCGCAATCTCCTCCGACAGGGGACGATTGGCCGTGCCGCTGAAGAGCTTGAAGCGCCGGTCTTCGCTAAGATTGCGTGCGCGTTTGCGCTCCGGACCGGGCTTGGCACCTTGCGACTTCGCATCCGGACCACCGGGAGGGACTGGTCCCTTTCCCGCGTTGTCCTTATTGTCGCCGGAGCCGGTCTGCTGTTGCTTGTCTTCCAATGTTGCTGTCGTCGATCCCACTTCCATCTCCAATACCTCCAAGCCGGTTAGCTTTGGCTGCATTTCAGTTTCTGCGGAGAGCAAGCGCGGGGGTTTGGCTGGGCGACCTGGATTCGAACCAGGATAAATGCCTCCAAAGGGCATTGTCCTACCATTGAACGATCGCCCAACTACGCTCTTGCTTTCCGCCGGTTGCCAGCCGTTCGCGAGTCTCTACGACGCGGAGGAGGACTGTCAACCGATTGCACAGGGACTATTCCACAATCATTTCGGTCCAGTACTTCGAACGCGGAAGCGTCTGCGTAATCTGACTCTCAACGCCTGCCGCGGTCAGCCGTTCCTGGGCTGCCTGCGCATGTCTCCGGGTCAGGTACAACCCGAAGAGAGCCGAACCGGACCCTGACAGCGAGGCATGAAGTGCTGCCTCCGGTGTGTCCGAAGCCGCAAGAAGACGCTTGATCTCTGCAAGGGAGGGATGCTGGGGAAAGACGACTCGTTCGAAATCGTTCTGGATCCAGCTCGTGATCCCGGTGCGGACAAGCGCGGACCCTTGACGTCCGGCCAGGTCCCTGTCACTGGCAGGGACACCGGAGGAGCCTGCATGCTTTGCCTCGGAAAAGGCGCTGGCATAGGCGCGGCTCAACTCCTTTAGTTTATCGGTACTTGCCTTGGGGGTCAAACCCTCGGCCGTGCAGAGGGAATCCCAGTCGCGAAAGGCTTGGGGGGTGGAGACACCGATAGACGGGGTGGCTACGATGCACCAGGTGGGCCCCTGGTCCGGGAGGGGGTAGACCTCCTGGCCGCGATCGAGGCCAAGGATGGTGCCACCTATCAGAAACAAAGGGACATCGGAGCCAACGCGGCCAGCGATATCGAGCAGCCTCGCGGGCCAATACGATATGCCGATCCCCATCTCCTTCCAGGGACTCTCCGTGGTCCATTTCGAAGGTTTGAGGACACGGGGGTTGGGGTGCAATTCGCGTTCAAGCCCGATCAAAGCTGCCACTGCATTCGCCGATCCCCCGCCGAGTCCGCCCTGTACAGGCAGGCGCTTCTCAATATGAATGTCGACCTCTGCGTACTCGTCCTTCTCCTGGAGCGCGAGTTCTACAGCTTTCCAAGCCGTGTTTCGGCTGTCCGTCGGCACTCGGTCGTCGTTCGATGTGATCCGAATGAACCGGGTCTTCTCCTTGTAGGTGTACTTTGCCGTTATCGTCACCAGATCATGAAGCTCAAGGGTCTGGTAAACGGTGGCGAGTTCATGAAAGCCGTCCGGGCGCGGCGCACCTATGTAGAGGCCAAGGTTTATCTTGCAGTGCGAACGGACGATTGTGGCCATACCGGTCCATTGTAGAGCGGGGCCGTCTCACGTTTTCAGGCCGGCCATCGGCAACTTCGAAGAGACACGCATTCGCGTTGCAGGTAACATAGGTTGCATTCATCCGCGGCTCGCGTAATTTCCCGCGCGAAAGGAGGACGCCATGTCAGCGTTCCGCCGAGCGGTCTTACTTGTTTGCGCAGTCCTTGTTTGCAAGGCGATATCGGGACAGACCCAGCCCTCCCCCACTACTACCGAGAAGCCCGCCGTCTTCTCGGCCCCGCTCGAGCTGATCCACGACAAGCCGTTTGTCTCGGTGACGCTGAATGGGCATGGGCCCTATCGATTCCTCGTCGACACCGGAACCGGCGGACAGGCACTGGTTACGCCAGAGCTGGCGCAGGAGCTTTCTCTGCCTGTCGTGGGACACGCGCGATTGAAAGATCCCAGCGGCCTCGGCGAGCAACGTTCGGATATCACACGGATTGAGGCGTTGAATGTCGCTGGCGCCGAGTTTTCAGACGTGGACGCGGTCGTTCACAACCTCTATGGGGATGTAAGTTGCCAGGGTGTGCTCGGGTTCACCCTGTTCGAGGACTACCTTCTGACTTTGGACTTTCCGGGACATCGGATGATGCTTTCCCCGGGGGCGATCGACAACCAAGCCGAAGGCTCGGTACTGCCGTTCCGGATGCCGGATGGCGTTCCCGTTGTGGATCTGCAGATAGACGAGCAGCCGTTTCGGGCACAGCTTGATTCCGGCGGGACCGGATTGAGCGTACCTGAGAGGGACCTGAAAGAACTGAAATTCGAGGAGACGCCTGTGGACTTTGCCAATGGCGAATCGGTTTCGACGAAATTTCAGATCAAGGCAGCCCGACTTGAGTCGGATGTGAAGCTTGGCCGGTATACGTTCAAGCAGGCATTCGTTGAGATCGATTCGGCCTTTCCCCTCGTCAACGTCGGTTCGACCCCTCTGCAACACTTCGTCATCACATTCGACCAGGTGAATGAGCTGGTGCGCCTGTACTCGAGGGAGGAGACGCTGCACCTCGATGCGTCTCCACCTCCAGTGCTGTTGCTGAATGAACCTCAACGGCAGCCGTCGGACAGCAAGCTGGTGCCAGTGGGGTGACGTATTGCCGTCAGTCCTCAGCCTTGAGCCGTCAGCCTTCAGCTTTGCCTTAGGCACTAGCTTCCAGTTCGTGCTCCTGGCGAGTGTCACGGGGTGAGGTCAAGCTGCGATTGTGAACACGATGTTGATTACTGGGTCAGAACCGTAAATCGGGGAACTATTGGGAATGGCAAAGCGTACTGCCGGATTGTGGCTTACACTGGTTGCCGGAGTGGACCGGTGTGCCTTCGGGTACGCGAAAGGTGGAGCATAAGAGATATGAAGAAGATCATCCACAGCATCCTTGTCATCACCGCGCTGGCCGGCGCGGTTGCACTGCAAGCGCAAACGGCTGACGAAATTGTGAGCAAGCACATTGACGCCATGGGTGGCAAAGAGGCCATCAGCAAGGTGAAGTCGATGGTCAGCGAGGCCTCCATCTCGATGATGGGGGGCGAGAATCCCAGCACCACGACGATCGTGGATGGCGTGGGCTACAAGAGTGAGATGGAATTCAACGGCACCAAGATCGTGCAGTGTGTTACGGACAAGGGCGGATGGATGATCAATCCCATGACGGGCGCCTCCGATCCTACACCAATGCCCGAAGACCAATTCAAGCAGAGGAAGTCCGACATCTATGTCGGAGGAGCGCTCTACGACTATGCGGCGAGAGGCAGCAAGGTGGAGCTCCTTGGAAAAGAGGGCGATGTCTACAAGATCAAGCTCACGACCAAAGACAATGTAGAACTCCTTTATCAGATCGACGCAAACACTTATCTGTTGAAATCCATGATCACCAAGGGAGACATGCAGGGTCAGCCGGTGGATATTACCGTATCTGTATCGGACTACCGGAAAACAGATACTGGCTTCATGGTGCCCTACTCCCTGGACATGGATATCGGCGGTCAGTTTGAATTCACCGTCGCAGTGAAGAAGGTCCAACTGAATCCGACCGTCGATCCCTCTGTGTTCGATATGCCAAAGGCTGAGGCTCCAAAGGCGGAGCCAGCAAAGGCTCAAGAGCCTGCTAAGCCTCAATAGAGGAATTACTACCAGAGCGTCACCTGCCCGCGGTGGCGCTCGACACCATCTCGCGCGCTGCGCACAGCGTCGCCACCGGATCGCCGGTCGGGCGAAATTCCATCGCCACCGCGTGGCGATACTTTAACTCCGCGAGCTTGCGGTAGATGTTGCCATAGTTGATTTCGCCGGTGCCAGGTTCGTGGCGTCCGGGAACATCGGCCACGTGAATCAGGCCGATCACATCGACATTCTTGTCCAGCTTCTCGAGCAGATTCCCTTCGGTAATCTGCTCGTGGAAAATGTCGTAGAGAAACTGCACCTGCGGGTGATTCACAGTGCGGACAATTTCAATGGCTTCGGCGGCCGATTGCAGGTAGTAACGTGGATTCTCTTCCGGGTCGATGCACTCGAGCAGTAGCCGGACTGGTTGATCATCGATCCGCCTTCCTTCCACCAGAGATGCGGCGCGTTTGAGCCCTTCGATGCAGCTTGCGTGCTGCATTTCGCGTGAAAGGCCCGGAACAACATTACCCGAAAGAACGATCATCGACGGACAGGCGAGCGTTTGCATCGGCGTCAGGGCTTCCCTAAGTTCTGTGACAAAGGCATCGCGGATCGCAGGATCGCCAATTCCATTACGCAACCCTGCGGTTGCATCGAATTGGATTCCTAACTGCTTTCGGGCCGTATTGGCGCGGGCAAAGTCAGCTTCGCCCCACTTTGCATACTCACCGACCAGTTCGACGTTGGTGTAGCCTGCTTCGGCGATCTTTGCAAGGCGGTTTTCAAAGGGCAGGTTGTTGTACACAGTCCACAACATCACCGATAGCGGGAAAGGTGTGGTTCCCTCGGCGGACTTGCTTGCCGCCTTCGCACGCAACACGCCACCTGCAAGCGCGGTGGACGCGATACCCTGTGCGAACTCCCTCCGATTCATGACACCGCCTTTCATCTTGTGTCCACCTTGCCGGAGCGGCGCAAAGCCTGCCAATCCTTTTCTGTCTGATCGGCGTAGAGGGCGCCGAACCTGGCAAGGGCCTCAGCGAAGGCTTCCCCGTTGCCGAGATATCCGGCGATCACGAGCGGATCTCCGGAACGAGCATGCCCGCGTGCCAGCAATTCTCCGCAGACCTCGCCGAATGCGGCCAGACCACTTCCGGCGAGATCCGTTAGATCGATCGAGCCCTTGTGATCGTTGAGTTGCCGGACGAGGAAATGGCGCGAACCGATATTCGCCCAGCCAAGAAAAGGATCCGACTGCAACTGCATCGCGCGCTGACCGATGACCACGCGCTGGCCATTGTGCGGAGAAGGATGGGCATTAGGGAGGTAGGGCGCGTATGCAGAAGTCGCTTCCTCCTTGACCTGCAAGAAAAGTGGATCGTTGGGGCCGTTGCCTTCAAAGTAGATACAGTAGTCGCGCAAACCCACCGATCCGGTGCCGACGATCTTGAAAGCGACATCGATGGGGCGGTAAAGGGAGAGCAGATGCTGACGCTGTGATTCGAGCATTTCGCGATAGGGCCCGAGAGCGCCGAGAACCTGTTCGGCCTTTGAGCCGGTAATGCGCGTGAGACTTGGCTCGATCTCCTTGAACCGCCGGGTGCCCGGTTTGCCGGGAACTGGCTCCGTAAGCTGGTCAAGGTTATGGGTCGGTGTAGCACGCTCAGCTTTCAGCAGCGCGTCGTGAACCGGCTGAACATCTCCGAGACGGTGGACCTGAAAACGGCCGACCTCGAGAAGAGGCATCTTTGCAAAGGCGCGCATCTGGTCGCTGTAGCGCATGACGCAGTGATAGACAGCGTCGCGCGCGGAAGACTCCTTGTGACGCGACTCTCGCCCGGCCAGAACCAGCGATGCTGCCATGCGTTTGAGGTCCCATTCAAACGGACCCCGAATGGTCTCGTCGAAGTCGTTGATGTCGAAAACAAGGCGACCGTCAGGAGCTGCGAAGGCACCGAGGTTGCGCACGTGAGCATCGCCGCAGAGTTGCGATTCGATTCCGGTATTGGGCAAGACCGCGAGATCCGCGCCCATGACCGGCGCGGCTCCGCGGAAATACACAAACGGCGACTGCGCCATGAGTTGATGCTTCAGCTTGAGGAGAGCGGGGACGCGACCGCGCTCGACCCGTTGGAGCAGGGCGAGCGGCGTGACTCTCCGTGCTTTGATGCTGAGCTGATCGTTTTGCTGCCTACCAAGCTGTTTGCGGCGGGACTGGCCGAGACTGCGTCGTTCTTCGGGCGTTGCCCAGGACATCGGAGCTTGCTCCTTCATCTCTCTACGGAAGGATAGTCTCTGCAGGGCCGATTGCAACTATCACAATAACAAGCCAATGAAGCCGCTCGGGTACACTGGATTCCCGGCATCTTCGACCTCGCCCAAACCGGAAAGATGGTGCATACCTGGAGGAATACTCCTTGAAGTGCTTTGCTCGGCTTGTCCTGGCTACTCTCACCTTGCCACTTATAGCGACCGGGATCCAGGGACAGGAAACCGCGAAGCCGCTTACGGTGGAAGAGATCTTTGGTCGCGGCCCCCTGGCGGGAACTCCTCCGCGTGGAATTTCCTGGTCGCCCGATGGACAACATCTGACCTATCTCGACGGCGGCGAACTGGTGGACGTTGATCCTGTGCAGGGCAAGCCCCACATCATCGTCGGTCACGCCAAGCTCTCCTCACTCACCGGGAAGCAACGAATCTCAGAAGAAGACCGCGATCACCGCGAGCGCTACGGGATGGCCAGCTACCTCTGGGCGCCCGACTCAAAACATCTCCTCTTCGATTCGAGCGGCAGCCTCTGGATCTACGACCTGGCCAATGGAACCGGTGTGCAGATTGGTTTGGCTGGAGAAGGAGCTGGAGACGATCCCAAGTTCTCGCCAAACGGCGAGTATGTCTCGTTCGTACGTAACCATGGCCTTGCGGTTGTGCCGCTCCGCGAGGCGGGATCACCAACGGTGATGGTGGCTGGGGCTCCGAATCCAAACATTTTGAACGGGGCAGTCGACTGGGTGTACGAGGAGGAATTGGAAACCCGCAGCAACTACTTCTGGTCACCCGATTCCAAGAACCTCGCCTTTCTGCAAATGATCGAAGAGAACGTGCCGGAGTACCCGATCGCCGACTGGATACCGACGCACGCGACCGTGGAGAAGCAGCGCTATCCGCAACCCGGCGACCCCAATCCGGATGTGCGCGTGGGCGTCGTGAGCACGAAGGGCGGCAAGACACTTTGGGTCCACATACCCACCGCGCAAGGCCAGGACTACATTCCGCGCTTCGGATGGGTCGATCGCAAGACGCTCTGGGTCGAGACCCTCAGCCGCGATCAGAAACATCGGAACATCTACTTTGCCGATCCGGGCCTGGGAACGGCGCACAGCGTTCTTGAGATATCCGACGAGAAATTCCTCGACGACGATTATGACGTGTATGTGGCCCACGGCTGCATCGTTCTGACAAGCTGGTCCGACGGGCACCGGCACATCTACCTTTACCAATATGACGAGGGGAAGACCGACTCCACCAACGCAAAGCTGGTGAAGCAACTGACCAGGGGAGATTTCGACGTCGCTGACGTTTATCGCGTCGATCCCTCGCGCAAACAGATTTTCTATGCCTCCAACGAGGGCGCTCCCTTGGAACAGCAGGCCTGGCAGGTAGACTTCGATGGTGATCGCAAGCAGTTGACCTCCGGATCGGGTTTTCACGAGGTTGAGTTCGCGCCGATCGGAGGAAGTTTCACAGACAAGTTCTCCACGCGGATGCAACCGCCAGTGATGCAGCTCTGCGGAATCGGAACCGACTGCAGACCCTTCTGGGCCTCGCATGCTCTCGATTCATATGCTTTGCAGAGTCCAGAGCAGCTGGAGGTGAAAGCGCACGATGGAACCTCGCTGTATGCAACCCTCCTGATGCCGGCGCAGGCCAATGGCACAGCCAGCGTGCCCCTGATTATGAATCCCTATGGCGGACCGACCGTTCAGGAAGTGGCGAACCGCTGGAGCGATGCCCTCCCCTTCGATGAGCTGCTCGCGCAACATGGGTTCGCCGTTGTGCGTGCCGACAATCGAGGCATGGCCATGCGCGGACGCGATTTCGCCCAGGCGGCGTATCAGAACTTCGGACCAATCCAGCTCGAGGATCAACTGGCAGTTATTGATGCCGTACTCGCAAAGCATCCTGAAATCGATGCCAAGCGGCTGGGCTGGTGGGGCGGCAGCTGGGGCGGAACGTTCACCCTGTACGCCATGACCCACTCCGACCGATTCAAGGCGGGCGTGGCTATCGCGCCGGTCACAGACTGGCGCGATTACGACTCCATTTACACCGAGCGATACCTGGGGCGGCCCAGCGATTCACCCGATGTGTACAGGGATTTCTCAGTGGTGAATTCGGCGGCAAATCTCAAAGGGCGGATCCTGCTGGTGCACGGGACAGGCGACGACAACGTTCACATCGAGAACACCGTGCAGTTCATCCAGAAGCTGATCGAGGCACAACTTCCTTACGACCTTCAGATCTACCCGCGCAAGACACATTCCTTTTCCGGATCGCAAACCCGCGTGCATTTGTTTTCGCGCATCCTCGCGCATTTTGAGGAGTATCTAAAAACGCCGGCACCATGAATAGCCGCGACGAATCACCTGAGACGAATGCCGACGAACTGAAGCGGCTCGAGCAACTGCTGCTTGAGCCCGAGTTCAGGCGTGACAGCAAGCGCGTCGAAGAGCTGCTCGCCGAAGACTTTCTCGAGTTCGGTTCTTCAGGTCGTGTCTGGACGCGCGAAACAACACTTCAACTGCTCGCGACCGAAAGCTACATCAAGCCCATTATCGAAGACTTCGCCTGTCGGATGTTGTCGAATGACGTGACCTTGCTGACTTATCGTTCACTGCGCACAGGGGCCGATGACGAGCAGCACGTTGAGACGCTGAGAAGTTCAATTTGGATGAGAAGAAATGGAAAATGGAAGATCATTTTCCACCAGGGTACGCGCACACTCCAAAGCTAAGACGACGCGCAAAGTCGTGCTTCCCGTCGTCGATCCTAGTCCAGGCTTCGCCGCTATAGTTCGTGCCGGCTGAACATTTCGTCCTTTTCCCGACTGGAGCAGCTCGTGCATTCAAGGCAACAAACAAGCAGCACCGCCACGCCCAGCGTTACCAGGATCGCCAACACGCTCGCGTACGACGCAACCCAATGAAGAACGTTGTGCATATATACCACGGCCCTACCCGCTGTCGAATAAAAACCAACAGCAAGGAGACTCGAAGTGATCCCTTTTCAGCAACCCCAAGTCTACCATTGATTGGGATGAGGAAAGCACTATCAGAAGTTGCAGAATAGCGAAGAAAGAGCGAAGATATAGGCGCCAATGGACGACAGCAGTGGAAATCTCGAAGTCGAACTCCGGCCCGAGAACTGGCCGGAAGGAACCGTGCCTTCGACACCGGCGCCCGTTTCCTCCGAAGAAGTGAAAGCGGGGCCGTTTGTTAACTGGCTCTTCGTAGATCTGAACTCCTACTTCGCCTCCGTCGAACAGCAAGATCGGCCCGAGCTGCGCGGGAGGCCGGTGGGGGTGGTCCCCATGCTGGCAGACACAACTTGCT
>Ga0335080_10003670_pt1 | contig 15553 bp, 13 predicted proteins | sample Lox_Sample_34_FD_206720 | JGI IMG/M metagenome (GOLD analysis project Ga0335080, IMG submission 206720) | Soil microbial communities from Loxahatchee National Wildlife Refuge, Florida, United States - Lox_Sample_3.4 | ecosystem: Environmental > Terrestrial > Soil > Wetlands | place: USA... | reverse complement strand
AGCGCGTCCCGGATGCCGCTGCACACGGCCCGCAGGATCTCGTCGACGGCCGGCTCGGCGGTCAGGCGCGACGACACGGCGAGCAGCTCCTCGAGCGCGAGACGGTGCCGTGCCGCGTCGCCCGCCTCCTGCGCCGCCTGCACCGCGAAGGCGGCGTGCGCCGACAGCGCCGACAGGACGTCGAGCTCCTCGTCGCCCGCGCGCAGCCCGCTCTTCGGCTCGTCGACCGAGAGGATGCCGAGCAGGTGACCGTCGGAGTGGCGCATCGGGACGAAGAGCGCATCCTCCGGGTGCCACCCGCCGGGGTCCGACGGCGGCTCCATGTCGGGCACGTACGTCACGCCGACCGCGTCCCAGTCGACGGCGCCGTGCTCGATCACGTACGCGCCGCGGCGGAGGAAGCAGTCGTCGAGCAGCCGCTCCCAGTCGGCGAGGTTGCGGACGCGGCCGAGCAGCGCGTCCTGCGCCGCCTGGCTGCCGTGGACGGTGGTGACGCAGAAGTCGTCCCACGCGGGCCGGTAGAGGTTGATCGCCACCGTCCCGTAGCCGAGGGACTCGGCGATCGTCCGTGCGATCGCGGCCAGCAGCTCCGGCAGCTCCTCCTCGGCGCGCAGCAGCCGCGTGACCTCGAGGAGGGCCCGCAGCGGCGAGATGGGCGGCAGCGACGGCGTGGACATGACCGGAGGCGACCGAGCCTCCGAGTGGGTTATCGGCATCAGGAGCCGCGCGCGTGAGCTAATGCGGTTTGCAACGCAGCTGCCCGCGGTCAGCGCAGTGCGGCCGTGAAGACGTCGATCGACAGCGGGATCGCCCGCCCGTCGGGCCAGAGCGGATGCGCAGTCCCGGCCGCCGCCGCGAGCGCCGGGTAGAGCCCGTTCTGCGAGGCGACGGCGAAGAGATCCAGGGGCGCCGTGGGCACGCGCGCGGCCCGCTCCGGCGGCGACCACGTCCTGCCGTTGCGGGAGACGGAGCACGTGAACCAGGCGCGGTGCCCGCGCGGGTCGTAGGTCGTGTCGTACCAGCAGGCCCAGAGCCGGCCCGTGGACGGGTCGGCCGCCGCCACCGGCAGGAACTGGCCGGTCTTCCCCTTGTCCACCGGGTTCACCTGCGTTCGGAACAGCGGCCGCAGCCCCGGCGTCAGCGCGGCAAGGAAGACGTCTCCCGCCCCGTTCGCGCCGCCGTCGCCGAAGACGACGTCGACCTGTCCCTTGCGGACGGTGACGGTGGGATCGGGGCCGATGCAGAGGCGGTCCTCCTGCGGCAGTGGCGAGTACGCGGAGAGCGCGCAGCCGAACGCGGGGTTCTGGACGAGCGGCGCCGCCCGCACGGGCGCGCCGAAGCTCCGGGCGCCGTCGGTCGAGCGGGCGACCCAGATCCCGCGCTTCGCATCGATCCCGGCGAGGTAGACGTCGCCGTCGGATGCGACGGCGAGGCTCGCGAGATGCGGACGGACGAGCGACCGCGAGACGGTCGCCGGCGCCGACCACGTGGCGCCGTGATCCCGGCTCACGCTCCATTGCATGGTCGCGTGGTTGACCGAGAGACTGCGGGTGAACGCGACGTACACGTCGCCGGTCCCCGGGTCGACCGCGAGCGCCGGGCCGTCGTCGAAGCCGTACTGCCACGCGGGGTGCGTCACCGTGCTGAGCGTCCACCGCGCCGACGCGTCCGGCCGCGAGGCGACGACGAGATACGGCGTGATCTTGTCGCCGCAGGTGCGGCCGGCGAGGAACGCGAGGTACTGGCGCCCGTCGGCGTCGACCGCGACGCGCGGCTCGCCGTGCGCGCACGAGCCGCCGGGAACGGCCGGGCCGGCGGCGCGACGCCACGTCCTGCCGCCGTCCGACGAGGTGAAGACCCGGAGCGTCGGCAGGAGGCTGTCGTTCGACGCGGCCAGCAGCTCCTGCGGATCGCGCGGGTCGACGGCGATCGCCGCCTCGCTCTGGATCCCCGGCGCGCGCGAGACGTCGACGTTGACCCCACCGAGCGGCCGCGGGTTCCGGATCGTCCGGACGGTGAAGTGGTAGAGGAGAAAGACGACGAGCGCGACGACGACGGCGATCGCGCCCGCCTCCCGCGCGAGCCGGCCGAGCGGTGAGCGGGCGGGAGGCCTCCGCCTCCCGCCCGCTCGTCCGATCCGGCTACGACTCGCTGTCCGCTCCGCTAGCTGCGGTCGCGCCCGCCGCGGCGACCGCGGTCGTCGCGGCGCGGCCGCTCCTCCTCCGGAGGCCGCGGCGGCGCGTCCTTCGCCCGCTCGATCAGCTCCTCCGGCTGGACGAGCCGGCCGTCCTCGTGCTTGGCGACCAGCTTGAGACCGATCCGGCCGCGGGCCTTGTCGACCTCCTGGACGACGACGTCGACGACGTCGCCGCGCGACATCACGTCCTCGATGTGGCCCACGCGTCCCGGGCCGACGTTCGAGACGTGCAGCAGGCCGTCGGTGCCCTTCTTCAGCTCGACGAACGCGCCGAACTGCGTCGTCTTCACGACCTTGCCGGTGTAGGTGTCCCCCACCTCCGGCTCCTTCGTCAGCGCCTTGATCGCCGAGATCGCCTCCTCGGCCTTCACGCCGTCGGTCGCGTAGATGAGGATCGTGCCGTCCTCCTCGATGTCGATCTGCACGTCGTAGTCGGCCTCGAGGCCGCGGATCGTCTCGCCGCCCTTGCCGATGACGAGGCCGATCTGCTCCTGGAGGATCTTCACCGACGTGATCCGCGGTGCGTTCTGCGAGAGCTCCGCACGCGACTCCGGGATGACCGCGAGCATCGTGTCGAGGATGAACTCGCGCGCCCGCTTCGCCTGCTCGAGCGCGTCGCGCATGATCTGCTGGGTGACGCCCGTGATCTTGATGTCCATCTGGAGCGCGGTGATGCCCTCACGGGACCCGGCGACCTTGAAGTCCATGTCGCCCAGGTGGTCCTCCGCGCCCTGGATGTCGGTCAGGATGACGTAGTCGTCGCCCTCCTTCACGAGGCCCATCGCGATCCCGCTCACCGGCGCCTTGATCGGCACGCCGGCGTCCATCAGCGCGAGCGTCGAGCCGCACACGGAGCCCATCGACGACGAGCCGTTCGACTCGAGCGTCTCCGAGACGAGGCGGATCGTGTACGGGAACTCGTCCGTGCCCGGCACGACCGCCTCGAGCGCCCGCTGTGCGAGCGCCCCGTGGCCGATGTCGCGCCGCTTCGGGCCGCGCATGAAGCCCGTCTCCCCGACCGAGTACGGCGGGAAGTTGTAGTGGTGCATGTAGCGGCGCTCCGCCTCGAGGGAGAGGTCGTCGATGCGCTGACCCTCCTTCGCGGTGCCGAGCGTGAGCGACGTGAGGATCTGCGTCTGGCCGCGCTGGAACAGGCCTGAGCCGTGGGAGCGCGGGTTGACGCCGACCTCGATCTCGATCGGGCGGACCTCCTCGGTGCCGCGCCCGTCGGGCCGCCGCTTCTCGACGGCGATCTTCTTCCGGACCAGGTCCTTGTAGATCGCCTCGCCCGCCTTCTTGATGTACGAGCGGGTCGTCGAGTCCTTCGACGCCGGCACCGTCTCGCCGGTCTCGGAGTCGACGGACGCCTGACCGACGGGGAACGGCAGCTCGAGTTCCTCCGTCATCTTCTCGAACAGCAGGTGCCGCTTCGCGGACTTCAGCTGCTTCGAGTCCTGCTCCGCGTCGGTGAGCGCGCGCAGCTCGTCGCCGAACTGCTCCCGCACCGGGCCCTCGACGGCGACCGAGCGCTGCTTCTCGAGCAGCGCCTGGAGCCCCGCGCGGACCTGCATCTGCCGGGTGATGTCCTCGTCGGTCGAGTCCATCGAGAGCGGCGGCGCGAGCTCCGCGAGGAGCTCGTCGACGATCGCACCCGCGTCCTTCAGGCCGACGGTCTGGATCAGCTCCCAGATCCGGTGGCCGTGCGACGCCTCGAGCTCGGCGTTCAGCTCGACGTCGAGCCACTTCGGCTTGCCGGCCTGGCGGCGCAGGTCCTCCTGCGCGTCGCACAGCTTCACGATCTCGCGGTGCGCGAGCTCGAGCGCCTCGAGGATCTCGCTCTCCGGGATCTGGTCGGCGCCGGCCTCGACCATCGTCAGCGCCTCGCGGGTGCCGACGACGATGAGGTCGAGCGACGTCTCCTCCTGCTCCTGCAGCGTCGGGTTGACGATGAAGCCGTCCTCGCCGCGGCCGATGCGCACCGCGCCGACCGGGCCGATGAACGGAAGCGGCGAGATCATCAGCGCCGCCGACGCGCCGTTGATGCACAGGATGTCGTGCGCGGTGACGAGGTCGGCGGAGAGCACCGTGCAGATGACCTGCACCTCGTTCTTGAAGCCCTTCGGCCACAGCGGCCGGATCGGGCGGTCGATCATGCGCGCCGTGAGGATCGCCCGCTCCGTGGGGCGTCCCTCGCGCTTGAAGAAGCCACCCGGGATCTTGCCGGCGGCGTACATCCGCTCCTCGACGTCGACCGTCAAGGGGAAGAAGTCCGCGTTCTCGCGGGCCTCGGGCCGGCCCTGGGCGGTGGCGAGCACCATCGTCTCGCCGGAACGGACGACGACGGCGCCGTCCGCCTGCTTCGCGAGCTTGCCGGTCTCGAAGCTGATCTCCTGCGTCCCCACTTGGACGGAGACCTGCGCCCGGCGCTCGGTCGCGATACTCATTCGATTGTCCTCCACTCTGCTTTGGGTGTGGAGGGCGGGAGTTTGAGCCAGGCCCTTGCCGCGGGGCTCGCTCAAACCTCCGCCCTCCATGGTCGTCGGAGCTAGCGGCGCAGGCCGAGCTCCTTGATCAGGGCGCGGTAGCCCTCGAGATCGTGCTTCTGCAGGTAGTTCAGGAAGCGGCGGCGCCGGCCGACGAGCTTCAGCAGCCCGCGCCGGGAGTAGTGGTCGTGCTTGTGGGTGCGGAGATGCTCCGTCAGATCGTTGATCCGCTGCGTGAGCATCGCGATCTGCACCTCGGGCGAGCCGGTGTCGGCCTCGCCGCGGCCGTGCTTCTTGATGATGTCCTGCTTGGCTTCCTTGGTGAGGGCCATCGAGCCTCCTCGATTCGTGTCTCCCGTGTCCCCGCCCGAGGCGCCAAGGAAGGTGCACCGTCGAGCCGGGACAGGGTCGGCGACAAGGGTAGCTGAAACCGCATGGTTACGCGGCCCGGCGGCCGCGCGGGCATGCTTGGCCGGTGGCATCGCTCGCCGAGATCGTCGCCGAGGCGCACGGCCGGACCGGCGTGCCGGGGGTCGCCGCCGCGCTCCGGCGCGACGGTGAGCTGACGGCGTGCGCGAACGGCGAGCTCGTGCTCGGGTCGGGGACGCCGGTCGAGGTCGACACGCCGTTTCGGATCGCGTCGATCTCGAAGCCGTTCACGTCGGCGCTCGCGCTCTCGTGCCTGCCGCTCGACGCGCCGCTCGCGGCCTGGCTGAGCCACACGGCGGGATTCCGGTGCGAGTCGGAGGAGCCGCTGCCGGCGGGTGCCGAGGGGCTCTGGTCGTACTCCAACGCCGGCTACTGGGCGGCGGGGCGAGCCGTCGAGGCGGCGTGCGGCGTCGCGTTCGAGGACGCGATGCGGGAGCGCGTGCTCGAGCCGCTCGGGCTCACGGCGACGGGGTACGAGGAGCCGGCGCGCGCTGCGCGGGGACACCTCCAGGAGGGCGAGACCGGGCACCGCGCGGTGCTCGAGGACGCGTATCCCGTGGCGCGGCGGCCGTCCGGCGGGCTGTGGTCGACGGTCGGCGATCTCGTCGCGTTCGGTGCGGCGCAGCTCGCGGCCGGCGGCCCGCAGTTCGAGCCGCGCGCCGAGGCGCTCGGCGCGCGCTACGCACTCGGCTGGTGGACGCGCGAGCGCGCGGACGGCGCGACCGTGCTCGACCACGAGGGCTCCGTCGCGGGGTACCAGTCGCTGCTGATGCTCGTCCCGGAGGAACGGACGGTGCTCGCGGTGCTGACGAACAGCTGGCGCGGCAGCGGGTTGATCCGGCGCGTCGTCGAGGGGCTGGGACTGTGGCCGGCGCAGCCGGCGCCCGCCGCCGGGGTCGACGGTCGCTACGAGCTCGACGGCTCCGCGGCGGTCGTCGCGGGGTCGAACGTGACCGAGATCGAGACGGATCCGGTGACCGGCGCGCTGCGGTCGGTCCGGTATCCCGTCCTCCCGGAGGCGACGCTGATGAGCCATCGCGTCGACTTCCCGCGCGAGGGGCTCGCGCGGATCGGCTGGATCGTGCTGCCGCGGGTCGGGCCGTGATTGCGGGCGTGGCCGCGGGGCATCCCGCGACCGCGGCCGCCGGGATCGAGATCCTCGCCGAGGGCGGGAACGCCGCCGACGCGGCCGTGGCGGCGTGCTTCGCGTCGTGCGTCGCGGAGACGGTGATGACGGGGCTGCTCGGAGGCGGGCACGCGATCTACTTCGATGCCGCTTCCGGTGCGGTGCGAAACCTCGACTTCTTCTGCGTGGCGCCGGGGCTCGGCGCTCCGCGGCGCGAGGCGGAGCTCGTGCACATCGACGTCCCGTTCGGCGAGGAGCTCGTCCACTACGCCGTCGGGCCCGCGTCGTGCGCCGTGCCCGGCGTGCCCGCCGGGCTCGACGCGCTGTGGCGGGCGCACGGGCGGCTCCCGTGGGCGCGACTCGTCGAGCCTGCGCTGCGGCTCGCGCGGGACGGCGTGCCGTTTCCGCCGACGCACGCCGCGTGCCTCGAGATGATGGCGCCCGTCTACACGCTCGACGCCGGCGCGCGGATCTACGCGCCCGGCGGGCGGCTGCTGCAGGCGGGCGAGCTGCTCGAGCAGCCGGGGATCGCGACGGCGCTCGGCGCGATCGCCGACGGGGGCGCGGTGGATGCGTATCGCGGCTCCGTCGCCGAGGCGCTGCTCGAGCTCGCGCGCGAGCGCGGCGCGCTCGTGACGCGCGACGACCTCGAGTCGTACGCCGCGCGCTGGAGCGAGCCCGTCGAGGTCGAGTATCTCGGCCTCCGGTTCCTGACGCGCGACGGGCTCTCCGGTATCCCCGCGACGCTGCGACGGCTACCGCGACTGCACGGTCTCCCGGAGGCGGAGCGGGTCGTCGCGCTCGTCGCGGCGCTCGACGGCGGCTCCGGGCCGGAGACGCACACGACCAACCTCGTCGTGGTCGACGCGAACGGCGACGCGTGTGTCCTGACGACGAGCCTCGGGCTCGGCTCGGGCGACTATCTGCCCGGGCTCGACCTGCAGCTGAACAGCATGCTCGGCGAGGTCGACCTGCTCACCGAGCCGCTCGAGCCGGGCGACCGGATGCAGAGCATGATGGCGCCGAGCGTCGTCCTCGACGCCGACGGCCTCGCGCTCGCGATCGGGAGCGCCGGCGGGACGCGGCTGCGCACCGCGCTCGTGACGGTCGCCGCGGGGATCCTCGACGAGGGGCTCCCACCGCAGGCCGCCGTGGACCGGGCGCGCGTGCATCCCGCCGGCGACGTCGTGAACGCCGAGCCCGGTGTCGGCGAGGACGGGCTTCGCGCGCTCGAGTCGAGCGGCCGGTCGGTGCGCCGCTGGCCCGAGCTCCACCACTACTTCGGCGGCACGAGCGCGATCGGGCGCGAAGGGCTCGCCGCCGACCCTAGGCGGAGTGGCGCTGCGCTCGCGGCGTCGCCGGGAGGCTGACCGGGATCCAGCCGACGTAGCCGCACGTCGGGCACCCCGGGTTCTTGTGGACCGTGCCGCCGGCGTTCGGCTTCGCATAGACATCGCCGCACTCGAGGCAGCGCACGCTCTCCAGAACTGCGAACGACGCCTCCTTGGGTGCAACGGCCCCCATGTCCTCGAAGATGCCGCTTTCTGCGAAATCTTGCGCACCTTCGGCAACACGGCCCGGGGCCTCGGATACCTAGGCAGGCCGCGTCGCCGCTCGGGTCCGCGCGACGTCGTCGTCGATCGCCGCGACGAGCTCCGCCTCGGAGCCGAAGACCGCCTCGTCCCGCAGCCGCTCCCAGAGCTCGACGACGATGCGGTTCCCGTAGAGGTCGCCCTCGTAGTCGAGAACGAACGCCTCGACCCGCCGCTCGGTCCCTCCGTAGTGCGGGTTCGTCCCGATCGAGACCGCGGCGCGCCGGCCGAGCGCCGCGCCGGCGTAGATCCCGTAGGCGGGGACGAGGAGATCCGCGGGCAGCGCGAGGTTCGCGGTCGGGAAGCCGAGCGTCCCGCCGCGCTGGTCGCCGAGGACCACCGTCCCCTCGACCTCCGCCGGCCGCCCGAGCAGCTGCGCCGCGTGCCGAACGTCTCCGGCCGCGAGCAGCTGCCGGATGTGGCTCGAGGAGACGTTGTCGACGAGCGGCACGCGCCTGACGTCGAACCCGAGCCGCGCCAGGAGGTCCAGGTCACCGGCGCGACCGCGTCCGAACCGGAACGTCTCGCCGGCGGTCACGACCTCCACCCCGGCCGCCCGCAGCACCGACTCGGCGAACTCCTCGGGCGCGAGCGCCGCGATCGACTCGTCGAACGTCAGGAGCAGCACGTCCTCCACGCCCGCGTCCTCGAGCAGCTCGAGCCGGCGCTCCGTCGTCGAGAGCATCTCGACGTGGTTGCCGAAGAACCGGCGCGGGTGCGGGTCGAAGGTGACGACCGTCGTCCGGAGCCTGGCCGCCTGCGCGGCCTCGATCACCCGCCGGTGGCCGAGGTGCACGCCGTCGAAGGTCCCGATCGCGACCGCGCGCCGCGCCTGGTCGAGCTCCTCGGGGAGTCGCGCGACCTTCACCGCGGCGACACGATCCTCGCAGCCTCGACGCGCGCGAGAACGTCCTCGACCGGGAGGAGCACCGTCGGCTCGAACGCGTCGGGCTCGACGGCGTCCGCGACCGAGAACGGCCCGACCTCCGTCCGCCGAAGCGTCCGGCAGTGCCCGCCCAGGGCGTCCGCGATCGCCCGCACGTACGTCCCAGAGCTGACCTGTAGGTCGAGCGTCACGACCTCTCCCGTATACGCGATGACGTCGAGCGCGTATACCGTCGACCGCCGAAGAGGCATCTCCACCTCGACGCCCTTCCGTGCAAGACGGTACGCGCGCTCACCGCCGATCTTCACCGCGGACGCCGCGGGGATCGGCAGCTCGATCTCGCCGCGGAGGGCCGCGACACGCCGCTCGAGCTCCGTCGCGTCCGGAGCCGGCGCCCGCGAGATCACCTCTCCCTCGGGATCGCCGGTCGCGGTCCGCGCCGTCAGGTCGACGTCCGTGAGGTAGCGCTTGTCCAGTCCGACGAGGCACGATGCAATGCTAGTTGCCCGACCGGACAACACGACAAGCAAACCCGTCGCAAAAGGGTCGAGAGTCCCCGCATGCCCGGTCCGCGCGCCGGTGACGCTGCGGATCTTCGCGACGACCGCGAACGACGACGGGCCGGCCGGCTTGTCGACGAGCGCGACGCCCGCCGGCTCAAGCGCGCGCGGGACCACGCTGCGCGACGAAGCCTTCGCGGACGATCTCGGTGATCTCCTCGACGGATGCGTCACTCGACGCCCCCGCCGCCTGCCGGTGCCCTCCCCCGCCGAACAGGCGCGCGATCGTCGAGACGTCGAGCTCGTCGACGCTCGCGCGGAGATTGATGCGGTGCGTCGGTCCGTCGTCGCGCGGCGGCTCGCGAATCAGCACGGCGAGCTCCGCGCCCTCGACGGCGCGCAGGTAGTCGACGATCCCCTCGGCGTACGGCTCCGACGCGCCGACCTCGGAGAAGTCGGTCCGCAAGAGATACGACACGACGATGCGTCCGCCCTCGAGCACGCGCGCCCGCTCGAGCGCGCGCGCGAGCAGCTTCAGCTTCGCAAACTCGACCGACTCGTAGACCTCCTGGAACACCGCGTGCGCGTCGGCGCCGGCCTCGACGAGGTCGGCCGCGAGCCGCAGCGACTTCGGCGTCGTGTTCGAGTACTGGAAGCGTCCGGTGTCGGTGACGAGGGCGATGTAGAGCGCCTCCGCCATGTCGGGCGTGAGCCGGACGCCGAGCTCGCCCATCACGTCGCAGAGCACCTCGGCCGTCGACGACGCGTCGGGCACGACGAGGTTCAGGTCGCCGAACCGCGTGTTGTCCTGATGATGGTCGATGTTCAGCACGGACGACGCACGCTCGAGCGGCGTCGGGTCGGGACCGATCCGCTCCGCCTTCGCGCAGTCGACGGCGACGAGCACACGGTCGCCGACGTCGTCCGGCAGCGAGCGGAGCAGACCGTCGAGCTGCATGAACTCGTACTCGTGCGGGAACGGCGCCTCGGCCGGCAGGTACATCTCCGCGTCCTTGCCGATCTGCCGGAGCGCGAGCGTCGTCGCGAGCATCGACCCGAGCGCGTCGCCGTCGGGGTTCTCGTGGGTCACCACGAGGAACCGCTCGTGCCCGCGGAGTGCCCCCGCAATCGCCTCCAGATCAGTCAACGTCTGCGTCATCGTCCGGCACCAGCTCGTCGATCAGCCGACTCATCCGCACGCCGCGCTCGACCGAGGGATCGTACTCGAACGTGAGCTGCGGGGTTCGCTTCATCCGGAGCTCGCGCGCGAGCCGCGCCTGCAGCATCCCGTGCGCCGCGGCGAGGCCCTCGAGGCTCGCCTTCCGCTTCCGGGCCGAGCCGAGGACGCTCACGTACGCCGTCGCATGACGGAGGTCCGGGGACGTCTCGACGTAGGTGAAGGTCACGATCCCGATCCGCGGGTCCTTCAGGTCCGGCACCGAGTCCGCCAGCACCTGAAGCACGGCCTCGTTCACGCGTCGCATCCGCTCGCTCACGTCAGTCCTCCGGGTCGACGACGAGCCGGTCGGCGCGGCCGAGCTCCCACTCCTGCCCGCGCAGCCAGCGCTCGGCCTCGTCGAGCAGCCGCTCGACCTCCCGGTGCTCGCGCGCCACACACGCGACGGTGATCCGCGCGAGCTGCCAGAGGTCGTGATGGTCGACCTCCGCGACGGACGCGCCGACGCGGTTCTGGAGCTGTGCCTTCGCCGAGCGGAGGAAATGCCGCTTCTCCTTCAGCGAGTGCGCCGCCGGGAAGTGGAGCTCGCACGTGAGGATGCCGACGTAGCCGAGGCCCATGGTGGGCATTGAACCCGAGATCTGGCAGATTCCGGCGGTGGACGTCTTCGCGCTCATCGACGCCGGGGACGTGGACGGGCTGCGGGAGCTGCTCGCTCGCGATCCCGGCGCGGCCGCCGCGCGCGACGAGCAGGGGCTCTCGGCGCTGATGCGCGCGTCGTACCGCGGGGATGCGGCGGTCCTCGACGCGCTCCGTGCGGCCGACCCGCCGCTCGACGGCTGGGACCGGCTCCTCGCCGGCGAGGCGAGCGGGCTCCCCGCGCCGGACGCCTGGAGCCCGGACGGGTTCACGCCGCTCCACATCGCCGCGTTCTCGCACAACGCCGAGGCGACGCGCGCGCTGCTCAGCGCCGGCGCCGATCCGAACGTCCTCGCGACCGCGTCGTTCGCACAGGTGACGCCGCTCGGGACCGCTGCGACGTTCGGCGCGACCGACGTCGCCGCGATCCTCCTCGACGCCGGCGCCGACACGGAGGCGACGGCCGACCACGGCCACACGCCGCTCCACGCCGCCGCCGCGAACGGCGACCGCGCGCTCGTCGAGCTGCTCCTCGCGCACGAGGCGGGCCCGGGCGCACGAAACGCCGAGGGGAGGACGCCCGCCGACCTCGCGGCGAACGACGAGATCCGCGCGCTGCTGATCCTCTAGGAGGGTTCGGCGGAATGGTGGCCGTGTTTCCGGGCCGCGCTGGACGGCGCGATGCGGCGTTCTCAGTCGCCCAGGTAGCGACGCTAGGACGCGGCGGTCGGGGCGATCTCGTCGAGCGACGTCCGCTCGACGGAGCGTGTCTCGAAGACCTCGAGCACGTCCCCTTCCTTCACGTCGTTGTAGCCGTCGAGGAGGATGCCGCACTCGAACCCCTCGGCGACCTCGCGGGCGTCGTCCTTGAAGCGCTTGAGCTGCGCGATCGTCGTCGTGTAGATCACCGCGCCATCGCGGATCACGCGCACCTGCGCGCCGCGGCGGATCACGCCGTTCGTCACCATGCAGCCCGCGATCGTCCCGAGCCGCGAGACGCGGAACAGCGCGCGCACCTCGGCCTCGCCGATCGTCTCCTCGGTCGTGACGGCTGAGAGCTTGCCGACGAGCGCCTGCTCGATGTCCTCGGTGAGCTTGTAGATGACGTCGTACGTGCGGATCTCGACGCCCTCGCGCGCCGCGAGCTCGCGCGCCTCGGCGTTCGGGCGCACGTTGAAGCCGACGATGAGCGCGTCGGACGCGGACGCCAGCATGATGTCGTTCTGCGTGATCGCGCCGACGCCCTGCTGGATCACGTTCAGCCGCACCTCGGAGTGCTCGAACTTCGACAGCTCCGAGACGACGGCTTCGACGGAGCCGACGACGTCGCCGCGGACGATCAGGTTCAGGTCGGCGACCTCGCCCGCCTGCATCTGCTCGAAGAGCGACTCGAGCGAGGCGCCGGAGGGGCGGACCGTCGCGAGCTGCTCGCGGCGCAGCCGCTCGGCGCGGCGCTGCGCGAACTCGCGCGCGACGCGGTCGTTCTCGACGACGTGCGCGACCTCGCCGGCCCCCGGCGGCTTGTCGAAGCCGAGGATCTCGACGGGGTCGCCTGGCCCCGCCGATGTGAGCTTCTCGCCCGTGTAGTTGAAGAGCGCCTTCACGCGGCCGTACGCGTCGCCGGCGACGATCGCGTCGCCGACCTTCAGCGTGCCGCGATTCACGAGCACCGTCGCGACCGGGCCGCGGCCGACGTCGAGTCGCGACTCGATGATCGGGCCCGACGCCTCGGCGTTCGGGTTCGCCTTCGGGTCGAGCTCGAGGTCGGCGACGAGCAGGATCTTCTCGAGCAGGTCGTCGAGGTTCTGCTGCGCCTTCGCCGACACCTCCGAGAACTGCGTCGTCCCGCCCCAGTCCTCCGGTTGGAGGCCCTCCTGCGCCAGCTCGGCCTTGACCCGGTCGACGTTCGAGTCCGGCAGGTCGATCTTGTTCACCGCGACGACGATCGGCACCTCGGCCGCGCGCGCGTGCGAGATCGACTCCTTCGTCTGCGGCATGACGCCGTCGTCGGCGGCGACGACGAGCACCGCGATGTCGGTGACCTTCGCGCCGCGGGCGCGCATCGCCGTGAACGCCTCGTGACCCGGCGTGTCGAGGAACGTGATCTTGCGGCCGTTGACGTCGACCTGGTACGCGCCGATGTGCTGGGTGATCCCGCCGGCCTCGGTCGCGACGACGCGCGTCTGGCGGATGGCGTCGAGGAGCGTCGTCTTGCCGTGGTCGACGTGGCCCATGATCGTGACGACCGGCGGGCGCGCGACGAGCGAGCCCTCGGGGTCGTCGAAGGCCTCCGGCTCCTCGTCCTCGTCGTCGGCGTGCTTGATCGTCACCTCGCGCTCGACCTCGGCCGCGATCAGCTCGACCTCTTCGTCGGTGAGCGACTGCGTCGCGGTCTTGTTGAGGCTGAGGCCCATCAGGATCTTGATGATCTGGGCCATCGGGACGCCGAGCGCCTGCGAGAGGTCGCGGACGGTGACGCCCGACTCGACGGAGACGGGGCCGGTCGGCTGCACCGGCGTGGTCGGGCGCGCTTCGCGCGGCGGACCGGCCTGCTGACCGCGCGCGCCGCGTCCGTCCTGGCGCGGGCGGGCCGCCTGGTTGTCGATCACGACGCGGCGCCTGCGGTTGCCCGGACCGCTGCCGCCGCGAGGGCGGAGCGGGCGATTCGGTTTTCCTCCGTTTGCCATCAGTCTCCAGTGTAAAGGCGCGCCAGCGCCGGATCGACCCGCACTCCCTGCCGCAGCACCCGCGCGAAGCCCCGTTGAGCCCAGGCCCGCTCGAAGCACTCGAGCCGACCGCACGTGTAGACGCCGCGTCCGGGGAGCTCGCGCGTGCCGGCGACAGGCGCCGGTACGAGCTCGCCGTCCTTCGCCGCGAAGCGCACCAGCTCCTGCTGCGGTGCGTGCCGGCCGCAGCCGGCGCAGCGCCGAAGCGGTTCCGCCACGGCTACGCCTTTGCCTCCGGCTCCTCCTCGCTCTCGGGTGCCGGCTCCAGCTCGACGACCTCGACCGCTTCGACGACGTCCACGACCTCGCCTTCGGCGTCCGTGACCGTCTCGACCACGTCGACGATCTCCTCGACCGCGCCGTTCTCGGCCTCGACGATCGCGACTGTCTCCACCACGTCGATCGCCCCGACGACCTCGCCGTCCGCGTCCTCGACGACCTCGACCGCTTCGACGACGTCGACGATCCCGACGGCCTCGCCTTCGGCGTTCTCGATCACGCCGGCGACTTCGGCGACCTCGACCTCGTCCTCGACGGCCGGACCGCCGACGCGATCGGAGCCGGTGCCTTGGAGCGCCTGGTGCGCCGGCACGCCGCAGAAGCGGGAGCCGGGCAGCGCGGCGTTCGGGCAGCGCTTGCCGTTCGTGAGGATCGCGGAACAGCGGCCGGAGATGTCCTCGCCGCCCTCGGTCGCGCCGAACGTGATCGCGGCCTCGGCCTGCGCGAACTCGGTGTCGGACTGGATGTCGATCTTCCAGCCGGTGAGCCGCGCGGCGAGCCTCGCGTTCATGCCTTCCTTGCCGATCGCGAGCGCGAGCTGATCGTCCGGGACGACGACCGTCGCCTCCTTGCCGTCGTCGTCGAGGTAGACCTCGCGGACGCGGGCCGGCGAGAGCGCCTTCGCGACGAAGCGGGCGGGCTCCGGGTTCCACGGGATGATGTCGATCTTCTCGCCGCGGAGCTCGGACACGACCATGCGGACGCGCGAGCCGCGCGGACCGACGCACGCGCCGACCGGGTCGACGCCCTGGGCGTGCGACTCGACGGCGATCTTCGAGCGATAGCCCGGCTCGCGCGCGACGCCGCGGATCTCGACGAGGCCGTCGGCGATCTCCGGCACTTCGAGCTCGAACAGCGTCTTGATCAGCTCCGGGTCGCGCCGCGACAGGATCACCTGCGGGCCCTTCGTCCCGGACCGCACCTCGGTGATGACGGCCTTGATGCGCGAGCCCTGCTCGTAGCGCTCGCCGTCGACCTGCTCGGAGCGCGGCAGCAGCGCCTCGACCTTGCCGAGGTCGACGAGGACGTTGTTGCGGTCGCCCGCCTGCTGGACGATGCCCGTGACGACCTCGCTGACGCGGTCGATGTACTCGTCGTACATCATCCGCCGCTCCTCCTCGCGGATCCGCTGCAGGATGACCTGCTTCGCGGTCTGCGCGGCGATGCGGCCGAAGCCCTCCGGCGTCACGTCCTCGCGCTGGATCTTGTTCTCCGGCACGTCCGACCAGTCGATCTCGAGGTCGTCGTCCGAGATGAGCGTGTGCTGGCGCTCGCCCGTCTCCTCCTCCAGCCGCTCGAGCTCCTCGAGCTTGCGCTCGCGCGCCTCGTCGAGCAGCCGCTCCTCGATGTCGGCGGGCAGCTCGACGGAGAAGACGCGGAAGTCGCCCTCCGCGTCCATCTCGACGGTCGCGTGGCGGGTCGCGCCGGGCGTCTTCTTGTACGCGGCGAGCAGCGCGTCCTCGAGCGCGGCGACGAGGGCGCCTTCCTCGATGCCCTTGTCGCGCTCGATCTCGTGGAC
>Ga0335080_10003669_pt1 | contig 15553 bp, 15 predicted proteins | sample Lox_Sample_34_FD_206720 | JGI IMG/M metagenome (GOLD analysis project Ga0335080, IMG submission 206720) | Soil microbial communities from Loxahatchee National Wildlife Refuge, Florida, United States - Lox_Sample_3.4 | ecosystem: Environmental > Terrestrial > Soil > Wetlands | place: USA... | reverse complement strand
CGTGCGTAGATCGCCGCGGCTGCGAGCCCGGCTGTCCCCGCGATCGCGACGAGAAGCCAGCCGGCCGAGCTCTCGCGGCGGATCGCCAGCAAGACCAGAAGCCCGACCAGGCCCGCGACGAACAGCGCATGGAGCACGCCGCGGGCGCGTCGCGGAGTCACCGCTTCGATCGCCAGCAGCAGGGCGGGCGGAACGAGGACCAGCATGAGCGCGAAGGCGACCACGTCCCAACGGGACGACCCGCGGGCGGCGAAGAACTCCGGGTTGCGGCCGAGCAGGTCGAACACGGGCTCGGCGACGGCGAACGACCAGAGGACGGCAAGGTGGAGCCCCGCGACCGGCAGCCGCGGCGGCTCGAGCCTCACGGAGCGCAATGTGCTGCCAGCAGCTCCGTCATCGCTCGAGATCGCTCCCCTCGAAAGCGGCGATCTTCCGGATCAGGTCTTCCGGGATCGGATATGCGCGGCGTTCTTCGAGATCGACGAGCACGAGCGTCTGGAGGGCGGTCACCATCAGGAGATCATCCTCGATGCGGTAGGCGGCGAACTCGTACGTGATGCTCGTGCGTCCGATTCGCGAGACGCGGATGAAGACCTCGACGAGGTCGTCGAAGTGCGCCGGTGCCAGGTATTCGATCGCATTCGCCCGCATCACCAGCTCGTGCTCTCGCCGCTCCCGCTCGAGGATCCCGAGGTGCCGGTGGTACTCGACCCGGGCACCGTCGAAGTACGGCAGGTAGCGGCCGTAGTAGACGATCCCCTGGGCATCCGTGTCGGAGAAGCCGACGCGCGTCAGGGACGAGTACTTGAACGGCGGCTTGCGGTCGCCGGCGCGGCCGAGCTCGAGCTCCGTCACCGAGACCGGCGGAAGCGCTCCGGAAACGGCGGCAGCACGCGGCGCTCGGCTCCGATCAGGCGCCGGTTGCGCATGGTCGCCCAGAGCGCGAATGCCGCGAGGCCGACGACGAACACCCCCAGGAACGCGAAGGGCACGAACGCATAGTTGCTGCTGATGTGAGTCGGGCGAACGCCGGCCTCGGCCGGCTGTCCTGACGGCGCAAAGTCGGTGACAGCGGTCACCTTGGCCGTCTTCGCGTTCGTCGGCGCGAAGGTGGCGGCGGGCTGGAAGGTGTCGACCAGCCAGCGCTTGCCGGAGTGGATGAGGGTCACGGTGAAGGCGTACGGGCCCAGCTTGCTGCCGCGGCGCGGCATCAGCATCAGGTTGATCCCGAGCTCGTTCCCGTCCCGGTAGGAGAACGTCCAGTTGTGGAACTTCGTGCCGCGGGCGGGGTACGGGTAGGCGGGAATCGAGCCGCGCGACCAGGCCTTGCGGGAGGCGCCGTTGCGCATGTCGGCGGTGACGACGTCATAGGCCGCGCCGGGATTCTGGCGCTTGACGGCGTGATTGACGAAGGTGTCGATCGTCGCGTTGATCGCCACGCGGTCGGCGTGCGTCAGCCTCGCAGCGAGGGCGGCCGGCGCGCCGAGCACGAGCACGAGCAGGACGGCGACGCAGGAAGATCGTGCGGCAATCTTCACGCGTTAGAGAGTAGCGGCAGCGCCGAGGAAGGCCAGCACGTCGTCGCGCTTGCGCTCCATCAGCTCCCGCGACCGCGCCTCGAGGTTCAGCCGGAGCAGCGGCTCGGTGTTCGACGGCCTCACGTTCAGGTGCCAGTCGGCCGCCTCGATCGAGACCCCGTCGAGGTGGCTGACCTTGCCCTCGGGCCCGAAGCGCTCCTCGAGGCGCTGCAGCTCGCGCTTCACGTCGCCGACCGGAAGGTTGATCTCGCCGGTCAGGAAGTAGCGCTCGCGGAGGGGGAGCAGGATCTCGGAGAGCTTCTGCTGCCGCTTCGAGACGAGCTCGAGCATGAGCAGGAACGGGATCACGCCGGAGTCGGCCTGCGAGAAGTCGCGGAAGTAGTAGTGGCCGGAGACCTCGCCGCCGAAGGCCGCGCCCTCCTCGCGCATGCGGTGCTTGATGAAGGCGTGGCCGACCCGGTTCACGAGTGGGATCCCGCCCGCACGCTCGATCGTGTCCGGCACCGCCCAGCTCGCCCGGACGTCGTAGATGATCCTGGCGCCGGGCTCCTTCTCCAGGACCGACTCCGCGAGAAGTGCGGTCACGAAATCGCCGGGCACGAACTCGCCCTCGTCGTCGACGAAGAAGCAGCGGTCAGCGTCGCCGTCGAAGGCCGCCCCGAAGTCGGCCTGCTCGTCGAGGGTCCTCGCGACGATGAGCTCGCGGTTCTCCGGCAGGAGCGGGTTCGGCTGGTGGTTCGGAAACGTGCCGTCGGGGTCGAAGAAGCAGCGGACGGTCTCGACCTGCGGCAGCCGGTCGAGCACCGGCGGGAGCATCGCGCCGGCCATCCCGTTGGCGGCGTCGATCACGATCTCGAGCCCGCCGATCGCCTCCGGATCGACGAACGAGAGAACGCGCTCGACGTATCCCGGCCAGATGTCATACGGATCGACCGTCCCGGCGGGACCGGTCCGGGGTCTGACCCCGGACATGGCCCGCTCGCGGATCTCAGGCAGCCCGGAGTCGCCGCCGACCGGCAGAGCGCCGGCGCGGACGATCTTCATCCCCGTGTACTCCTTCGGATTGTGCGACGCGGTCACGGCGATCCCGCCGTCGAGCCCCAGCTCGCCGACCGCGAAGTAGAGCATCTCCGTTCCGATCAAACCGAGCTCGAGCACGTCGGCGCCCGCTTCGGACGCACCGCGGATCGCAGCCTCCGCCATCGCCGGCGACGAGAGCCGCATGTCGTGCCCGACCGCGATCCGCTTCGGCTCGAAGACCTCGACGAAGGCCCCGCCGATCGCGTGAGCGCCCTCCTCGTCGAGCTCGGCCGGATAGATCCCGCGGACGTCGTAGGCCTTGAAGACCTTGGGGTCGAGCACGCCCGGATGCTACTCAGGCCGGAAGCAATAGGGGCCGGCGGTCGTTTCTACACTTGAGGCATGGAACGCAAGCTCGCCACGGTCCTGTTCGTCGACCTCGTCGACTCGACCGCGCTCGTCACGGGCGCGGACCCGGAGGTCGTGCGGCGGCGTGTCCAGACGTTCTTCGACCGCGTCTCGCACTCCGTGACCATGCACGGCGGGATCGTCGAGAAGTTCGCGGGCGACGCCGTCATGGCGGCCTTCGGCATCCCGCAGTCGCACGAGGACGACGCGGAGCGCGCCGTCCGCGCCGGGCTCGCGATCCTCGACGCGGTCGAGGAGCTCGAGCTCGAGGCGCGCGTCGGAGTCGAGTCGGGCGAGGTCGTCGCCGACGACGTCGAGGCGACCTTCGCGACCGGCGAGGCGGTGACGCTGGCAGCCCGGCTCGAGCAGGCGGCCGAGCCCGGACAGCTCCTGCTCGGCCCGGCGGCGCATCGACTGACGCTCGGTCGCGTCGAGGTCGAGGACCTCGGCCCTGTCGAGCTGAAGGGGCTGGACCGGCCGATCTGGGCCTGGCGCGCGGTGGGGACGAACGCCTCCGGCGGCGCCCGCCCACAGCTGACGCCCATGTCGGCACCCCTCGTCGGCCGCGACGCCGAGCTCGAGCTGCTGAGCAACACCTACGACCGCGCGCTCCGCGACCGCCGCGCCCACCTGTTCACGATCTACGGCGAGCCCGGCGTCGGCAAGAGCCGCCTCGCCCGCGAGTTCGTCGAGGGCCTCGAGGGCGCAACCGTGCTCCCGGGCCGCAGCCTGCCCTACGGCGAGGGCGTCACCTACTGGCCGCTCGCCGAGATGGTCAAGTGCGCGGCCGGGATCGCCGACGACGACCCGCTCGACGTCGCGATCGAGAAGCTGCGTGCCTTCTGCGAGGACGAGGCCGTGGCCGACTTGCTCGGGCTGGCCTCCGGAGTGCTCGAGGCGGTGCAGTCCGAGTCCAGCGCGCAGGAGATCGCCTGGGCCGCCCGCGAGTGGGCGCAGCGCGTCGCGCAGGAGCAGCCGCTCGTGCTCGTCTTCGAGGACATCCACTGGGCCGAGGAGCCGCTGCTCGAGCTGATCGAGCACCTGGCCACCTGGGTGCGGGAGGCGCCGCTCCTGCTCGTCTGCCTCGCACGGCCCGAGCTGCTCGACGTGCGCCCCGGCTGGGGCGGAGGCCGCGTGCGCGCGACCGCGATCGAGCTCGAGGCCCTGCGGCGCGACGAGAGCGAGCAGCTCGTCGACGCGCTGCTCGAGGACGGCGAGCTGACCGAGCAGGCGCGGCAGGAGCTGCTCGACAAGACCGAGGGCAACCCGCTGTTCGTCGAAGAGACGATGCGGATGCTGGCCGAGGAGGGCATCCAGTCGGTCGACCGGATCCCGGACACGCTGCAGGCGCTGATCGCCGCGCGCATCGACCGGCTCCCGGCCTCCGCGAAGGCGATCCTGCAGCGGGCGGCGGTGATCGGGAGGATCTTCTGGGAGGACGCGGTGCTGCGCCTCTCGCCTGAGCTCGACTCGATCGAGGAGCCGCTCGAGGACCTGCTCCTACGAGACTTCGTGCTCCCGGAGCCGCGCTCGTCGATCCGAGCCGAGAACGCCTATCGCTTCAAGCACGTCCTGATACGCGAGGTCGCCTATTCGGGCCTTTCCAAGTCGGCGCGCGCCGAGCATCACACGGCGTTCGCGGGGTGGCTCAAGGAACGCGCCGGCGACGAGCTGCTGGAGATCCGCGCCTTCCACCTCGACCGCGCGACCGCGCTGACCATCGAGCTGGACGGCTCCGCGCCTGCGGACCTCAAGCATGAGGCCGCCGAGGCCGTCAGCGAGGCCGGCCTCCGCGCCTTCGCCCGTGAGGCCAACCGCACCGCGCGGCAGCACTTCGTCCGTGCGGTCGAGCTCGAGCCGACCTTGCGCCGCCGCTACCTGGCGGCGCGCGCGGCCGACCGGCTGAGCGACCTGCCGGCCGTTGCGCGCGAGATGGAGGAGGTGCTCGCCGCCGCGATCGGCGAGGGCGACCGCTGGACGCAGGGCCGCGCGCTCGTCACCCTCGCCGAGGCTTCGGTGCTCCGCGAGGGTGACGTCCACGCCGCCGAGCGGATGATCGACGAGGCGCTCGAGGTCTTCGAGGACGACGACATCACCGGCCGCTTCCGCGCCCTCCGCGCCCACGCGACGATCTCCTGGATGCGGGGAGACCTCGCCAGGGAGGAGCAGGTGATGCTGGAGGCGCTCGAGCTTGCCAGGCGCGCCGAGCGCAAGGACTTCGAGAGCGAGGCTCTCGACGAGCTCGCCAGCGTCTACCTGGCGCGCTTCGAGCTCGAGCGCGCCGGGCCGCTGATCGAGCAGGCAATCCTCCTCGCGGAGGAGGTCGGAAGTGCAGAGACACGCGGCCGTGCGCTGCGGTTCGCCGGTCAGTTCCACCTGAACCGGCGCGAGCTCGACGCGGCGGATGCAGCCCTGGACGCGGCTCGCGAGCACCTCGCCGAGGCCGGCGCCGCCTGGATGCTGGCGCGCACGATCCACTTTTCCGCCTGGGTCGCCCGCTACAAGGGCGAGACCGCCCGCGCGGAGCGGCTCTTCCGCGAGTCGATCCGGATCCTCGGCCCGCTCGAGGACCGCGCCACGCTCTGCGAGAGCCAGCGCGGGCTGGCCGAGGTGCTCCTCGACCAGGGCCGCGTCGACGAAGCGGAGCGCTACGCGCTCGCCGCACGCGCGACGGTCGGGCCGCAGGACGTGACCTCGCGGTCGACGACGACGATGGCACTCGGGCTCGTCCGCGCGGCGCAGGGCCGCGAGGAGGAGGCCGAGGCGCTGCTCCGCGAAGCCGCCGACTCGATCGACGTGGGCGAGCACCGCCTGCACCGGCGAGAGATCCTGCAGGAGCTGGCTCAGTTCCTGCGCGCCCGCGGCCGCGACGACGAGGCCGCCGAGGTCGACGCACGAGTCGAGCGGCTGCTCGACGAGGCCGAGAGCGCCGCCCGGATCGCCTGAGTCGACCGCAGGTCCGGCGCCTCGGAGATCACCGTCGCGGGGCGCTTGAAGCGACGTAGGGCCTTGCGTAGGGGGTCGGCTCTGAGCGTCCCCTCGCCGTAGGGCAGATGCTTCGTCTCGTTCCGGTTCGCGTAGGCGATGTCGGAGAAGTGGATGTGGAAGGGCGCCTTCGGCTCGAGCACCTCGTCGGCGGCCTCGAGCGCGGCGGCGAAGGGCTCGACGTCGAGGTAGGCGCCGTCGCTCGTCGCGTGCATATGGGCGAAGTCGAGCACCGGCCGGACCCAACCGGTGCGCCGTGAGATCTCCACCACGTCCTCGAGCGAGCCGATCTCGCGGACGCGGCCCATCACCTCGACGCCGAAGGGCACCGCCCGGTCCTTGCCCTCCAGCCGCTCGCGCAGCTCGCCGAGCTGCTCGCAGATCGAGCGGATCGCCGCCGCCCGGGTGCGGCCGAGCAGGAAGCCCGGGTGGAAGACGACGAGCTCGGCTCCGGCGGCCTTGGCGATCCCTGCCGAGTGGTCGAGCATCCCGACCGCCATCCGCTGCTTCTTGTCGCGCTCGACGTGGCCCATGAAGCCGGCGATCGGGGCGTGCACGGAGAGGACGATCTTGGCCTCGTGCGCCAGCTCTCCGAACCGCGCCGCCCACGGGTAGTCCATCCAGAACCCGCCCTCGAAGTCGATCTCGCAGGCCGTGAAGCCGCGCTGCCGCAGGATCCTGATCGCCTCGCCCGGGCTGCGCCTGGACGGCACTCGCGCGGGGCCGAATCGCAGCTTCGCCACGGCCTGATCGTATGCCGTCCGGTGACCTGGCTACGTTGCGCTCATGGCCAAGCGCCCGTCACGAATCGACCTGCTCGAGCTCGACATCGACCTCCGGCTCGCCGACCTCTGGCGCGAGGCGGCGGACATCTCCGAGTGGAACCTCGAGGTCGTAGCCGCCTTCATGCGCGCGGCCTACGGCAAGGGCTACTGCGACGCGCTCACCGAGGACAACCCCGGCAGCCTCTGCGAGGAGCACGGCTACCGGATCCCGGCGCGCCGCACCGAGCCTGCGCGCGAGCGCTAGCGCCGCTCTACACTTCCAGCGTGGCCCGCAATACCCGGAGCGTTCGGCTCGTCCTGGCGCTGTCGGTCGCGGGCGTGCTCGCGGTCTTCCTCGTGTACGTCTCGATCGCCGGCGGCCGGACGCCGCAGCTCGCGCCGAGTCAACTCCAGGGGCACCAGGGCAAGGTCTCGCTGGTCGGCAGAGTCGTCGGTCCGGTGCACGGCGAGGGCTATTCCAGGAGCGGGCTGCGCTTCGGGATCGTCGACATCGGCAAGAACGCGGGCATGGCCGTTCCGGTCACCTATCACGGCAGCGTCCCTGACCTGTTCAAGGTCGGCCGCCACATCGTCGTGGACGGGACCTACCGCCACGGCGTCTTCGTCGCCAAGCGCGACACGCTCGTGACGAAGTGCCCGTCGAAGTACTCGCCCAAGAAGAGCTGAACGATGTGGCTCGCGCTCGGCGTGGTGCTCGCCGTGGCCTGCGTGCTGTTCGTCGCGCGGCCGTTCCTGCGTGACCCCGCGCCGAAGAGCGACCGTCTCGACGAGCCCGGCCCGCAGGACGAGATCAGGGTCGCGCTCGCCGAGGAGCGCGACCGCGCGCTCTCCGCGCTGAAGGAGCTCGAGTTCGACCACCGGACGGGAAAGATCTCCGACGAGGACTACCGTGCTCTCGTCGGCCCGCTGCGCCGCCGCGCCGCCGCGGCTCTGCGAGCGCTGGACGGGAAACCCACGGAGAAGGAGGACGACATGAAGCAGATCGAGGCCCCCGAGCCGTTTCCCTCCCCGGAGCCGGAGCCTGCGCCGGTACCGGTCCCGGAGCCCTCCCCGGTGCCGTCCGAGCCGCCGGGACCGGTCGTCGTGCCGGAGCCCGGCCCGGAGCCGAGCCCGCCGGCGAGGGCGCAGTAAGCCCCTAGCGCCTACCCGAAGAACGTCTGCCAGAGCAGGAAGACGTTCAGCCCGGAGATCACGGCGGCAACCCCCACGGCGACTGCGGTCGTCAGCCGGCGGTTCACGAGCGGTCCCATCAGGTCCCGCCTGCTCGTGAACCAGACGAGCGGGATGAGTGCGAACGGGATCCCGAACGAGAGCACGACCTGGCTGAGGACGAGCGTGCGCGAGGGGTTCACGCCGATGGCGGCGACCACGAGCGCCGGGAGCATCGTCACCAGTCGGCGCACGAAGACCGGGATCTGGCGGTCGATGAACCCCTGCATCACGACCTGACCGGAGAGCGTGCCGACGGTCGAGCTCGAGAGCCCGGAGGCGAGCAGCGCGAGCGCGAACAGCGTCGCCGAGGCACTGCCGAGGATCGGCTCGAGCGTCCGGTGGGCGGTCTCGAGCGACGCGACGTCGAAGAGGCCCGAGCCGTAGAAGACGGTCGCGGCGACGACCAGCATCGCCATGTTGATCAGCCCCGCGATCGACATCGCGATCAGGACGTCGATCTTCGTATAGCGGTAGAGCCGCCGCGCCTCGGTGTCGTTGCGCGGTACCACACGTCGCTGGGTCAGCGCGGAGTGGAGGTAGATCACGTGCGGCATCACCGTCGCGCCGAGGATCCCCACCGCGAGCAGCACGGACTCGCTTCCCGCGAACTCCGGTTTGAACGTGTGTTGCAGAACCGTTCCGAGCGGGGGGTGCGCGAAGTAGAGCTCGGCCAGGTAGCAGGCGCCGATCGCGGCGACGAAGCCGGCGATCACCGCCTCGAAGGGCCGCAGGCCGAAGCGCTGCAGGGCGAGGATCAGGAGCGTCACGGCTCCGGTCACGAGCGTGGCCGGGAACAGCGCCATCCCGAACAGCAGATGGAAGCCGAGTGCCGCGCCGAGGAACTCGGCCAGGTCGGTCGCCATCGCGATCAGCTCGGCCTGGACCCAGAGGCCGAACGAGGTGCGGCGCGAGAAGTTGTCGCGGCAGACCTCCGGCAGGTTGCGCCCCGTGGCGATCCCGAGCTTGGCCGACAGCGTCTGGATCAGCATCGCCATCAGGTTCGAGACGAGGATCACCCAGCAGAGCGTGTAGCCGAACTTCGCGCCCCCCGCGATGTTGGTGGCGAAGTTTCCCGGGTCGATGTAGGCGACGCACGCGACGAAGGCGGGGCCCAGGAACGGCAGAATCCGCCAGCCGCGGCTCGGGCCGCGTCGTAAGGCGCGCTGGGCCGCCCCGACCGAGCCGGTGGCCACCGCGTCTGCGCGTGTCGCCATCATGCCCTCAGTCTAGCGCGAAGTTTAGGCATGCCTAAACTTCTGGAACGGGAGGTTAGAGCGTTGCCAGCCGGAGGTCGGGCAGGTTGCGCCAGCGCTCGTCGATGTCGAAGCCGTAGCCCACGAAGAACTCGTCCGGCACCGTGAAGCCGACGTAGTCGACCGGCAGGTCCTCGACGAGGCGCCGGTAGGGCCGGTCGAGGAGGGTGACGACCCGCAGGCTCGCCGGCTTGCGCAGGCGGAGCAACTTGCAGAGGTAGTTCAGCGTCAGGCCGGTGTCGACGACGTCCTCGACGAGCAGCACGTCCAGCCCGGTGACCGGGATGGCGGTGTCCTGCAGCAGGCGCACGCGGGAATGCCCGCCGGTCTGGTCGCTCCCGTAGCCGGCGAGCTCCACGAAGTCGATCTGGTGCGAGATCGGGATCGCCCGGCAGAGGTCGGCGAGGAACACGAAGCTCGCCTTCAGCAGGCCGATGAGCAGCAGGTCGCGGTCGGCGTAGTCAGCGGTGATCTCCGCGCCCAGCTCCTCGACCCGCGCACGAATCTCCTCCGCGCTCAGAAAAACCTCTCCTACACGTGGATCGGTGTTCTCTATGAGGCCAGGTCGAGTTGGTATCGCTGGGCCAGCCGCTCGATGTCGCGCTTGTAGAAGAGCTTGACCTGGACGCCGGGGTAGCGCTCGCGCAGCTTCCGCAGCTTCCGGTTCTTGCGGGTGACGAGGCGCTGCTTCATCACCGTGATCTCGAGGAAGAGATCCTGCTCGGGGAGGTAGAAGTCCGGCGTGAAGGCTTCCATGGTCCGGCCCTCTTCGTCCTGCTCGAGGACGAACGTCTGTGGCTCGTACGCCCAGGGCACGCCGTAGAAGTCGAGCACCTTCGCGCACTCGCGCTCGGCATCGTTGGCGAACCGCGGCTCTTCGTCGCCGCAATACGCCTGGAAATCGGCGATTTCTGCCACCCCTCGCGCAAGGGTAGCAGCGGCTGCGGACGCGCCCGCGGCGGGTTTTCGGAAACTACACTTCGAGCAATGCGAAACGGCGATGCGCTCACCATCGCGCACATCTCGGACATCCATTGCGGAGCGCCCGACTTCGTCGCCAGCCTGCTCGAGCGCGCGATCAGCGAGATCAACGACCTCGCGCCCGACGTCGTCATCTGCTCCGGCGACCTGACCACGTTCGGCTTCAAGCACGAGTACGCGGAGGCGCGTGCCTACATGGACCGGCTCGACTGCGAATCGGTGGTCGTGATCCCCGGGAACCATGACTCGCGCAACGTCGGCTACGTCCATTTCGAGGACATGTTCGGCGAGCGCAACCCGGTGCTGCGCGTCCCCGGCCTGACCGTCGTCGCCGTCGACTCGACCGAGCCGGACCTCGACCACGGCCAGATCGGCCGCGGCCGCTACCGCTGGATCGAGGAGCAGTTCGCCGAGGCCGAGCCGGACGACCTGAGGATCTTCGTGCTCCACCACCATCTGCTGCCGGTGCCGGGGACCGGGCGCGAGCGCAACGTCGTCTACGACGCCGGCGACTGCCTCGAGTGCCTACAGCGCGCGGGCGTGGACCTCGTCCTCTCCGGGCACAAGCACGTTCCCTATGCGTGGCGCCTCGAGAACCTGTTCGTCGTGAACGCCGGCACCGTCTCCTCGCGGCGGCTGCGCGGCAAGACGAGGCCCTGCTACAACGTGATCGAGATCGCCGACCGGCACGTGGACGTCTGGCGGAAGTACCCCTTCCACGGCGAGGAGCGGATCATCCAGTTCTCGACCGAGACGCTCGCGTTCGAGAAGTACACGACCCGGATCGAGGACGAGGTGACCTCGCGGACATGAACATGAAAGCGATAGCTGTCATCGACGGCGAGCATTACGCGCCGGTCGTGCGCGAGGCGCTGGCCGCCCTGCCGCACGAGGTGGTCGCGGTCTGGCTCGCGGGCGGCACCGAGAAGCTCGTCGGTGGCGAGGACTACGGCGTTCCGGTTGTCTCCGAGCTCGAGGCGGGGATCGTCGAGCACGAGCCGGAGCTCGTCGTCGACCTCTCCGACGAGCCGGTGCTCGGGCCGCGCGAGCGCTTCCGGGTCGCGAGCCGGGTCCTGGCGCTGGGGCTGACCTACGCCGGGCCGGACTTCCGGTTCGACGCCCCCGCCTTCGCGCCGTTCCCGCTGCCCTCGCTGGCGATCCTCGGCACCGGGAAGCGCGTCGGCAAGACCGCCGTCACCGGCCACGTTGCCCGCCTGTTCTCGCGCGACCGCGAGGTGCTGGTCGTCGCGATGGGCCGCGGCGGGCCGCCCGAGCCGCAGCTCGTCGAGGCACCGCCGCGGCTCGACGACCTGCTCGAGCTGTCACGCGCCGGCCGCCACGCGGCCTCCGACTACCTCGAGACGGCTGCGCTCGCAGGCGTGACGACGATCGGCTGCCGGCGCTGCGGCGGCGGGCTCGCGGGGGCCCCGGGCGACTCGAACGTGCTCGACGGCGCCGCGCTCGCGGCCGAGCTCGAGCCCGAGCTCGTGATCTTCGACGGCAGCGGCGCGGCGATCCCGCCGGTCGAGGTCGACGCGCGCGTGCTGGTGACGAGCTCCGCGCAGCCGGTGGAGGTGGCGACCGGCTACCTGAACGCCTACCGGATCCTGATCTCCGACCTCGTGCTCGTCGCCGGCGGCGCGGACGGGCCGCTGCTCGAGGCGATCGCGCAGGTGAAGGACGTTCCCGTCGTCCCTGTCGAGCTCCGGCCGCGGCCGGTCGAGCCGGTGGACGGTCGCCGCGTGGCGTTCTTCACGACCGCACCGGCAGCCGCGCACGAGACGCTCGCGAGGCATCTGGCCGAGCGGCACGGCGCCGAGGTCGTCCACGTGTCCGGCAACCTCGCCCGGCGCGAGGCGCTGCGCGAGGAGCTCGGGCGCGTCGACGCCGATACGTACCTCGTCGAGATCAAGGCGGCGGCGATCGACGTCGTCGCCGAGGCGGTCGTCGCCAACGGCCGGGAGCTCGTCTTCGCCGACAACGAGCTGGTCGGCGAGGGCGTCGACGCCGCGTTGCTCGCCCTCACGCCCGACAGGGTGGTGAGCGCATGAGTGACCGCCGCTACCGCCAGCCGCTGCCGCTCGGCGGCGAGGACGGCCTGCCGTTCTCGAAGGGCTTGATGGCGCGTGCGCTGATCGCGGCAGGGCTCTCGGCCGATCGCGCCTACGAGCTGGCGCTTGCGGTCGCGGCCGATCTGGCCGCCAGCGAGTGCTCGGCGACGACGATGGAGCGGCTCGAGGAGGTCGCGATCGAGACCCTCGGCCAGGATGAGGGCCAGGCGGCGATGCAGCGCCTGCGCCGCTACCGCGACCTGTACGAGCTCGACCGGCCGATCATCCTGCTCGTGGGCGGTGCAACCGGGACGGGCAAGTCGACCGTCGCCACGGACGTCGCGTACCGGCTCGGGATCACGCGCGTGACCTCGACCGACTTCGTGCGCCAGACGATGCGCGCCTTCTTCTCGAACGAGTTCATGCCGGCCATCCACCACTCGAGCTTCGAGGCCGGGCGGGCGATGGCGGACGAGGAGGAGGACGGCGACGTCGTGGTCGGCGGCTTCCTCGAGCAGACGCGCGAGGTGCTCGTCGGCGTGCGCGCCGCGATCGACCGCGCGCTCGAGGAGGGCTGGTCGATGGTGCTCGAGGGCGTCCACCTCGTCCCGGGGATGCTCCCGAAGGAGATCGAGGGCGCTCTCGTGGTCGAGTGCGTGCTCGGGATCGACGACGCCGAGGCGCACGCGAGCCACTTCTGGATCCGCGACACCGACTCCGAAGGCGTGCGGCCGTACGAGAAGTACCTCGACGCCTTCGACGACATCCGCCTGATCCAGGAGTACATCCTCGGCCGGGCCCACAGGCATGGCGTGCCCGTGATCGAGAAGGGGAACATCGAGGAGGCGATCGCCGAGGTGATGGAGCTCGTGCTCGCGGCCGCCCACCCGGTTCCGGCGGCGCCGTGACCGAGACCGCGCGTGAGCCGCGTTCGGAGCGGGCCGGGCACGAGGGCCGGTTCTGTCTCTGCGAGAGCTACGCGCGTGTGACGGAGCGGGCCGCGCTGGCCGGTGCCCGCTGGCTCGGCCGCGCCGACCAGCAGGCGGCCGAGGACGACGCGTCGACGGCGATGCGGCTCGCGCTCGAGCAGCTCCCGATCGACGGTCGGGTCGTGATCGGAGCCGGCGACGAGAGCGACCAGCTGGGGGTCGGGGAGACGATCGGCTCCGGCGGGCTCGAGGTCGACCTGGCCCTCGATCCGCTCGAGGGTCGCGGCGTGGTCGCGCGCGGCGGCTACGGCGCGATGTCGATGGTGGCGGTCGGCGAGCCCGGGTCGTTCCAGACGCTGCCGGACATGTACATGCGCAAGATGGCCGTCGGGCCGAAGGCGCGCGGGGCGATCGACCTGCGCCGGTCGGTCGGCGACAACATCCGCGCGATCGCGGACGCCTTCGGGCGGATGGTCAACGACATCACGACCATCATCCTCGACCGGCCGCGCCACCACGACCTGATCGAGGAGATTCGCGTGGCCGGCGCGCGCATCAAGCTGATCCAGGACGGCGACGTGACCGCCTCGATCTCGGCGGCCGTCCGCGGCACGAACGACCACCTCGCGATCGGGATCGGCGGGACGCGGCAGGCCGTGCTGTCGGCGGCGGCGCTGCGCTGCCTCGGCGGCGAGCTGCAGGCGCAGCTCTGGCCGACTCGGCGCCGGGAGGTGGCGGCGGCCCAGGAGGCCGGCGTCGAGGACCTCGAGCGGCTGTTCACGATCGAGGATCTCGCCCCCGGTGAGCAGATCGTGGTCGCGACGGGTGTCTCCAACGGCGATCTGCTCCGCGGCGTGCGCTTCCAGGCAGACAGCGCGTGGACGCACTCGCTCGTCATGTGCACGCGCTGCAACTGGGTCCGCTTCGTGGACGGAATCCACTTCTTCGCCCGCGAGCGGCGCGAGGAAGTCCGGTTGCCGCGCTACTGAGCCTCGGCTCTTTTCAATCGCCCGGAACTGCGTTACGCTCGTAACGACAGGCAGGCTTTCGGCGCAGCGTCGGGGGAGGGGTCTGAAACTGCGGGCACTACGCATTCTCGTAGCGGTATGCATGTCTACGCTCGTTTTTCTGGGCGTAGTGGTCGGCCTGGCAGGCGCCTCGCCGTTCGCCCGCGGTGCACATGCCGCGTCGACGAGCGGAACCTGGACGACGATCGTCACCGGGCTCGACAACCCACGCGATCTCGCGTTCGGCCCGCACCGCAAGCTCTACGTCGCCGAAGCGGGTCACGGCGGCGATCCGGCGGACTGCCGCCCCGGCGGAGCCGAAGGCGAGCAGTGCCCCGGTTTCACGAGTGGCGTGAGCGTCGTCGACGTCGCTTCCGGACAAGCCCACAGGGTCATCTCCGGCTTTGCGTCCATCTCCGCCGAGGGCGGCTTTCGGGCCACCGGGATCGACGGCGTCGCGTTCCTCGGCTACGGGACGGCCTACGGCATCGAAGCGTCGAGCGGTGAGGCGATCGAGGACGGTGTCTGGTCGCCCGAGCTCACAACTGGCCTGCGGGCACAGCTCGGCCGGCTGATCCAGTTCAACCCGAGTGGCCACACGCACATCGTCGCCGACGTCGGTGGGTTCGACTGGCTGTGGAGCCTCGAGCACCAGGACCTCGTGCCGCCCGGCCAGTTCCCGGACGCGAACCCGTACGGCGTGCTGGCCCTCCCCGGCACGCGGTGGGTCGTGGACGCGGCGACGAACACGATCGATCGCGTTCGAGTCGATGGGCAGATCAGCGCGGAAGCGTTCATCCCGAACCCGCCGCTCTCCGATGCCGTGCCGACCTGCATCGACCGGGGCCCGGACGGCGCGCTCTATGTCGGTGAGCTCACCGGCGTCCCGAACCCGCCGGGGTCGGCCACGATCTGGCGCTTCGAGCCGGCGACGGGCTCGCTGACAGAGTGGGCGACGGGGCTCAGCAACGTCACCGGCTGCGGCTTCGGAGCCCACGGGAAGTTCTACGCCACGGAGTTCTCCGCCACCCACTCCCTCCTCGACGCAGGGCCCGGTGAGGGTGCCGTCGTTCTGGTTCCTCCGGCCAGCACCTCGCCGGTCACCGTCGCTGACGGGCTCTCCTTCCCGGGAGGCCTTGCCGCGGGGTGTGACGGGTCGCTGTACGTGTCGAACTGGAGCGTTGCGCCTGCGGACACGAACCTCGGATCCGTGGTGCGGATCACGCCGCTTCTCCCGCCGCCACCGCCCCCGCCGCCGCCTCCGCCACCTCCGCCGCCTCCACCACCTCCGCCTCCGCCTCCACCTCCACCACCTCCGCCTCCACCTCCACCCCCGCCGCCGCCACCCCCGCCGCCGCCTCCACCCCCGCCACCCCCGCCGCCG
>Ga0335080_10003666_pt1 | contig 15554 bp, 15 predicted proteins | sample Lox_Sample_34_FD_206720 | JGI IMG/M metagenome (GOLD analysis project Ga0335080, IMG submission 206720) | Soil microbial communities from Loxahatchee National Wildlife Refuge, Florida, United States - Lox_Sample_3.4 | ecosystem: Environmental > Terrestrial > Soil > Wetlands | place: USA... | reverse complement strand
GGTCACGCAGACTCTTGCCGATGGCCTGCGCACACAGAGCATCGGCGAAATCAATTTCGAGCACATCCGCGCTTATGTCGACGACATCGTGAACGTGCAGGAAAGTGAAATTCTCGAAGCCACCCGGGCGCTCAGCGGCAACCCCCGGACCCTTGCGGAACCGAGCGGGGCGGTGGCGGCCGCGGCCTTCATGTTCCACTCCGCCGAGTTGCCACGCACCGCCAACAACGTCGCTATTGTCAGCGGCGGCAACATCGATCCGCAATTGCTGGCTCAAATCCGCAGGCCCTGATCCGCTACAATGCTGCCTTCCGAAATGCAGGAGGCGTCTTGACCCGCTGGCTGGATCGTTTCTTCCGACTTTCTCTGCACCGGACCACCTTGCGTGGGGAGATTGTCGCGGGGCTGACCACCTTCTTCACGATGTCCTACATCGTGGCCGTGAACCCTGCCATCCTCAAGACTGCCGGCATACCGGCGGACGCATCGCTCACGGCAACCATTCTCACCGCCATTTTTGGGACTCTGCTCATGGCGTTCTACGCGAACCGGCCGTTTGCTGTCGCGCCTTACATGGGCGAAAACGCTTTTATCGCTTTCACCGTCGTCCACGTCCTCCGCTATTCCTGGCAGAGGGCGCTCGGAGCCGTGTTTGTGGCGGGAATATTATTCATCCTCATGACCGTGCTCCGTCTCCGCCAGTGGATGGTGGAAGCGATCCCGCCGACGCTCCGCTACAGCTACGCGGTCGGGATTGGGTTGTTTCTCACATTCATCGGACTGAATCAGACTGGCATCGTCACGATCGGATCACCGGGAGCGCCCGTGCGGCCGGGGCATCTCACCTCCGCCTCCGTCCTTCTTGCCGTTTTTGGATTTCTCCTCATCACTGTGCTCAGTATCCGTCGCTTCCCCGCTGCAATCCTTGCCGGGATTCTAGCGACGGCAATTCTCAGCTTCGTGACAGGCATCTCGCCACCGCCAGCCAGCTGGGTCGGTTTCCCGCCCAGCCTGCGGCCAGTTCTGTTCCAGCTCGATTTGCACGGCGTCTTTAGCTGGGCGTTCCTTCCCGTCGTGCTGACCATCCTGGTGATGGCCTTTGTCGACACAATGGGGACTCTGATCGGTGTTTCAGCGCGCGCCGGATTCCTCGACAAAGACGGTAATCTCCCGCAAATGGACCGGCCAATGATGGCCGACGCCCTGGCAACCACGTTTGCCGCACTGATCGGGACCACGACCTCGGGCGCATTTATTGAGTCCGCGACCGGAGTCGAGGCGGGCGGCAGAACGGGATTGACCTCGGCGGTTACCGCCATTTGCTTTGCCGGAACGCTGTTTTTCGCACCTTTCATCTCTGTCATCCCGCCACTGGCGTATGGGCCAGCCCTCATCTTCGTTGGCTTGCTGATGTTGACGCCAATCACTCGCGTCCCTTTCGACGACCTCAGCGAGGTTGTGCCGGCCTTCGGGGTCATTGCACTGATGGCCTTCACCTACAATGTTGGGATAGGCATGACCGCCGGCTTTGTTCTGTACCCGCTCTGCAAGTTATTTGCCGGGCGCATGCGAGAAGTCCGACCGGCGCTCTTGGTTTTGACCGCCTTGTCGGCCCTGTTCTTTGTTTTCTATCCCTACTCGTAGTAGGTACCCGGAAAGTGACGATCGAGGCAGGACCTGTCAGGAAGAAAAGAACAAGAGGAATTTGGTGGAAATGAGAGCGTCCCGGATTCGTAAGAATCACGGGACGCCCGAACAGCCCTCCCCCGGAACTGCTCACGACAACCGTACCTCTCAGATAGTCTGCCTGGAATCGGACGACTGAGCGATGCAAGTAGCGCGAAAGAGCTAATTGCGCAAACCAGGCGTCTTTGGTAGCCTTGCAGGAACTGGAGGGAAGGGGTTTCCTCCAAAAACGCTATAGGATAAGCCCGTGCAAGCATCTCGATCGAGATGAGTTGCCCCTGGCCTATCCGGGGCGGGATCAATCGGCACATCCGTTAATGCCAGAGTTCGGCAGGTGGATGTTTGCAAGTGTGCACGGGATTGCAACTCGATTACTGTCGCGAACCCGACTTATCTGTCTAAGTTATTGCGTCGTAAGCAGGATAGCGCAATCGAGTGTTTGGAAGCAAAAGTGCACAGATTTGGGTGGGGGATGGCATGCTTGTGTGTCCGTCCATAGCATGACTCCGCGTTGGGGTCGAGTAGGCAGTTAAAAACCTAGGGAGGGTCCGATTATGAGGCGAGTGGTAATTCTTGCTTTACTTGCAGCGCTGGCAATGCCTATAGCGGCATGGGCCGATACGATCACTGTCGACAATAAGTTCGGTTCGATTTCCATCTCACTGGCCGGAATCTCCTCGACCCACTCGGAAATGAAAACGTATAACGGCCTCAACGCTGGTCCGGGGCATTCCCTCGGCTATGTGAGCTTTGGCACCGGGGCTTTCTCGGGAACCTCACTTGCCAGCAGCGGCACGTTCTCGTCAACAGGATCCTGGTTTGACATCGTTCGCGGCGGAAAGAACGGCGGCACGATCTTCTCCGGTTCCTTTGTCGGTCCTATTACCTGGACTTTGACCAGCCCTGCCGGCAGTCGCAAGCTGACGTTCACCTTGACCGGAAACCTCGTTGGCATGTTGGCCAACGGTCACGAAGCCAAAGGTACAACGACTCAATACTTCGTCAGCACCGGCTATCAGATCGGCAAGGGAGTCGCGCACATCACCGGTGGCACAACAAGCATTTCGTCGACGCCTGAACCTGGAACCCTGGGTCTGCTCGGCACCGGGCTTGTGGGAATTGCCGGAATTTTCCGGCGCAGGAAATCCGCGTAATCTGCGATTTATCAGGAAAACACCACTCGTCTAACCCCGCCGCAAGGCGGGGTTTTTTGCTTTCACTGGATTTCTCCCTCCGGCCTCTCAAGCACAGACCTTATTTCCCGCTATTACGTGCGTGACTCCAAGCAAGGCAGTTACGCGAGTAACCATCCATCACGCCTTTGAAGTTGACCTCGTCGCCTCGCACTTCTAGAGTCAGGCGCAGGGGGACGTATGAAGGATATTCATGAGGTCCTGCGCCACAAACAGGCGCAGTACACGCAACTGGGAAAACAGATCGAGATGCTCCAACAGGCGGCGGAGAAGTTGCGCGAAGTTGCGCCACTGCTAGCCGAAAATGAGTCCGAAGACGACACCGCCGTGCTGGCCGAGGTTGAAGATGACAGCAACGCAATGTCCGCCAAGGCGGCAGCGGCGTCCTCTTCGTCAACAAGCAAGTCCGGGCGCAGCACAACTCCGCGGTGGCCGTAACTAGGGAACCCAGGGGAGGCAACGCTTCGATGATGCTACAGGCTCTATTGGTATCGAAGGATGACCAGGCTGCCGAGACACTCATTCATGTGTCAGCCCAGCTCGGCGTCGCCATAGTTCGTTCGAGCGCCGCCGATGGGGCCTTCGCCCGCCTCACCGACGAGCCGTTCGACCAGATCATCGTGGACTTCGAAGATGCCGAAACCGCCTCCCGAATCCTGGAGAGTTCCCGGCAGCTTGCCGGCCATGATCACCACCCACCCCTGACCGTTGCGCTTCTGCCGGATCGGCAGCAGATCCGGTCGATCCTGGGAAGTGGAGCTCACTTTGTCATCGTTAAGCCGGTCGTCTCAGAGCAGGCGCTTGCGACCCTGAGTGCCGCCGCCGCCATCCTAACGAGGGAGCGCCGCCAGGCTCCACGCGTCGCTGTCCAGGTCCCAGTAACCATCGTGAACCAGGAGAACACCATCGAAGGCATCCTGCTCGATCTGAGCCTGGGCGGCATGGATGTACTCGCCGCCAAACAGATCCCGTCTTCGGCTAAGGTTCGCGCACTGTTTGAACTACCAGACAGCCTGCGCATCGAAGTCGATGCCGAGGTCGCCTGGAGCACTGCCAACTGTCAGATCGGCCTGCGCTTTCTTGACCTTTCCCCTAACGTCCGTGAGCAACTGGGAGAATGGCTGAAATCACGAGCGCACGATGTTTTGCCGGACGACACGGCGGAGGCCCATCCATGCAAACTCACCGACCTGAGCCTGGGCGGCTGCTATGTCGAAACCGAATCCCCATTTCCGCAATCCTCAGCCGTCGACCTCTGTCTGAAAGCCGCTGGAATCGAACTTCACACGGAAGGGTTGGTTCGGATCATGCATCCGGGCCACGGAATGGGAATTGAGTTCCCCTCCCGCACAGAAGAACAGCGCAAAAGCGTCGCCGAACTGATCGAGTGCCTAAGCGGCCATCCGGAGGCGCTCCCGGAATTGGAGATTTCGCCCCGTTCCCTGATTGCCAGTCCTGCCGATCTCACCCCAGGCGGCAACGCCGAAGCCACAACAGAAGATCCGCTCCTCGAGTTGCTCCGCACCGGCAGCCCCCTGGAACAAGAAGCATTCCTGGCGGAACTCAGAGGTCAGCGAACTGCAGACGTAGGCGATTCAAACGCCTGATCGTTCATTTTCTTCCTCAATCCCTTTCTGATCCGGCAGCATCTCCGTTCAGTTGGCAGGCATGCTGTCGCCGGCCCAGTAATTCTTGGGATGAAATAGAATTGCCCTGCCGGTGCGGCCCAGATTCCGGCTGAACGGGTCTGCTTGAGTTGGCGCCCGCGCCACCCGGGGTTCCATGTCTCGATTAAAGTGTCAGCTCATCCGCTGGCTTCCGATCGCGGCGGTGTGTGCGCTGGGTATTGCCCCGTTCTTGTGGCTGGGAACTCCGTCTGGCCACGATTTCGAGTTTCATTTATTTTCCTGGATGGATGCTCGGGCGGAGTGGCAGGAGGGCATCGCGTATCCACAATGGACCCCATCGCCCCACTGGGGATATGGCGAACCCAGGTTTGTGTTTTATCCTCCCGTTTCCTGGATGCTGGGTGCGGCGCTGGGGTCGTTGCTTCCTTGGAAGGTAGTCCCAGGAGTCTACTGCTGGCTTGCGCTGACAATGGCAGGAACGGCCATGTACCGGCTCGCCGAGCTATGGCTCCCGCCCTCCGACGCGCTTTTTGCCTCTGTCTTGTACGCGCTCAATCCGTATCACCTGATGATCATCTATTGGCGGAGCGCCTATGCAGAGTTGCTATGCGCAGCTTTGTTGCCCCTTCTCCTGTTGATTGTCATGCGCCTCAACGAACCCAGCCTCCGGCCTGCCCTATGGTTGAGCTTGCTTCTGGCGGGTGCCTGGCTCACGAATGTTCCCGCAGCCATCATGATTCACTATTCGGCGGCTGGCCTCGTCTTGGTGGTGGCCGCGCGAGAAAACTCGCTGCGCCCACTTCGGAGACTGGCTTTGGCCCTGCTACTGGGTGCGGGCCTGGCTTCCCTCTACCTGATCCCTGCGATTTACGAGGAGCGCTGGGTGAATATCGCCGAGGTCCTCAGTCCGGGAGTCCGGCCGCAGGATAATTTCCTGTTCACGATGAATCAGAACCCGGATCACAATCGATTCAACCTGCTCATTTCACTGGTTGCCACGTCCGAGATCGCTGCGCTTGCCGTCGCAATCTATTTGTCGCGTCGGAAGCGGTCGATTAATAAGCTGTGGTTGCCCCTGGCGACATGGGGGGCGGCTGCAGCCTTCGCTATGCTTTCATTTAGCGACGTGCTCTGGGAATACCTCCCCAAGTTCCGCTACGTGCAACTTCCCTTCCGGTGGCTGCTCTGCTTGAATATCGCGTTAGCTTTACTGCTGGCAATGGAAAATCTTGGTTCCGGGTTTGTGGCATGGATGACGCGTGCCGCCGTCTGGGCCGGCCTGATAGCGGTGGTTCTCTTCGGCGGACAACACACGCAGCCCCCCTGGTGGAACACCTCCGCCGACATTGCCGATATGCAGCAGTCTGCCGCGGATGGCTCCGGGAACGAGGGGGTGGATGAATATGTGCCGGCTGGAGTTGATCCATATGAACTGAACAGGAGCCTGCCCCGTCTCAGTGACCAGACCGGGACGCCACTGGAGCGCGCCAAGATCCTCCAGTGGACGGCAACGGAAAAGCGCTTTGCTGTGGTTGCCGCCCACCCCGGCACGCTGACCGTGCGATTGTTCAACTATCCTGCCTGGAAAACCTTCGTGAATGGCCATGAAGTGGCAACCGGAACTACGGAGGTAACGGGCTTGATGATGGTCCCCGTAGCGGCGGGCGAGAATGACGTCCTAATCCGCTTCACCCGGACGCGGGACCGTACGTTGGGAGATGCGGCGTCCTTCGCCAGCGTGATCCTTCTGGCTGCCGCCTGGATAGGGACGCGACGGCCTTTACTCTCGCCGGGAGCAGGTGCATGAACGCACGCAGCATCCTGATCGCGACCTCGAATGCCGGAAAGCTGCGCGATTTCGCTGGCGCCGCGGCCGGGCACGGCATATCCGTCGCTGGCATTCCCGGATTTTCTTCATTGCCGTCGGTAGTCGAGGACGGTAGAACATTCGAAGCAAATGCCCGCAAGAAAGCAGAGCAATACAGCCTGGCGGCGCCCGGCGAGTTAGTCCTGGCCGATGATTCCGGGCTCGAGGTTGACGCCCTCAGTGGCGCCCCTGGCGTCCGCTCGGCCCGCTATGCGGCCGATGCGCCGAACACCGGCGCAAACACCAGCGACGCGGCGAACAATGCCCGTCTTCTCCGCGAGTTGGCACTCGTAAGTCCGGAGAAACGCACTGCACAATTCGTTTGTGTGATTGCAGCCGCCCGTAGTGGAAAAACGATCCGAACATTCCGGGGTGTGGCGCAGGGTTTGATTCTTAGTGCCCCTCAAGGATCGAACGGCTTCGGCTACGACCCGCTGTTCTACTTTCCGGAGATCCGCAGGACTTTTGCGGAATTAAACAGCGCGGAGAAAGCACGATACAGTCATCGTGGCGCTGCTTTCCGGGCTTTCCTCGCCTGGTGGGACACGGTTCCCGATCGGTGACCGCAGCGTCCGAATAAAATCCGACAATCGTCGTATGCGCTGCGGGCGCGACGGCGTTCCCCAATCCGGCCGGAGCGCGCGCGTCCGCTGGGAATGTGCTGTCGTCACATGCAAGTGTGATCCAGGTATCCTTGACTTGTGTTCCACGGCGAACCGATAATCTTGGGTTCGCTTTTTCTCAGGGCGACTCAGGAGCTTCTATCGTGGCCTCATCGGCTTCCGCCGCTCCCAGAATTAAGACCGGTGTTGCTCCCTTGCGCGCGGGGGAGGGCAATTCATTCCTGCTGCGCCGGTTGCATTCCCTAACCGGTATCGTCCCCATTGGAGCATTTTTGCTCGAACATTTTATTTCGAACTACGAGGCCGTTCACGGACCCCAAGTGTACGGTAAGCAGGTTGAGTTCCTGAATGGCCTGCCTTTCGTGCTCGGCATGGAATTGTTCTTCATCTGGATTCCGATTCTCTACCATGGGCTCTACGGCGTTTACATCTGGTGGAACGGCGATTCCAACCTGGGCGAATATCCCTGGCAGGGCAACTGGCTTTATACCTCGCAGCGCTGGACCGGGATCATCGCGCTGATTTATATGGTGCAGCATACCTACTATTTGCGATTCACCGGTGTGCACCTGCCGACGCATCCGATGCAGTCTTTCGCCAAGGTGCAAGGAGAATTGCAGAATCCGATGATGATCGCCTTTTACGCCGTCGCTATCATCGCGGCCTCATGGCATTTCTCGTACGGACTGTGGTTGTTTGCGGCAAAATGGGGCATTACCACAGGAGAAAAGGCGCGCCGTCGGTTCGGATACGTTTGCCTGATTCTGGCGCTCGGCCTGATCGGACTGGGCGCGGCCAGCATGTATGGGTTTCTCAGCACGCCGCGCCAGCCCCTTGACCCGAATGCACCGGAAAATATTGCCATGCACATGAAGTGAGCGAATGTTTTCCCCGGGACCGGCTCGGGGAGTGAGATTCACGGATCCAGATTACCAACGAGCGTACTAATAAAAAGGTCGGTCTACAAAGATGGCAGCTCCGAAAATTATCGTAGTAGGCGGGGGCCTGGCAGGTCTAGGCGCCGTCATTAAGATCGCCGAAATGGGCGGTGAAGTTGACCTGTTTTCCATCGTCCCCGTCAAACGCTCCCATTCGGTTTGCGCGCAGGGCGGAATCAACGCCGCCAAGAACCTGAAGGGCGAAGGCGATTCCACTTACAAGCACTTTGACGACACCATCTACGGAGGCGACTTCCTCGCCAACCAGCCCCCGGTCAAAGACATGTGCGACGCGGCGCCGGGCATCATCGATCTTCTCGATCGGATGGGCGTGCCCTTCAATCGCACCCCGGAAGGACTGCTCGACTTCCGCCGCTTTGGCGGCACACTTTACAACCGGACGGCATTTGCCGGTGCGACCACCGGCCAGCAACTGCTCTATGCACTCGATGAGCAGGTGCGGCGGTACGAAGCCGAAGGCAAGGTCAAGAAATACGAGCACTGGGAATTCCTGTCGGCAGTGCTCGACGGCGGCCGCGTCTGTCGCGGCATTTGCGCCATGGACCTGCGCACGATGGAAATCCGCACCTTCCCTGCCGACGCAGTCATCATTGCAACCGGCGGGATCGGTGCGATTTTCGGGAAGTCGACGAATTCGGTCGTCTGCACCGGTTCGGCGCAGTCCGCGCTTTATCAGCAGGGATGCTACTACGCCAATGGCGAGTTCATTCAGGTCCACCCGACGTCGATTCCCGGAGAAGACAAGTTGCGACTGATGTCGGAGTCGGCTCGCGGCGAAGGCGGCCGCGTTTGGGTGCCAAGAACGCCGGGCGATAAGCGGGACCCAAAGTCCATTCCCCAGAGCGAGCGCTGGTATTTCCTGGAAGAGTGGTATCCGAAGTATGGGAATCTGGTGCCACGCGATGTTGCCACCCGCGCCATCTTCAAAGTCGTCTTCGAGCACAATCTCGGCATCGATGGCAAGCCCATGGTCTACCTCGACCTGACGCACATCGACCGGAAGATTCTCGATAAGAAGCTCGAAGGCATTCTCGAAATCTACGAGAAGTTTGTCGGCGATGACCCGCGCGACACGCCCATGAAAATTTTCCCGGGCATGCACTACACGATGGGTGGATTGTGGGTGGATTACAAGCAAGCGACGAACATCCCGGGCATTTTTGCCGCGGGCGAGGCCGAATATCAATACCACGGTGCGAATCGGCTCGGTGCGAATTCGCTTGTCTCCTGCATCTACGGCGGATTCGTTTCCGGTCCGGCGGCCGTGCAGTATGCCAAGAACCTGCAAGCCGCTCCCGCCAACGGCCATTTCGAGAGCGAGCGCAAGCGGCAACAGGAAATCAACGACGCCCTCATGAAGGCGGACGGCAATGAGAACCCATTTCTGATCTGGCGCGAACTGGGCGATGTGATGACCAAGGAATGCACCGTCATCCGCTACAACAAGGGCTGCCAGGCAGCGGATGCCAAAGTAGTGGAACTGCTGCAGCGCATCCGCAACATCAACTTGAGCGATCGGACGCAATGGGCGAACACGACCATTGCTTTCGTGCGCCAGCTCTACAACATGCTGCAACTATCCCGTGTGATCGCGCAGGGAGCGGCCATGCGCGACGAGTCGCGCGGCTCGCACTACAAGCCCGATTTCCCTGAGCGCGACGATGTGAACTGGATGAAGACCACGAAAGCATCGTTCGCTCCGGATGCGGATGAGCCCAAGTTTGAGTTCGAGCCGGTGGACGCGAAGCTGATTCCGCCGCGGCCGAGGAAGTACTGAGGCGGCTTTGTAGGTGCTTCTAGGCGGTGTCGGCCCTCAGGGGCTGAAGCCCCTTTTGTCGGAGACTCCGGTCTGGCACGACTGGAAGTCGTGCCCTTCCCGGTTTCGTCGGGAAGTGTAGCGGACGCCAACCGGAATGAGGTTGCGTGTTTCGGTTGCGTTCGGGTGAAGGTAGCGTCGAGCGTTACCTTGGCGCTGGCGTCATGACGGCGTGGCGCGACGGTTTGGCTCAACCGGGAAGGACGCGACGAGTCGAGCCGGTTGGGAGGGCGAGGCTGAAACTGCGAAGTGAGCAGGTTATTTGAAACCGGGAAGGGCACGAGTTTCACTCGTGCCGGGTGCGGAGGCTGTAGTAGAAGCGGCTTTAGCCGCTGGGGGCCAAGGATCTAGTTTGAACCCGGGATACGCGGAGGAATAGCGATACTCGGAGGCAGTAAGAACGAGACGGGCAACGACCGGATTCTGATGAATGTAATTTTTATGATGAACGTAATCCTGAGCATCGCGGATTCGATGATCGGTAAATCCGCGTTGCCAGATTTCGGAGTTGCGCCCTATGAGCGTTCCGAGTTCGTGCGAATAGGCGCCTTTGACTAATTGCGCGCAACGTTCGAGAGTGACGTCCTGAGCGGGCATGAACAAAAGATGGACGTGATCAGGCATGACGACGAAGGCCTGCAACAAATAACGCCCTTCGCGCCGGTAGTGGTACATAGTTTTGAGAAGTAAACGCGCATTGTTCTCGACTTGGAAGAGCCTCCGGTAATTCCAGGTTCTGAACGTGACGAAATAGGTTCCGGGAGGAGAGAAGAGTCGCGACGGCCTCAAGAGTTACCTCAGCGGCTGGAAGCCGCTATCTCTCTTAGAGCCTAAACTGGCACGAGTGGAACTCGTGCCCTTCCCGGTGGTTTTTCTTATGATGAGTTTTCGTTTCGGGAAAAAGGGACGCCGATCTTGTTCGTGAGTCGACAGGAAGGGCACGAGACTGGGAAGGGCACGAGTTCCACTCGTGCCGATTGAAGCGCCCCCAATGTATGCGGCTTTAGCCGCTGGGGGCAGGAAACACTCGGAGTGAGCAGCGGCGTGTTCGATGAAATACCCAACCCGACCGGGGATATCGGAGCGAATTCGCGCCCGTCGTTATGGCAGAGAAATTGGGCTGCGTTGGTGACCATTCTATATTTATTGACCGCAGTGCTAGCGGCCATAAAGTGGTTTAGATTCCGCAACGAAGACCGAGCCATCGACGCCGTGCTCTATTTTTCCCTCGCTGTAGTGTTCGCCTTCGGCCACCTGAACAACAGAAGTGCACGGCAATACGAGGAAGCAATGAGGCGGGTCAAAGACGCGCACCAGCTTCCTTGGGATACCGAAATCAAGGCAAGCAAATAACATGGCTAATAACAAAACCGTAACTTTCAAGATCAAACGCCAACTCAACCCCGACGCTCCAGCAACATGGGAAGAGTTTGAGGTCCCCTACCGGCCGAACATGAACGTCATCTCGGCCCTCATGGACATCGCGGCCAACCCGGTCACGCGCGATGGCAAGAAGACAACGCCTGTCACCTACGATTCAAATTGTCTTGAAGAAGTGTGCGGGTCGTGCGCCATGCTGATCAACGGCAAGGCCAAGATGGCCTGCTCGGCGCTGATTGATCACCTGGAGCAACCCATCAAGCTCGAGCCGTTTTCGAAGTTTCCGATCGTCCGCGACCTCGCAGTTGATCGCAACGTGATCTTCGAGAACCTTAAGAAGGTCAAAGCGTGGGTCCCGGTGGACGGCACGTATGACCTCGGATCCGGTCCGCGGCAGTCGGCGGAGGCGCAGGAGATTGCTTACCCGCTTTCGCGTTGCATCTCGTGCTGCTGCTGCATGGAGGTCTGCCCGCAGTTCACCGAAGACACGGGTTTTGTTGGCGCAGCCACGATCTCGCAGGTACGGTTGTTCAACACGCATCCCACAGGCGCGGCCCTGAAGCGTGAGCGCCTGACCGCGCTGATGGGAGATGGCGGCATACAGGAATGCGGATATGCCCAGAATTGCGTGGAGATTTGCCCGAAGGATATTCCATTAACCACTTCCATTGCCGACGTTGGCGGCGATGTAATGAAACAGGCAGTTGGGGATATGTTTCGGAAGTAGCAATTCGGCGCTCCTCCACCTCGGCTTCTGGGGAGGCTCGCTCTTCTCCCTCGCCCGCCCTCAAGACAGCAGCAAGCCTGGACACAACGGTGAAACAGCAGGCAGTCCGCACTGCCTTCCTGATTTTCCTTTGAATTGCGGGGGTAACTGTTACCTGGTAACTCTCTTCGGTAATGTCTGTTACGTCGATTGCCTCACACAGTGGTTCACGGCTAGGTTACAATTGCAACGCTTCCGGGATTATCCGTCTTCCGGCGGCTTGCCTTTCGTCCGATGGAAATTGTGAAAGAGACAAAACGGTGGCTTGTGATGGCTGCGCTGTTCGGCCTCTTGGCCGGAGCAAGCCCGGTTTTTGCTCTCCATGCCGTCGCGCCTCATCATCGGCATCACCCCTTGCGGCACGTGCGCCGGGTCCTCTGGAACCCGCTGTTCCGCCCATCGCATGATTCTCTGCTTCGTCAAAATGAGGAAATTGACCGCCTGGCGCTGCCCCGCATCGTCGATGACGAGCAACTGGCCGAACTAAAGGCCTCGCACGAACTGGTCCCTATCGAAGAAAGCGAATCGCTGCGCATCGAACGCGGGCTTGACCCCAGCCGCCGCTATTGCCGCCCCTGGGCGCGCGATTTTGTCCAGGATCTTTCCGAGGTCTATTACGACCGCTTCCACGACCAGATTCAGCTGAACTCGGCCGTACGCACAGTCAAGGTTCAGAAGAAATTGCGCAGGCGGAATCGCAACGCCGCGCCGGCCGAGGGTGAAACGGCCTCTTCTCACCTTGCGGGTATCACGGTTGACCTGCAGCGGCGCGGGTTGACGAAAGAACAGATTCGCTTCGTTGAGTACTACCTTTTCTATTTACGTGCACTCGGCCTCGTTGAACCCGAGGAAGAACGGCGTCACTGGTGCTTTCACATCATGGTGTCGGACCACTATGAAGAATGGCGTCAGACGCAAACGCTTTTCCCGGCCCATCCCACCGAAGAAATCGCTGCATCGGGCTCGGCCTCGCAGTAGCCAGTCTCTCAACGCTCCCTGCCCCTATCCTGTCGTATAAAATCATTGTTCGATCATGAACAAGCGACTATTCACATCCCTGCTCGCGATTTTGGCGCCGATTTTGCTGACTCTCCCCGTACACTCGCAGTCGGTGAGTGCCGAGGCGCTCAAGATCCACAATTCGGCCATAGTAATTGACACCCACGCTGACACTCCGCAGCGCTTTCTCGACGAAAACTACGATATCGGATCGACCGACCCTCACGACCCAGGTCACATCAGTCTCGACAAGGCAAGCGCGGGAAATCTCTGCGCTGAGTTCTTTTCCATTTGGGTTGACCCCGAGACCAATCAGGGCCATTTCGCCCGCCATACGCTTGATTTGATCGATTCGGTATACGAGCAGGCCGCACGCCATCCGGACCGCATGATAATGGCCTTCAGTGTTGCCGATATTGAACGCGCCCACCGCGAGCACAAACTGGCGGCGCTCATGGGCATCGAGGGCGGACACTCGATCGAGAATGATGTTCATTTGCTGCGTGATTATTACCGGCTGGGAGTGCGATACATGACCCTAAGCTGGTCGAATACGAACGAGTTCGCAGACTCTTCGGGCGACATCAACGATCCAAAAATCGAACATCATAACGGGCTGACAGAAGGCGGGAAGCAAATCGTGCTCGAAATGAACCGGCTCGGAATGCTGGTTGATATCTCTCATGTGGCCGACAAGACATTCTGGGATACGATGGCGGTTACGAAGGCGCCGGTAATCGCATCGCATTCGTCAGCCCGAGCCTTGAGCAACCATCCCCGCAATATGACCGACGATATGCTCCGCGCCGTAGCCAAAAACGGTGGCGTCGTCCAGGTCAACTTCTATAGCGCATTCGTTGACGAAAACTATCGGAAACAGGTAGAAGCTCATGCCAAGGAGCGCGATGCCGCGGTGAATGCCCAACTTGAAAGGCTCAGAGCCGAAGGCAAGGCCCCGACTTATCTCGACATGGACCGCATCGGGCGCGAGTGGGCGGCAAAGATCCCACGCCCACCGTTCAGTTCGCTCATTGATCACATTGACCATGTTGCGAAGGTTGCGGGAATCGATCACGTTGGCCTGGGCTCGGACTTTGATGGCGTCAGCGGCGCGACTCCTGAAGGCATCGACTCCGCAGCCGATCTTCCGAAAATTACCCAGGCCCTGCTCGAGCGCGGCTACAGCCGCGAAGACATTCGCAGGATTCTCGGAGGCAACCTGCTGCGCGTGTTCGCCGAGGCCGAGCGCGTCAGCCGGCAAATGCAATCATCCGGCAAGTAATCGAGCGTCGCGCAAGCGCGCCCTCGCACTCCATTCCCTGCGCTGCTTGTCGTACAATCGTTGCGTAGAGTTGAAGACATTGATTTTCCAGACAGGAGCTCTCATGCGAACGCTTCTAGGTACTCTTGTACTCGTTGCCGCCACGTGTGTCGTCAGTGCCGCGCAAGCCGGTTCATCCTCTTCCAAGGCCGGATCTGATCCCATCGCCATCATTCACACGACCGCCGGCGATCTGCACTGCACCCTGCTCCCGAAGATAGCGCCCATCGGAGTCGAGAACTTCATCGGCCTTGCCGACGGCACGAAAGATTGGACCAGTCCCGCTACTCATGCCAAGAAGCACGGCGTCCCCCTCTATGACGGCACTATCTTTCACCGCGTCATTCCCTCTTTCATGATTCAGGGCGGCGATCCTCTCGGTACCGGCACCGGCGATCCCGGCTACCAATTCAAGAATGAGACCACCGCCAGCGTCGGCTTCGACCGGCCGGGGCGTCTGGCCTATGCCAACGCCGGACCGGGCACCAATGGTTCGCAGTTTTTCATCACTGAAGTTCCTTATCCCAGCCTGAATGGCGGCTATACCATCTTCGGCCAATGCGACGATGCCGCCGTCGAACTCGTTAAGAAAATTGCACGCATGCCACGCAATGGCAACGACCTTCCCAACCAGCCTGTGAAGATCAACCACATCGAAATCAAGCAGCCCGGCGCCGCCAAAGCCGGAACGGGCAAGCCCTCTGCTCTAAAGCCGCCAGCCTAAAGGTCGGCGGCCTGCCTCATACCCATTATTTCGCAAGTCGAAGGGAGCCTATGACCCGCACACCCGGTACCTACGCCATCTTTGAAACCAGCGAAGGCGCGATTGTTTGCCGCCTTTTCGAAAAGGAAGCGCCCAAAACCGTCGCCAATTTTGTTGAACTCGCCGAGGGCAAACGCGAATGGACTCATCCGAGCACGCGGAAGAAAACAAAAGACCCTCTCTACGACGGCACAATTTTCCATCGCGTCATTCCGGATTTCATGATTCAGGGTGGCGACCCGATGGGTACCGGCTTCGGAGATCCCGGTTATAAGTTTGAGGACGAAACCAAGGGGTCGCCGCATCGTTTTGACAAAGCCGGCAAGCTCGCCATGGCCAACTCCGGCCCGAACACGAACGGTTCACAATTCTTCATTACGGTGGCGAACACCGAGTGGCTTACCGGCAAGCACACGATTTTTGGAGAGGTCGTGGAGGGCTATGACATCGTCGAAAAGATCTCCAAGGCCCCCCGCAATCGCCAGGATAGGCCGAATAAAGACGTTGTCGTCAAGTCCGTGAAGGTCGAGCGCTAGCCGCAACTATCCGCCCT
>Ga0335080_10003665_pt1 | contig 15560 bp, 13 predicted proteins | sample Lox_Sample_34_FD_206720 | JGI IMG/M metagenome (GOLD analysis project Ga0335080, IMG submission 206720) | Soil microbial communities from Loxahatchee National Wildlife Refuge, Florida, United States - Lox_Sample_3.4 | ecosystem: Environmental > Terrestrial > Soil > Wetlands | place: USA... | reverse complement strand
GTGGTCGCGCCGACGACCGCAGTGCCGATGAGCACGGGTTTGGCCGTGGCCTTGAAGGTGTTGCCCGCGCCGTCGCCCTTTTCGAGTTCGAGCTTGGCGTTTTCAAAGTCGGGTTTGAACCCGAAATCCTTTTCAATTTCCGCACGGACGTTCGGCACGGCTTCAATGCGGCTTAATTCATAAATGGACTGGGCGTTGTCGGTCACCGGGCCGAAACTGTCCACCGCGATGATGACCGGGCCCATCGCCAGGAAGCCGAAGGCCACGAGGCCGAAGGCGAAGATGGGCGCAGCCCAAATGATTTGCTCTGGCATCAGGACGAGCAGGGCCGGATTCTGCGAGAGCTTGTAGGCCGTGCCCATCAGCGTGATGATCACCAGTCCCATCCAGAACGCGCAGAAATTGCCGGCGACGAAGCCGGACAGGATGTTCAGCGACGCGCCGCCCTGGCCGGAGGCGGTCGTGATTTCGCGCACGTGTCGCGACTGGGTGCTGACGAAGATTTTCGTGAACTCCATAATGAGCGGCCCGGCCAGCGTGCCGCAGGATATGATGCCGGCCAGCACCCACCACAGATTCGGATTGTCCATGCCGGGGAACGTCTCGTGATGGGGCAGCAGCACGCGGCTCGCCGCAAAAGTGGCCACAATGGAAACGATGGAGGTCAGCCAGACCAGATTCGTCAGCGGCTGCTCCCAATTGAAATCTTTTTTGCCTTCGAAAATCGAGTCACTGGCGATTTTATTCGCGTAAAAGGACACGAGCGACGTGATCACCATCAGGCTTTGAATGGCAAAAATCCAGACGATGAGCTTGGCGCTGACTGCCGGCGTCGCGGCCAGGGCCAGCCCGAGAAAGGCAATCAAGGCCACCCCCGTCACACCGTAGGTCTCAAAACCGTCCGCTGTGGGGCCGACGGAATCGCCCGCGTTGTCACCGGTGCAATCGGCGATGACGCCAGGGTTTTTGGGGTCATCTTCCGGCAGGTTAAAGACAATCTTCATCAGGTCGGACCCGATGTCGGCAATCTTGGTGAAGATACCGCCGCCAATGCGCAGGGCCGCCGCGCCGAGCGATTCGCCGATGGCAAAGCCGATAAAGCAAGGCCCGGCCAAGGCCGGCGTCACGAACAACAGGATGCCGATCATGCAAATCAGTTCCACGCAAATCAGCAGCAGGCCGATGCTCATGCCCGAACGCAGCGGGATCATGAGCGTCTGGAGCGCGCTGCCCCGGAGCGAGGCGAACGCGGCGCGGCTGTTGGCAGTGGTGTTGATGCGGATGCCGAACCACGCCACGCCGTAGCTGCCAAGGATGCCCAGTACCGAGCAGCCCAGGATGACGATACCGCTACGAATCAATTCGCCATGGGTCTTGACGGGATCGTTCCACGGCAGACCGACAAAGTAATAAACCATGCACGCCGCGATGAGTACCCACAGCACCACGAGAAATTTCCCCTGTTGCGCCAGATAGGTTTTGCACGTCTCCCAGATCATGTTCGAGACATCGCCCATGGATTTGTGAACGGGCAACGCGCGGCAACGGAAGAATTCATAGATCCCGAACAACACGCCAACCACGCAAGCAGCCAGTCCCAGATATAAAAGGAGCGGCCCGCTCAGGCTGCCGCCCAGAAAAGTCACGCCTTTCAGATCCGGCAGTATAATGTCGGCATCTCCCGCAAAAGTGCTCGTTCCTAACGTCAACAGAACCAACAAGATTGCGCCTTGGATAATCGTCTTAGTTTTCTGCATAAGTTTGTTAAAACTACCGGACTGGGGCAAATCGGCCAACCTTTTTTTGGCAAAGGCTTTGCCGGAAATTGCCCTGAAAACAAGGAGGCCCGCGATTTTTTGACGGGAAACCGCCCGCCACCGCCGTTTCTTTGACCTTGCCGCTGATTTTAGGTTTCCCCATGCTGGCGCGCGATGGCGGAACGCCCCATCTCCACCTTGAACAAACCGGACGCCGCGTTGGAACTGACGCTGCGACCATCGCTGTTTTCCGAATTCACCGGCCAGCCCAAGGTCAAGGAACGGCTCGAAATCGCCGTCGCCGCCGCCAAAAAACGGAAGGAAGCGCTCGACCACATCCTGTTGAGCGGCCCGCCCGGCCTCGGCAAAACCACGCTCGCGTACATTTTGGCCAAGGCCATGGGCACGAACATCAAATCCACCAGCGGCCCGACCATCGAAAAGGCGGGCGACCTCGCCGGGCTGCTGACAAATTTGGAAGAAGGCGACGTGCTGTTCATTGACGAAATCCATCGCCTGCAAAAAACCATCGAGGAATACCTCTACCCGGCGATGGAGGACTTCAAACTCGACATCATCATTGACCAGGGGCCGAACGCGCGCAGCGTGCGGCTGAATCTCCCGCGCTTTACGCTCATCGGCGCGACCACGCGCAGCGGCCTGCTCACTGCGCCGCTGTTGACGCGTTTTCCCATTCGTGAACGGCTCGATTATTACGTCGCCGATGATTTGGGACAGATTGTTGTCCGTTCGGCGCGGTTGTTGAACGTGGAAATCGAACCGGCCGGCGCGCACGAGATTGCCCGGCGCAGCCGCGGCACGCCGCGGATTGCCAATAACCTGTTGCGCCGCGTGCGGGACTTCGCGCAGGTCAAGCATCAGGGCCGCATTACCGCCGCCATTGCCGACCAGGCACTGGCGATGCTGGAAATCGACCGGAACGGCCTCGACGAAATGGACAAGCGCCTGCTCGAAGCCATCATCACGAAATTTGGCGGCGGGCCCGTGGGCCTCAATTCGCTGGCCGTGGCGGTGGGCGAGGAGCCGGATACGTTGGAAGAAGTTTACGAGCCGTATCTCATCATGGAAGGCTATCTCAAACGCACATCTCAGGGCCGCGTGGCGACCGAGCTGAGTTACAAGCAGCTTGGATTGACGCCGACCAGGAACGCCCAGACCAATTTGATCTGACCGATGGATTTTGAGGCCGTCAGAGCGTGGTTCACCAAATGGACGGCCAGACGAATCAGGAATTGCCGCCTGGCGGGGAGTCTTGGGCTGGTACTGGCGCCACTGGCGTTAATTTTTGTGACCGCCGGCATTTATTGGGCGCTGCGGTTTTTCAAGCAAGACCGGTTGGGAAACCTGGGAGATTCAGCCACCTGCCTTTGGATCAGTCTGGCAGTAATTCCCTGCCTGTTCATCGGCAATCGTCTGGCGCCCCGCCGGGATCTCATGGAGGAATACCTTGAGGAAGGCCCGGACGATTCCTGGTTCGACACGACGTCGGAGCGGCATAAAGTTGTCCCGCTGGTTTTACTCTGGATTTTGTTTACCGGACCGCGTCTTTTTGATTGGGCGTTTCGTTCGTTCGCCGACGGACGCCGCTGGGCACAAATGGACCTGCCTGGTTGTGCGGCTGTGCTCTGGATTCTGGCCTCGCACTCCGGCAAAGTTTCATTCGACGAGATCCGGCGCCAATTGGACTGGCTTGACCTGGAAACAGTCCTGCCGGGATTGAAACGGATGGACGGAATTGTGTTCCTCAAAACTGCGCCGGCGGGTTTGAGCCTGACGCAAGATCTGCGAGACCAGATTCGGTCGGAAAGCGCCGAATAAAAATGTCCGGCTGTTGCCTTCCGTCCCAACCGGCGTCCGTGTTTCATCCTGTCGTTTTGCTTTATGCCCGGCCGCTCGGACCTTCATTCCGTCCTTGCCATAGGCTTGGTGTGTAAGTTTGACTATTCCGGCACACGCCCTGCTTAAACGGCCCTGATTGAATCAGCATGAACACAACCGATAACCCATCCGGCGCAGGAAAGAGTCTGGCTCTGCCACGCCACGCTGCGGGAGAAAGCAGCGCACCTCTGATTGCTGTCGGCCGCGAGGTGGGGCCACGGGCATCAGACCCGGTGGTGTCCGTGGTCATCCACACTGTCTTCGTCGTCTCCGGGATTTCGGCGCTGCTGTACCAATTGATCTGGCAACGGTCGCTATTGATGCTCTACGGCAGCAACACCGAATCCGTGGCGATGGTCGTGACGGCTTTCATGTTGGGCCTGGGTTTGGGCAGCCTTGCCGGCGGCATCGTGACAGTGAAACCGCGGGCGCCGCTGGTGCTGTTGTTCTCGGTGACTGAACTCTTGATCGGCGCTTACGGAATGATTTCATTGCGCCTGTTTCACTGGGTGGGCGCGTGGACGTTGCGGGCCGGCGCGCTTGAGACGGGTCTGCTGGCGCTGGCCCTGGTGTTTGTGCCCACGCTGCTGATGGGTGCGACGTTGCCCATGCTGGTGGCGTATCGGGTCAACACCACCGGGCACGTCGGCCATTCGGTAAGCTGGCTCTATTTCGTCTACACCCTCGGCGGCGGCATCGGCGCCTTCCTGGCCGGCTTCGTGATCCTGCACCAATTTGGTCTCGCCAATTCGATTCACGTCGCGGCCGTCTTGAATCTGTTTTGCGCTCTTTCTGTTCTCACGGTATGGATACTCCGGGAAAAACAGTCGTGACTTTTCCGTTCAGCCTGGCGCTTTTGCTCACAGCCGCCTGCGGGTTTATTGCGCTGGCCTTCGAGATCATCTGGGCGCGCCTGTTCAATTTTGTCAGCGGTTCCCTCGCGCCGGCGTTTGCCACCATGTTGGGCGGCTATCTCTTTGGCCTCGCGCTGGGCGCCCTCTTCAGCCGGCGCTGGCAGTGGTTGAACGCGGGAGAGTCGCCGGGTCCCTGGCAAGCCTTGGCCAGACTGGTTATGGCATCGAATATCGTTGGTTTTTTGATTCCGCCGCTGGCTTCCGGGCTTATTCTGATTACCCACTGGGTCCACTTTCTCCCGCTGATCATCCTCGGTTCAGCCTTGCTGGGCACCGTCCTTCCCCTCCTGTGCCATCTCGTGATTTCGGCGGACCGCCGGGCCGGGGCGAGAATGTCCTACCTCTATCTCGCCAATATTATCGGCTCGGCGACCGGCAGTCTGGTTACCGGCTTTGTCCTGATGGATTATTTCAAGCTCTGGCAAATCACGGCGACGCTGTTGATCGGCGGTGTTTTCGTCAGCGCGGCGCTCTTGCTCTTTTTGAAGGCGGTGCGGCCGGTGGATTACAGCCTGTGGATGATCGGCCTCGGGCTGGCTTGTGCTTCGCCTTGGCTGCACGACGGTCTCTATGAGCGCCTCCAATTCAAACGGGACTATCAACCGGGCTTTCGGTTCGCCCGGGTGATTGAGAGCCGGCACGGGGTCATCACCGTAACGGCCACGAATCTCTTCGTTTATGGCAATGGGATTTACGACGGGGTGATTGACACGCGCCTGACCCCCGGCAGCATGATGATCCGACCTTACTTTATTTCCGCCCTGCACCCCCACCCCAGGGAAGTGCTCGTCATCGGCATGTCGGCCGGAGCCTGGACCCAAATCCTGGCCAACCATCCGCGGGTGGAAAAGGTGACCGTCGTTGAGATTGACCACGGTTATCTCAAACTCATTCAGGAGTACCCGCAGGTGTCCGGTCTCCTCACGAATTCCCGCGTGGAAATTCACATAGACGACGGCCGCCGCTGGTTGCGGCGCAATCCGGATCGCCATTTCGATGTCATCGTCATGAACACCACTCATTATTGGCGCGAGTTTGCGTCCGCATTGCTCTCGAAGGAATTCCTGGAATTGACCAAACAGCACCTTAATCCCGGCGGATTGGTGATGTGGAATTGCACGGGCTCGCCGCGCGCTGTCCGCACCGGATTGGAGGTGTTTCCCTGCACTCTCATGGTTATCAACAACTGTGTCGGCAGTGTGACGCCGTTGGTTCCCGACCGGGAACGCTGGTCGCAAACCCTGAGTAACTATCGCATCAACGGCCAGCCGGTCTTCGACCTGACCACCGACCAGGGGCGGCAGGATCTCGAACAAGTGGTGGGCGTCATCGGAACGCCCCCCGGCGGGGTACAACAGCTCATGTACCGGCCGGAGATGGAACGGGCGTGCGCCGCCGCCCCCATCATCACCGACGACAATCTGGGCGACGAATACCAGTATTCGCTGGCGGCATTTTTCCGGACCTTTATCCCGGGTTCGGATCGAGGGACTTGAGCCAAGACCCCGGCCTGGGTGGGCGCGTGAACCGGCGATTCGCACGCTGGTGTAATTTTCTTTCGTTCCACGGTTGGTTCGTGTTTCATCTTGCCGTTTTGATTTATGCCCAGGCGCACTGACATCCACAGCGTTCTCATCATCGGCGCCGGCCCGATCATCATCGGGCAGGCGTGCGAATTCGATTATTCCGGCACGCAAGCCTGCAAGGCGCTCAAGGAGGAAGGCTTCCGCGTCGTGCTCGTGAATTCCAACCCGGCCACCATTATGACCGACCCGGAGTTTGCCGACCGCACTTACATCGAGCCGATCACGCCCGAATGCCTCGAAAAAGTCATCGTCCGCGAAAAGGAAGAGATGAAACGGCTGCAAAAGGCGGAAAGCGGGAAGGCGAAAAGTGGAAACAAACTCGTTTTGCTGCCCACGCTCGGCGGTCAGACGGCGCTCAACACCGCGATGGCCCTGTTCCGCAGTGGCGCGCTCAAGAAACACGGCGTGGAAATGATTGGCGCCAACGCCCAGGCCATCGAACGCGGCGAAGACCGCCAGGTGTTCAAAGACCTCATGCTCTCCATCGGTCTCGACGTGCCGGTCAGCGGCACGGCACACAACCTGGACGAGGCCCGCGCCGTGACGGAAAAAATCGGGCGGTTTCCGGTCATCATCCGGCCTGCGTTCACGCTGGGCGGCACCGGCGGCGGCATCGCGTACAACCGCGACGAATTCGACGCGCTCGCCAAACGCGGCATGGAACTTTCGCCCGTCTCGGAAATTCTCATCGAAGAATCGCTGCTCGGCTGGAAGGAATTCGAGATGGAAGTGATGCGCGACAAGGCCGACAACTGCGTTGTCATCTGCTCCATCGAAAATTTCGACCCGATGGGCGTGCACACCGGCGATTCCATCACCGTGGCGCCCATCCAGACGCTCACGGACAAGGAATACCAGATCATGCGCGACCAGAGTTTTGCCGTGATTCGCGCCGTGGGCGTGGAGACCGGCGGCTCGAACATCCAGTTTGCCGTCAATCCGGACACCGGCCGCATGGTCATCATCGAGATGAACCCGCGCGTCAGCCGCAGCTCCGCGCTGGCATCCAAAGCCACCGGCTTCCCCATCGCCAAAATCGCCGCCAAACTCGCCGTGGGCTACCTGCTCGACGAAATCCGGAACGACATCACCCGCGAGACACCGGCCAGTTTCGAGCCGACGATAGATTACGTCGTGACGAAAATTCCGCGGTTCGCGTTCGAGAAATTCGCACAAGCCGACCCGACGCTGACCACGCAGATGAAAAGCGTGGGTGAAGCGATGGCGATTGGCCGGACGTTCAAGGAATCGCTGCAGAAATGCCTGCGCTCGCTGGAGATTGGCCGGTACGGTCTGGGCGGCGACGGCAAGCCATGGCGCATCGGCACTGAAGTCTATGGCGACCGCGATATTTTGCCGAAGGACGTCATCAGCCGCAAACTGAGCGTGCCCAACGCCGAACGGATTTTCTTCATCCGCCACGCCTTGCGCGCCGGCTTCACCATCGAAGAAATCTTCAACCTCACGAAAATTGACCGCTGGTTCCTGGTGCAAATCAAAGAAATCGTGGATTTCGAAGAAGAACTGGCGACGACAAAAAATTAATCAGGTCGGGCGCGATCTCCGAGCGCGCGGTAGGGCGATAGCCTGTCGCGCCGTAGCAGCCGACGTGAGGAGGCTCTGACATTTTGCGTGCGGTTCCAGGAAAGAGAAAATTGAGACTCGTTACCTCGTCTCCTACAAATTCGGTTGCTGTTTAAGGTCGCAATTTGTGACCTTAAAGATTTCAGAATTGACTTCGTTGCTGTAAAAGGTGGTCACAAACTGTGACCACCTCTGGGCGAAAGGCAAAGAAATGAACGGGCAGACGGCAGTGATTCCGATGGAACGGATCGAGCGGGCAATCCACTCGATTCGCGGCGAGAAAGTGATGCTCGACAGCGATTTGGCTGAACTTTATGGCGTAGAAACCAAAGCCTTGAATCGGGCTGTGCGGCGCAACCAGAATCGTTTTCCTCCGGATTTCATGTTTCAATTGACACCGAAGGAGGCCGAATCTTTGAGGTGCCAAATTGGCACCTCAAACGAAGGGCGTGGTGGCAGGCGTTACTTGCCTTTTGCCTTCACTGAGCACGGCGCGTTAATGCTGGCGAACGTGTTGAACAGCGAACGGGCGGCGCAAACGAGCGTGCAGGTGGTGCGCGCGTTTGTCCGGCTGCGCCAGATGCTGGCTTCCAATGCGGAACTGGCCCGCAAGCTGGACGCCATGGAGAAAAAGTACGACGCGCGGTTCAGGATTGTGTTCAACGCCATCCGCCGGCTAATGTCCCCGCCGCCGGAACCCAAACGCCGCGAAATCGGTTTTCATGTGAAATATGACGACGACAAACCCAAAGCCGGAAAGCACTGACCGCTAGTTGCTAATGCAGATTATATTCCGCTCCGGACGGAGCTTGAAAATGTTTTGGTTCTACAACTATACCACGCCTGAAGGCGTTGACTTGAATTCACAGAGATAATCTTGACGGCGGTGGCAGTGGCAGGTTCAAATTAGCCCGGAAATTCAACCATCAAACGGAGCTAAATATGGCAGTCCCAACATTGTTACCCACGACCGCGCAGGACGAGACCTTTGGCGGTGTCACCTACCACATCCAAGGCGAGCTGGTACCGGCGCTGCAAGTGGAATTGAGCCACACCGGCATCTATTTCGAGCATCATATCCTGCTCTGGAAGGATCCGGCGGTGCAGGTTGTGTTGCATCCCATGAAAGGCGGCTTCAAGCGCGTGCTAGCCGGGATGCCGTTCCTGCTGACCGGCGCCACCGGTCCGGGCCGGATTGCGTTCAGCCGCGACGGCGTAGGCCATGTATTTGGACTGCATCTGAAACCCGGCACGGGTGTGGACGTGCGCGAGCACCAATGGCTGGCGGCGACGGACAACGTGGAATATACGTTCACCCGCGTGAAAGGCGCGGCGAACATGCTCCTGGGCGGCACGGGATTTTTCATTGATACATTTTCGTGTCCGAGTCAGGAAGGCATCCTCTGGCTGCACGGGTTCGGTAACGTGTTCGAGGTCACGCTCGGAGCTGGCGAGCAGATTGACATCGAACCAGGCGGCTGGATTTACAAGGACCGCAGCGTGCAGATGCAGACGATGTTCCAGAAACTTTCGACCGGACTGTTCGCCAGTGCGGGACAGATTTGTTGGAACCGTTTCACCGGTCCGGGCAAAATCGCCCTGCAATCCATGTATTTCCACATGGAAGGCGGGGAATAATCTGGCGCACAGATTTTGAGACCGCGTATTGCGTGTCCGAATTTACTGCTGCCGGTGGCCCTCTTGGACTGCGGTGGCAAGCAAAGCGCGACACCGCTTTGAAACATTCCGCGCCCCCAAAAGCGCCGTCGTCACTCACGCTCTGCCGGCGCAGTCCAAAACGCTTCGCGACTGATTGCAGTTCTATACTCGGAGATAGACGTAGATGGCGAAGATGATGGCGGCGATGCCGGCGGCGGCGGCCAACGTCCAGAGCAGATTACGCTGGCGCGCGGCCATGGCCAGGGTGGACACGATGACGGCAGCCTGCGCGGCCAACATGCCGAAGAAAAACCTGGTGCTCCGCGCGTGATGCCTTTCGGCCGAGATGTTCGCCTTGCGGACTTGAAGTTCCAGCAGGTTGGCAATGTTCTGGTTCAACCCGGCTTCGGCATCGTAACGCATCGCCGTGAAACGCATCCGGGCTGCGCTCGCGTCGCGCACCGCGTCCCTGTCGCCGCCAGCCACCAGTTTGTCCAGTTGGGCCAGCGCCTGATTTGCCGGAGCCAGCGCCGCATCGAAATTTCGTGCCTGATCGCGGGCGGCTTGCAGCGCAGCAGCGAGCGCTGTGGCATCCACCAGCTTCACAGCCGCGGTAACGTCGGTTTCCGGTTTGTCCATTGAAACCGCTTCGAGCGCAGCTTGCAGGTTGGCATCGAGCGCGGGCGCGGCGACGGAAGGAACTTTTTCCAATGCCGGATTTGAAATGGGATGAACGTCACTTGTGGCTTGCAGAAGGTCCAGCGAACTGTGCTGGATGGCGCTGCGCAGTTTCTTGGCCTGGAAATAACTCCACTGGTCGCCGGCCTTGGACTGCAATTGCGCGCCCAGGGCGCGGTCGTATTGGGCGCGGGTCATCTCGCTGGAGGCGAGTCCGGCCAGCAACGTGGCGATGACGGTCATGATGACCGGCGTGGCGGTGAGGAGTTTGCCCCACGGCGTTTGCGGCATGTCCTTCTTCAATTCCTCAGGGATCGTGGTTTTCATTGGCCCCAGTTTAATGGAAACGTCCGGTTTTCCAATTCTCCTTTTTGCTGCGCGGCGTTTGAATTCAGCGAATCATCAAGAACGGGCCGCGGCGCGTCCACCGCTGCGCTTTATGCAGGTCGTCACCCGGATTTCAGTTCCGCCAAGCCGCACTTCAGACGGCTTTGGCGGTCTCAATATTGAGCGCCGGCGATTTGCCGGCCTTGTCCTTGCCAAAATAAATCGTACGGTGCGGGAATGGGATTTCGATATTCAACTCGTCGAACTTCATCTTGATGCGGCGGTTGAATTCGCGCCCGATGCGCCATTGCTGGATCGGTTTGGTCTTGGTGCGGGCTTTGATGACGACCGCGTTGTCGCCAAAGGAATCCACGCCGAGCACCTCCAGCGGCGCGAGAATGTCGTTCTTGAATTCGGCGTCCTGGCGCATTTCCTCGTCAACGCCTTTGAGCACGCGCACGACCTCGTCCACGTTCTCACGATAGGCGACCCCGATGTCGAAGACATAATGGGAATATTCCTTGGTCATGTTGGTGACGACGTCAATCTTGCCGTTGCGGATGAAGTGAACACTGCCTGCGAGGTCGCGCAGAATGACCATGCGCAAAGTGACTTTTTCCACGAGGCCGCCCTTGTCACCAACCTGCACCACGTCGCCGACGCGCACTTGGTCCTCCAGCAGGAAGAAGAAACCGCTGATGAAATCCTGCACCAGGTTTTGCGCGCCGAAGCCGACGGCCAGACCGACCACGCCGGCGGCGGTGAGGATCGGCGCAACCGGAATCCCCAATTCGCTCAACACAATAAAGGTGGCGACCGACAGGATGACCAACCGCAGAATCCAATGCACCACGCCGCTCAAGGTGCCGGAACGTTTTTCGTACTCAATGTCGCCTCCCCGGCGTCCCAGCACCGTGCGCATTTTGGTCGTTACCGCGGTGGCAATTCGCAGCAGGATCAGCGTGAGGACAATGATCAACAGGATCCGCACGCCGCTGGTCAGAAACCAAAGCTGGGCTTTCTCAATGTAAGGTTGGAGGTTGAACTTCATCACTTTGCCTTTCTCTCTTAATGCCGGATGGCGGCGCCAAATCCGGAACCGGCAGGTTGAGTTGACACAATCCTTTGGCGCAATATGCAAGGCTATTTATGCAAAAGCCCGCGGGAGTGGCCACAGAAAAATACGCCGACGCGCGGCAGCCCGTTGTAAGCACTATGCGCCCGTTTCATTCCGTCCGATGGCCGCGGGCGGGCCGTACGCCAAACACTGGCGGGACTGAAGGATGCTTCCAAACCACGCAAAGCGTTCGCACTGCGGCGTGTTCACCGCCGCCATCGCTTTTTTATTTCGACACCGGTCGGTAATCGTGCCAGAGCCATTCCAGAGCTTCAGCCAACGTTTGCCGCTTCACGCCGCTGTCGGTATGGCCGGCGTTGCAGGCAAAGACGAACTGGTAATGATAGTTCTTTGCGGCCAGCACCTGCGCCATGCGCTCGTTGGCGAGGACCCAGTCATGCATCCCGTCACGCATGGCGTTTGGATTAAAATTGTCACGGTCGCCGACTTCGAACCAGATGCGGATGGGCTTGGCGGGGCTATTCGGAATCAGGTGTTCGTGAAATTCCCATGCGCCGTGAGGGGAAGCGGCGTTGTAAGGCCATTGCTGGTTCACGTAGGTGCCGGAATACGTCAGGACGCGATGGTAAAGTTCCGGATGATACCACGCCATAATGAGGGCGCAAGAACCGCCGGAACTGCCGCCCATCGTCGCCCGGCCATCGGGGTCCTTCGTCAATTTCACGTTGCACTTTTTTTCCACGAGCGGCAGCGCCTCCCGCTCGACAAATTCCGCGTAGCGTCCGGACATCGTGTCGTATTCCAAACCGCGTTCACTTCCTTGTGCGTCGCCACTGCCATTGCCGATGGAGATAGCAATCATCACCGGCACGCGATGTTCGGCGATGAGATTGTCCAGCGCCGTGAACAATACGCGGTCAGGTCCATCCGCCCCAACGATGAACGGTGCGGCATTCCCAGGGACGTATTGTTCGGGGACGTAAACCGCCACGCGGCGGGTGTAAGGTGCCGGATGGCTGGTGGTCACCACCAGTTTGGCCGGATCGGCGGGATCGGGCGTACCAAAAGTGCCGCGCTCACGCGCGATGCCGGGGTAAATTTTGCTGTCCACCGAACTCATGGTGAAGTTGTACACCGTTCCTTGCGGCACGTTTGTCTGCACGGCCACCTCAAGCGCAGGACGACGCGTCGGGCCGATGATAAAGTTGCCGTCGGCATCCGCCGGCGGCACGGCACCGTCGGATAATTCAGTGGCCGTGACAAACCCCGGCGTGTGCGGGTCGCGGGTCGGCGGAGCAGGGCGGGCAGGATGGTTGGTGGCTGGCTGAGCCGTTGCCGGAATTGCGGCAGCCGATAAACTCAGCGCTATGTAGAACATGGCGACAATGCGAATAGTTTTCTCCATTTTCATACAAGTCCTTCTCCAATTTTGGCAGCTTCCAGTAAGGCAGGCTGCCGACGAGCCGGCTCGCGAATACGCTCGCCCCACCATGGCATTCGAGTGCCCGACCTACTGATATTTCCAATTCAGTGATTTTCCGCCGGCGATTTGTTTAACGGCGGTCTGAATCCGGCGCGCACGTGTATCCTCGCGTTTGGCTTCAGTAACCCACTCGACGTATTCCCGTTTATGGCTGGGACTGAAATGCTCAAAGCTCGCCAGCGCCTTTTTGTTTTTCCTGAGCGCGGCGAGAAAATAATCCGGCACAACCAGCGCCCTTTTGACCTTCGGTTTGGCGCGCGTCGGAGGATTGACACCGGCTTCGTTCAGTTCAACCGCTTTTGCGATGTAACGGGTCAGAATTCTGTCGCCCGGCAGATCCGAAAGCGACGTGAGGCGGCGCAGTGTTGTCTTCTGGTCCGCGCTCAAAAACAATCTACCTTTCCAGAAAATGAACGCGCAGTGCCGTTTGAACGCCGGTGTGGCGATCAAAATCCCTTCATGCAGGTAAAATGGCGTACCCCATTTGATGGTCTCCTCAACTTTCGGGCAAATGGCGTGTACCAGCCGCCGGATATGGTTGAGGATGGGTTTCGCGAAGTCGGCGGACTTCACAATGTAAGCATCAACGCGCGAATCCGTCTTTGGCATGATCGGGGAATGGTTCAGGTCAAATTAATCACCCCGCACCAGGGGTCAATTCGGATCGAGTTGGTGGCGAGTCGCGTGTTGGCGGCGTAACGGCGCCAGAGCCAGGCGGCCACCACCGAATTCCGGGCTTGAATCAACGTGGCGGCCTCCTTGTCCAACGCTTGCGGGTAGTTCGTGTACAATTCGCCAATCCCCATCGGCCCGGATTTTTCGCCAGCCTCGTCCGATGGATCGTCCGGGTCCGGAGCGTCTGTTTCCGGTTCTTCCAACGGGTCTGGTGGCGGCGCCAGTGGGCTGAGAACACTCAGGATGAAAAAGAATTTCCTGTCGGACGACCAGTTCAACCCGGAGCGAATGTTTTCGGGAACATCCGATTCCAGAGTTCCGGCGCTAAAGCTTAATTTTTCCGGGCGCACGATCTGGTCCACGTCCACCCAGTAACCCGGTTCGAAGTCATCCACCGGCGTTGATTCCGTTTCCGATTCCAACTGCTTGAGGATTTCCGGCCAATTGAGGGGCGTGTTTCCCGATTCGGTGAACAATTGGCCCACAAATTGGGCCGCCGCGATTTTGCGGATCCTGACTTCCACCGGATTTTCTCCTTCCGGCGTCGCCTGCAACCAGGCTTCGAACCGTTTTTGTGCCTCATCCGGAGAGTTGCCCAGGACAATCTGGCTCGCGCTGGTCTCCCAGGTCTGGATGAAGTTGGCGCCAATGCCGCCGGGGGCCGGCCGGCCCTGAGTCCGGGTGACGACGGCGGTAAACAGGTAGGCGTTCATGGCTGGCGCGATTTGCTCTTTGCTCCGCCGCATTGAAACATCGGTGGCGGGCGAAAGGCGACACAAATTTACCGTCGCCCGGCCACCGGGGCAAAAAACCTCCGTGACGTGTGTTTCAAACATCCAGTTCTATCATGATTTGTGTCAGTTTTCGAAGGGCGCAGCCATTGACTTTGTGCGGCTGCCGAATTTCCATGGAGGCATGAAATATATTCTTTTCGTCGGGATGGTGGTTGGCATGGTCAATTTTATTGCGGCCTCGGTTCAAGGGCAAACGAACGCGGCAGCGGGGTCATTGAGCGCCGCGGAGAAGGAGCAGGCGTCGTTGCACAAACACATCAAACCTGTCCTCGCGGCGTTAAAACTGAACGACGCGGCAAAGGAAGCCGCGGTTTCGGACATCCTCGCGGCCCAGTTCAAAGCGTTGCGTGCTTGGCACGCGGAAAACGACGCGCAAGTCAAGGAGCTATGGAATGAGTTCAACCGGGCGCGCTCGGCGCAGAACGTCACGAACGCGAACGCGGCGCTGGCGAAGATTGACGGCGTGTACGCTACGTTCAAGCCGCAGCATGAAAAATTCATTTCAGATTTGTCGGCGGTGTTGTCGCCGGATCAGGTCGAGACCGTCAAAGACGTGTTGACGGTCAACAAGGTAAAAGTGACTTACGATGTGTATTTGCAGATTTTCCCCGGGCTGACGGAGGCGCAAAAGGCCGTGGTGCTGCAAAACCTCAAAGCGGCGCGCGAGGAGGCGATTGACTGCGAGTCCATGACAGAAAAATCCGCGTTCTTCAAGAAATACAAAATCAAGATTGAGGACGATTATCTGACCGCGCAGGGTTACGATCCGAAACAGGCACGCAAAGATTTCGCAGCGAAACAAAAGGCTGAAGCGGCTGCCCGGAAGACGGCCAATGCGCCCGCGGCGGGCGCAGCCGACGACGGCAATTGACAGTTTCTCTGGCGCGGGCGACATTTCCGGCGCAGTGACGCCCGGCCATTTAAAGTTTCCTGACCATTTCCTCTGGGGCACCGCCACGTCCCCGACGCAGGTGGAAGGCCATATCGCCAACGAATGGACGGATTACGTGGCGGCGGACGGCGGGCACTGCCGCGTGGCCTGCAATCATTACCACCGTTATGAGGAGGACGTGGGGTGGATGGGGCAACTGGGCGTGAACGCCTATCGGATGGGCATCGAATGGTC
>Ga0335080_10003664_pt1 | contig 15560 bp, 7 predicted proteins | sample Lox_Sample_34_FD_206720 | JGI IMG/M metagenome (GOLD analysis project Ga0335080, IMG submission 206720) | Soil microbial communities from Loxahatchee National Wildlife Refuge, Florida, United States - Lox_Sample_3.4 | ecosystem: Environmental > Terrestrial > Soil > Wetlands | place: USA: Florida... | reverse complement strand
GCTGCGGCCTACGGCGACGGCGCGACCGGCGTCGCCGTGGTCCGCTGGACGCTCGGCGAGCTGGAGAAGGCGGCGCTGCTCGAGGGCGATGATGGAGCGGAGGCGCGGGAGGCGCTGAGCCGGCGAGCGCTGATGAAGACGGTGGGGCTGGCGGCGATCCCGGTGATCCTGGCGATCACGGCGCCGAAGGCGAGAGCAGCGGTGTCGAGCTGTTCGAGCACCGGACAGCAATGCGACACCAAGCAGTGCTGCGCGGGACCTCAGGCCTGCAACCCGGTGACGCTGGTCTGTCAGTGACGCGGTCACCGCCAGTCCTTGCCTCCCTCCTACGAGGGGCCTTCCGCGCGGCCCCAGTCGCTCCGGAAACGCTACCGGATGCCCTCCTTCGCTCGGCGGAGGTGTCTGGCGTGGAGGCGCTTGTGCTGCGGCGTCTGGCCGACGCCGCCTCGGACACCGAGCGCTTTCAGAGTCTCGAGTTCCTGAGGCGCGAAGGCTGGCTGGCGGCCGTGTTTGCTGCGCTCGCCAGGCATCGGATCCCCGCGGCCACGTTCAAGGGTTGGGCTCTCGCTCGGCTGTATGGAAGGCCTGGGCTTCGACCAGTCGGGGACGTGGACTTGCTCGTGCGTGGTGAGGATGCGGATCACGCCCGCTCCGTCCTCGCAGGATTCGAGGGTGGAGAGCAGGTGGATCTGCAGTCCGACCTTTCGCGCTACCTGCCGGACCGGAGCGCCGAGGCGCTGCTCGCATCCTCAGAAGACGTGCGAGTCTCCGGCGGAACTATCCGTGTTCTCGGCGCCGCCGATCATCTCCGGCTCGTCTGCCTTCACCAGCTCCACCACGGCTCATGGCGGCCGCTGTGGCTGTGCGATGTCGCGGTGCTCGTGGAGTCACTACCGGCTAGCTTCTCTTGGCAGGAGTGCCTGGTGGGAAGTCGGCACCTCGGAGACGGTGTGCTCGGGTGTATCGACCTCGCGTGCCGCTGGCTTGGTGCGCGTCCGGCCGTCCCGCCGCCGGACTTCGAGATGCCCCCCTGGTTCGAGCGAGCGGTCGCTCGGGCGTGGAAGCGCGGATACCGACCAATCCCGGAGCGACTGGAAGGCATCGCCCTCGCTCATCTGCCGGCTGCGTTGCGGGCCCGCTGGCCCGATCCGCTGTCCTCGACCCTTCACCTCGACGCCCCGTTCCATGGGGTTCCTCGGCTGCCGATCCAGGTGGCCGAGCTGGTCCGCCGCAGCTCGCGCCACGCCGTCAGGCGGTGGCGCTCGCGCGCAGCTGGAGTCGACGGAAGGGGGTAGCCGTGAGACGTCTGATTCCGCTGGCACTGGTCGCGGCCGTTCTCGCGGCACCACAGGCACGCGCCATCGCGCGCACCTGGACGGCCGGCAACGGGTCGTGGAACACGGCCGGCAACTGGACTCCGAACGGAGTCCCGACCGCGGCCGACGACCTGACGATCAACACTGCGGTGATCGTCTCGATCAACAACGGGGGCAACGGGCTAGCGAACTCCCTCACCATCACCGCCGGGGTGACCATCAACCGCGCGGGTGGGCGGGTGATGACGGTCACGGGCGGAATCGCAGTCAACACCTCAGGGAACATCACGATCACAGCGCCGTTCACCTGCGCCAGCTTGACCAAGGATGGCTCCGGCACGCTCACGCTGATGGGTGCGGGCCTCAGCTCGGCCCAAGAAGTCAGCGGCGCCGTCGACGTGCTGGGAGGCACACTCGCGCTGGCCGGGGCTAACGCCCTCAACACCGGAGGAGCGGTGACCGTGGAGACCGGGGCGACGCTGTCGCGCGCAGGCGGCGGGACCGTGAACCCGGGTGGATTGCTGACGGTCAACGGGACGATGAGCTTCGCCAACGCCGGTGGCCTAGTCGCAAGCGCGGCGGGGGTAACTGTGAATAGCGGCGGAACCCTCAGCTTCGCCGCGGGCGGTGGGCTGACGTCGACCGGCACGGTCACGGTGAACGGTGGAGCCCTCAGCTTCGGGGGGGCCGGTGGACTCACAGCGACCGGGCAGGCAGTGACCGTTACCGGAGGCGGGAGCCTCTCGTTCTCCGGGACCGGAGATCTTAGCGCCGGGAGCTTTAACCTCACTTCCGGCTCGACCCTCGGCCTGTTCTTCAACAACGGAACGACCGTCACCACGCTCACCTTGACCGATGCGGCAACTCTCACTGGAACGGTCAACATCGGTGGCGCGAATCCGAACACCGTCAGCTCTCCGTTCACGATCGTGACTTCGACCAACGGACCAGTGAGCGTCAGCGGAGTCTCCCTAGGGGCGGCGACCACAGGATTCGCCTTCGGCTTCCGTCCGTCTGGAAACAACATCCTGCTCGACGTGACGTCGAATCCGATCGTCCCGGACGCGACCGGGTCGGCGACGGGGAGCTGCGGCTCCCCGCTGACCTGGCAGCACACGATCACCTCGACCGGCAACGATCGATACCTCCTGGTCGGAGTCTCGACCGGCAACGCCGGGGGCAGCGTCGCTCCGACGTCGGTGACCTTCGGCAGTCAGGTGCTAAACCTTCTCGCCTCGGCCACGAACGGGGGCGCTGGCTCGTCACGCGCCTTCATCTACGGGATCGTCGCCCCGACCCGCGGGACGGGGACCATCACCGTCACCCTTCCGGCTGGCCCGTGTAGCGCGGTCGGTGGCTCGCTCTCTTACACAGGCGTGAACCAGACGACCTCGACCGGAACGGCCGTCGGGGCTGGTGGAACGGGAACCACGGCCTCTGCGACGGTCTCCACCATCCAGGGCGACAAGGTCATCTCCGTTCTCTCCTCGAACGCCGCGCCCACGGCCACTCCTCAGGCTGGTGCAACCGTCCGCTGGGCGGGAACACAAGGTACCGAGCTCGGCACAGGGAGCACGGTGGCCCGCTCTGGAGCAGGGACGGTCAACATCACCATGTCCTGGACGCTGAGCCCGTCGAGCGAGTGGGCTCTTGCGGCCATCCCGATTCGTGCTTCCGCCGCCACTCGCGCTGGAAGCGACGCGGCATCACTCCGTTGGTCGCCCGAGGGAGCCGCCGTCTCGATCCGGAGCTCGGCAGGCTCGGATCTGGTGGGCTTCCGGGTGTGGCGAGAGTCAGCCGGTCGCCGGGAGCTGCTCACCCCGGGACTGATTGCGGGTCCAGCGCTCATCAGCCGCGCCGCGCTGATGGCCGGCTCGGAATCTGGCTGGGTCGATCGCCAGCCGCTCGCTGGAGCCACCTACCTGGTGGAGTCACTTCACCTCGACGGGAGCATCCGGTGGACGCCGGCGACGCCGTCCTCGGGTAAGGCCCCTGTCCTCGCCTCGCTCGTCCTCGGTGAATCTCCGCCGGTGACTGTCGATGCGCCAGCGCTCCGCACGGGCCCCGCCGACCTTCCGATCAACTCTCCGCTCTTCGGCGCTCGACAGCTTCAGTGGCAGCTCGCCGACAGCGCAGCGGCGAAGATCTTCGTGAGCCAGTCGGGTGTCGTGCGGGTTTCGGCTGAGTCGCTCTTCTCGGCGGGGATTCCCGTTGGAACTCCGGTGGCCGCACTCCAGCTCTACCGGAACGCGCGGCAGGTTCCGCGGTCGGTGATCGCCGCGGACGGGGCCACGCTACGAGCCGGTGACTGGGTGGAGTTCTTTGGTTACCCGATGGACACCCGTTACTCGGGGCTCGCGGTGTACTGGCTGACGACAGGAATGGGGAGCGGGGTCGACCTGTCCGCGGCGGCGAATGCACCTGAGGAGGTGGGGACGGCGACGTACCAGGCCGCAGTGGAGATTCGCGAGCGGCTGACGTGGTTCGCTGGAGCCCGGAACGGAGACGCCGAGAAGTTCTTTGGTCCAGCGGTTCACACGCAGGCACTGACCAGGACGTTGACCCTCGACGCTCTAGACGTCCTCGGAGGCCCAGTGCGTCTCGAGGTCGCTCTCCAGGGAGTCACCGATGTCCCTCATACTGTCCAACTGAGCGTCAACGGCACCGCCGTCGGAACACTGAGCTTCGATGGCGCAGTCCCCGGTACGACCAGCATCCAGCTCCCGCCCGGAATGGTGGTGCCTGGTGACAATGTGGTGGCGCTGATGGCTCCCAGCCCAGGCGACCTCTCGCTTGAGCAGTACATTCGAATCGTCTACCCACGGCAGACGGTTCGAGGCACCGGACCGCTCGACTTCACCGTCCCCGGTGGGGCTGCGACCCGGCTCGACGGGTTCGACCCCGCTCTGACGCGGGTGCTCGACATCACCGATCCGGGCGCCCCGGTTCGACTCGCGACGTGGAATGTGTCGGGGGCGGCGGCGGTCTCGGCTCCGGGCGGCGGCACGCGCCATCTCCTCGCTTATCTGCCCTCCGATGTGATCGCTCCGGTGTCCGTTCGGGCGAACGTGCCCAGCAGCTGGCACTCCGCCGACGGTGCCGAGTTGGTCATCATGGGCCCGCGGGTGTTCTTTCCGGCCGTGCAGGCGCTCGTCGATCGCCGCCAGGCCGAGGGCCTCACGGTGGCGCTGATCGACATCGAGGACGTGTGGGACGAGTTCGCCTTCGGCGAGAAGAGCGTCGACGCCGTCCAGGCACTCCTCACCCAGGGACTGAAGGCATGGGCACTGCCGCCCAGGTTCCTGCTGCTTCTGGGCTCGGCGACGTACGATCCGCGGAACTACCTTGGCTATGGCGGCGACTTGGTGCCGAGCGCCATTGTCCAGACCGAGGCGCAGGAGGCGGCCTCGGATAGCTGGTTCGTTGCGATCCCGGGGGCCGACTCCTTGTCCGTGGGACGGCTGCCGGTGCGGACGCCCGATCAGGCGCAAGCGGTGGTGGCAAAGATTCTCGGACGGCAGCAGGCTGACGGGCGCTCGCCGGTCCTGCTCGTCTCCGATGCCGTAGGAACGAGTGATTTTCCCGAGATGACGGCCGACGTGAGGGCCACTCTCCCGAACGCGCAAGCGACCGTTCTGATCAGATCGGCCGACGGCGGTTCGACCGGCGATGATCTCCTGCATCAGCAGTTCATCGATGCTGCCAGGACCGGGCCAGCGCTCGTGAACTACACCGGCCATGCCTCCGAGTTCTTCTGGAGCGGCGACATCCACACCGTGCAGGACATCCCGCAGCTCGCCGGAGGCGGAACGAGCTTGTGGATCGACATGACCTGTCTCACCGGTTTGTTCCAGGATGCTTTGAATCAGAGCCTCTCGGTGGCGACGCTGCTTACCCCGAGCGGTGGTGCCTGGGGCGCGTGGGCGAGCAGCTCTCAGACCTACCCGGCTGAGCACTCTGCAGTGAATCGTGCACTGGTCTCTGCCCTGCTGCTCGACGGCAAGACCCTCGGCGAGGCGACGCGGGCGGCGCTGGCGGGAGTCACGGACCCGGACGTGGCGAGCACCTTCGTCCTGCTCGGTGACCCGAGCGCCCGGGCGGTGGCCACCACCTCCTCGGCACTGACCGTCTCCACGAAGTCGTCCGCCTCCTCCGGGTGCAGCACGACTCAGACCGGGTCGGGAACCTTCGTGCTCCTCGGAGCTCTCGCGCTCTGGTTCGCCACGCAGCGCCGGCGCGACGCCCGCTTTCACGACTAGAGCTGCGCCGGGTTCGTACCGGCGCACACACGTCAGCAGCCCGATCCCTCGGCCACATCCTCGACCGAGGCGGATCCCCCTGCGAAGATGCCCGGCATCGAACCTGCAAAGCCCTCGGTCGTAGTGTTCTCTCCGAACGACTTCCATCCGATGGCCGGCAACGTCGCCCCACGCCCGCGCCTGTTCTCGCACGGATCCGCCCTAGTCCGGCTCCCTCTACTGCTGGCTCTCCTCGCGTCCTCCGCACCGCGGGCAGCTGCGATCACCTGGACGGGCGGGAATGGCCGCTGGAACACCGCCGGCAACTGGTCCACGGGAACTGTTCCGACCGCGAACGATGACGTGACCATCACCGGCGCAGTGACCGTCCAGGTCCGGAACCCGGGCAACAACGCGGTCGCACGCACGCTCACCCTCGGGTCCGGAACGTCCATCACCTCGATGAACGGAAGGACGCTCGCGGTCAATCAGGGCATCACGGTCAACTCCGGAGATGCAACGCTGAACATCCCCTTCACGGCTGGAGGGGTCAGCCAGACAGGCACAGGGACGCTGACGATTGCTCAGTCCGGCACGGTGATCGGAAACGTCACCGTGAGCGGAGGTGGAACCCTCGCCTTTTCTGGGGCTGCCACCCTCTCGGCATCGAGTTTCAGCCTCGCATCCGGCTCGACGCTCACCGTGAACTTTTCGAACGCGACCACGGTGAGCCTCATCACAGTGAGCGGCAACGCGACCCTCTCCGGCTTCCTCAACGTCGCAGGGAGCAACCCGTCGACGGCGGGCTCTCCGTACACGATCGCCACCTCGACCGGAGGCACGGTGAGCGTCAGCGGCCTCACCCTCGGGCCGACGAGTCCGTCAGGCTACACCCTCGGCGTGAGGACGTCCGGAGCCAACGTCCTCCTCGACGTCACCCAGAACCCCGTGGCCGTCGACTCGATCGCCTCGACGACCGGAAGCTGCCCCGGGAACGTGACCTGGCAGCACACGGTCGGCGCCAACGCGACCGATCGCTACCTCATCGTCGGCATCTCCACCGGCCACACGGGAGCGAGCGCCGGCCCGACCTCGGTGACCTACGGCTCGCAGACGATGAACCTGGTCACCAGCGACAACGCGGGCACGACGCAGGTCTACATCTACAGCCTCCTCGCGCCGGCGCGCGGTACGAACACCATCACCCTGACCTTCCCGGCCGCGAGCACCTGCTTCGTGGTCGCCGGCTCGGTCTCGTACACCGGGGTCAACCAGGCGACTCCGATCGGAACCGCGGTCACCGCCACCGAAACGGGAAACACCCCCCTCCTAGCCACCGCCACCGTGAACGTGCAGCGCGGTGACAAGATCTTCGGCGTCCTCTCCTCGAACAGCGCCACCTCCGCCACCCCGGTCCAGTCGGGCGTGACCGCGCGGTGGGCCGCGCTCAACGGAACCGAGTACGGAACCGCGGAGACGTTGACCTACACGGGAACGACCAACTCCACTGCGACCCTTTCCTTCAACATGAGCCCGAGCTCCTCGACCTTCTGGTCGCTCTCGGTCGTGCCGATCCACGCCGCCAACCCCACCGAGTCGCGCGCGTCTGCACCGCTCGTCCGCGCCAGTCCGGCCGGGACTGTTCTCAGCTGGAGGCTCGCGCCCACCTCGGACGTGGTGGGGTTCCGGGTGTGGCGCGTGGCCGCCGGGCGGCGCGAGCTGCTCACCCCGGGCCTCGTCGCCGGTCCCGTGCTGGCCAGCAGAGAGACGCTGCTCGCCGGCTCCGAGGTCGGATGGGTCGACTCCGGGCCGCTGCCCGGGGCGAGCTATGAGGTCGAGTCGCTGCACCGGGACGGAAGCGTCCACTGGGCCACCGCGAGGCAGGCCACCGGGAAAGCACCGCCGATGGCCTCTGTGGTCGTCGGCGCTCGTCCGGCGATCGCCACGGCGCAGCCGGCGCTCCGGGTGACTCCCGCAGATCCGCCACCCCTGAGCCAGGTTTCGCCCGAGCGCGCACGGCAGTGGCAGCTGGCCGCGGGTCAGGCGGTGAAGCTTTCGGTCTCGGACGCCGGGGTGCTCCACGTCCCGGCCGAGTCGCTCTTCGCCGCCGGGATACCGGTGGGCGCAGTCGCCTCGAGCCTCCAGCTCTTCCGGGAGGGGCACCCGGTGGCGAGGACGGTTCTGAGCGCGGACGGGCAGACCCTGCAGCCGGGAGACGCGCTGGAGTTCTACGGGTATGGCATGGACACCCGGTACTCGGGCACCGCGGTCTACTGGCTGACCGCGGGAAGCGGGACCGGTGCCGAGACCGCGACGGCTGCGGCGTCCTCGGGGGAGGTGGGTCCGACCACCTTCCAGGCCTCGGCGGAGATCCGCGAGCGGCTCGCGTTCTTCGGCGCGGCTCGAAACGGGGACGCCGAGAAGTTCTTCGGGCCCGCGGTGTACGGCCAGCCACGGCAGCGGACCCTCACCCTCGAGGGCCTCGACCCGACCGCGACGGGTGCTCGTCTCGAGGTGGCCCTGCAGGGCGTGACCGAGGTTCCCCATTCGGTGCAGCTCAGCGTGAACGGACTGGCCGTGGGGACGATGGAGTTCGACGGAGCGGTCCCGGGCTCGACGAGCATCGCCCTTCCACCCGGGCTGCTCGTTCCCGGAGACAACCTCGTGGGGCTGGTGGCTCCGGCGGCCGGAGACATCTCCCTCGAGCAGTACGTGCGCATCGTGTACCCGAGAGTCACCATCCGGGGCACCGGGCCGCTGGACTTCACCCTGACCGGGGGAAGCGCGACGCGGCTCGACGGCTTCGACCCTGCGCAGACGCAGGTGCTGGACATCACCGACCCCGACCATCCGGTTCGCCTCGCGACCTGGTCGTCCTCGGGAGCGGCGGCGGTGGCGGCGCCCGGAACCGGCATCCGCCGGCTCCTCGCCTACCTTCCCGGTGACCGGAGCGGTCCATCGGCGGTGACGGCCAATCAGCCCAGCAGCTGGCACTCGGCGGAGGGTGCCGACCTGGTCATCCTCGGTCCAGCAGCGCTCTTCCCCGGGGTGAGCTCGCTCGTCGACCGGCGGAAGTCAGAGGGCCTCTCGGTGGTCCTCGTGGACATCGAGGACGTCCAGGACGAGTTCGCCTCCGGCGAGAAGAGCGTCGACGCCCTGCGCGCCTTCCTCTCGCAGGCGCTGCGTGCCTGGCCGGTACCTCCCCGGTACGTGCTCCTGCTCGGCTCGGCGAGCTACGACCCACGGGATTATCTCGGCCTCGGGGGAGACCTCGTCCCGAGCGCCGCGGTCGAGACCCAGGCGCAGGAAGCGGTGTCGGACAGCTGGTTCCTGGGCTTCCCGGGCGCGGATGCGCTCTCCATCGGCCGGCTCCCGGTGCACACGACCGACGAGGCCCAGGCCGTCGTCGCGAAGATCGTCGGCCGGACGGCGGCCACCGTTCACTCGCCCGTGCTCCTCGTCTCGGACGTCGCTGGGACCAGCGACTTCCCGGAAATGGCGAACGACCTGCAAGCCGAGCTCGCCACCGCCCGCTCGACCCTGCTGGTGCGAGGCCCGCAGCCGGACGACGTCTTACACCAGCAGTTCCTCGATGCGGCACGCGCCGGACCGGCGCTGATCGACTACGCCGGTCACGGCTCGGAGCTGTTCTGGGCGGGCGACCTCCACACGGTCGACGACACGACTGCGCTCGCAGGGGGCGGGACCAGCCTCTGGGTCCACATGACCTGCCTGACGGCCTTCTTCCAGGATCCGCGCCGGCAGAGCCTCGCCGTGGCCACGCTCCTCGAGCCGAGCGGCGGCGCCTGGGCCGCCTGGGGAAGTACGGGCATCACCTATCCCGCCGACCATCCGGCACTGAACCGCACGCTGGTCAAGGCGCTGCTCGTGGACGGCAGGACGCTCGGAGAGGCGACCCGCCTCGCCCTCGCCGAGACGGTCGACGAGGACGTCCAGTCCACCTTCGTGCTCCTCGGCGACCCGAGCGCCCGCGCCGTCGACTCCACCTCGGCCGCGCTCACCGTCTCCACCAAGACGTCGAGCGCCCTGGGGTGCAGCTCGCCCGGCGGCGGAAGCGGCACCCTGGCCGTCCTCGCCCTCGTCGGCCTCTGGCTAACCGCCTCGAGGCGCCAACCTGCCGTGGCCCGCCGGCGGCGCCGCTCTCGCTAGTCCTCCAGGCGTTTCAGGAACGTCGGGTAGCTCAGACCCAGCACCCGGGCCGCCTCCACCCGCCGACCTCCGAGCTGGCCCAGCACGTGCCGGACGTAACGCTTCTCGATGTCCTCCAGCGGACGCGGGTCGCCGGTCACCACGAAGCTGCCCGGCGGCGCGGCGCCCTCCACCGGCTCGCGCCTAGCCTCCAGGAGCGACAGCGTCAGCTCGGGCCCGGGCTCGAGCACCAGCGCCCGCTCGAGCACGTTGCGCAGCTCCCGGACGTTCCCCGGAAACGGGTAGTTCGCCAGGCGCGCCTTCGCCTGCTCGCTCAGACGGAAGCCCTTCCGCCCCAGCTCCTGGCCCAGCTCGGAGAGGAGCTGCTCCGCCAGGGGGATGATGTCCTCGGCCCGGTCGCGGAGCGCCGGGACGTGGATGGCGAAGACGCTCAGCCGGAACCAGAGGTCCTCGCGGAAGCGGCCCTCGCGGATCTCGGTCTCGAGGTTCCGGTTGGTCGCCGCCACCACCCGCGCGGTGCTGCTCTCCTCGGTGCTGCTCCCCACCCGCCGGAAGCGGCCCGAGTCGAGGAAGGTGAGCAGCTTGGCCTGCAGCTGCAGCGGCAGCTCGCCCACCTCGTCGAGGAAGAGCGTGCCGCCACTCGCCACCTCCACCAGTCCGCGGCGTGCCTGCTTCGCGTCGGTGAAGGCCCCCTTCTCGTGGCCGAAGAGCTCGGACTCGACCGTGCTCTCCGGCAGGGCCGCGCAGTTCACCTGCACGAAGGGGGCGTCCTCGCCCGGGCCGCGCACGTGGACGTGGCGGGCGAGCACCTCCTTGCCCGCTCCGGTGGGCCCGAGCAGGAACACCGGGCTCCGGGGTGAGGTGGCGATCCGCTCCAGCATCTCCAGCACCTGCCGCATCGCCGGAGAGCGCGGAGGAACCAGCCGCCGGCGCCCGGACAGCTCGGCCTCCACGCGGCTCAGGCGTTCGCGCAGGTTCTGCTCGCCCATGGCCCGCTGGGCCCGCATCACCAGATCGGTGAGGTCCACCGGCTTGGCCACGTAGTCGGCTGCGCCGGCGCGGATGGCGTCCACCGCGCTCTGGATGTCTCCATGGGCGGTCACCATCACCACTGGGGTGCCGGGGAGCTGTGCCCGCAGCTCGGGCAGGTAGTCGAGCCCGTCGCCGTCGGGAAGGCGTCGGTCCAGCACCACGAGCTCGGGAGCGGCGCGCTCGACGGCCTCGCGTGCCTCGTGAAGCGAGCGCGCGAGCACCACCGGATGCCCCTCGCGAGCCAGCGCCGCCTGCGCCAGCGAGGAGAACCCACGATCATCGTCGACCAGAAGGATGGACCTGCTCATGAGGGAGGCGTTCCCAGCCCGAGCTGCACCGTGAAGCGGCTCCCCGTCGCTGTACGCTCGAAGGCCAGCGACCCGCCCTGTCGTTCCACCGCCTGGCGGGCCATGGACAGCCCGAGCCCGATGCCCCTCGGCTTGGTGGTGACGAAGGGCTGGAACAGGCCAGCCTCGAACCCCGGAGGTGGACCACCGGCATTATCCTCCACCTCGACCCGGACGGCACCATCCACTCGCCGCGTGGTGATGCGCACCCGCGGGCGGGCCTGCCGGCCGAGGTCCTTGGCTGCCACGGCAGCTTCCATCGCGTTGCGAAGCAAGTTGTCCAGCGCGGTGACCAGCAGAAGCGGATCGCAGTGGACCTCGAGCGAGGTGTCGAGCTCGGACTCGACCTCCACCTCCTCCGCCTCGGGAAGCACCCGCAGCGACTCGACCGCCTCGGAGACCAGCTGGCCCACCGGCGTGAGCAGGAACTGGGCATTGGCCGGCCGGCCGAAGTTGAGCAGCGAGGTGGCCAGATGGCTCAGCCGGTCGATCTGCCCGCGCATCGTCCTCACCGGAAGGGTGTGGTCGCCGCTGGAGGCCATCATCGAGGCTGCGGCCTTCATTCCGTTGAGGGAGTTCTTCACCTCGTGGGCGATCAGCGAGGCGGCCTGTCCGAGCGCGGCCAGCTTCTCGCGCTGTGCGAGGGCCTCGTCCATCTCCTTGTAGCGGAGATAGGTGCGGCGGAGGAACCAGCTGAAGAGGACGATCGTCGTCGACTGGCCCACCAGCACCAGCAGCATCTGCCAGAAGAATCGCCACCGGACCGGGGCGAGCATCGGCGTCTCCTCGGCGACCAGGAGGAGGCGCAGCCCGGTGTCCCCCACCTGGGTGGCCGCGGCGTACTCCGGCTCGCCGGAGAGGTCGGTGGTCTCGGCGCCGCCCCGGCGCAGCAGCTCGTGGAGGCGCTCGGGGAACCCGTCGGCCGCGGTCCAGACCGGCGGGGTGGCGGGGAGCAGCACGTCTCCCCGCTCGGTGGACACGACCAGGGTCGAGCCCTCGATGGTCGCCCGGCCGCCGGGGAGGCCCCGCTTGGAGGCGTCCACCAGGCCCACCACCGCCCCCGAGATCCGCCCGCTCCGGATGACCGGCGCGGCCACGACGAAGCTCCGGCTCCCCCGCTCGAGCGCGTCCACTACCGGGGCGCCGGTGCGGAGCAGCCGCTGGAACCACGGATCCCCGGCGCGGGTGGTGGGCGGGAGCACGCCGCGCGGCTCGCTCCACACCGGGAGCCCGCTGCCGTCCAGGAACAGGACCGCGGAGAAGAAGGGCGAGTTGTGGTGGGTGAACTCGAGGAGCTCGCGCTCGGGCTGGAGGTTCTCGTCCAGCAGATCCACCTGAGGGCGCGAGGCCAGCCGCTCCAGCTCGTGCTCCAGGGTTCCGAAGTGCAGCGCCAGCGCCTCGGCGTACACCGAGGCCTCGCGGGCGACGCGTGCCCGGAGCAGCCGCTGCGTCTCTCGCACCTCGTTGAGGTAGGTCAGCAGCGGCCCCACCAGGCTGATCACCGCCACCACTCCGAGGCCCACCAGCACCGAGCGCCCCAGGCGCCGGTCTGCCTCGCTCCCGGCCGGTGATCGCCGGGATTCCGCCGTCGTCAGGTTCTCGGCCACAGCCACGCTGGAGCCTACCCCCGTGCGGGGGCGGCCTGCGGCGACTCCAGGGGGGTCAGGTAGTTCCCGGTGAAGCAGGCGTTGCAGTGCGACTTCCAGGCAGGATCGCCCACCGCCTGGGCCAGCCCCTCGACCGAGAGGTAGCCGAGGCTGTCGGCGGTGACGTAGCTGGCGATCTCCTCGGTGGAGTGGCTCGCGGCGATGAGGTCCTGGCGAACCGGGGTATCGATGCCGTAGTAGCAGGGCCAGCGGGTGGCCGGGCTGGAGATGCGCAGATGCACCTCGGAGGCCCCGGCGGCCTTGATCATCTTCACGATCTTCCGGGAGGTGGTGCCGCGGACGATCGAGTCGTCCACGACGATCACTCGCTTGCCGCGAAGCACCTCGCGCACCGCCGACAGCTTCAGCTTCACCCCGAAGTGGCGAATCGACTGCTGCGGCTCGATGAAGGTGCGCCCCACGTAGTGGCTGCGGATGAGGCCGACGTCGTAGGGAATTCCCGACACCTGGCTGTAGCCGATGGCCGCGGGGACCCCCGAGTCCGGAACGGCGATCACCAGGTCGGCGCGGGCCGGCTGCTCCCGGGCCAGCTCGCGGCCGAGCGCCTTGCGCGTCTCGTAGACGCTGCTCCCGAAGAGCACCGAGTCGGGCTTGGCGAAGTAGACGTACTCGAAGACGCAGCGGGCGGGCCGCGCCGCCTGGAACGGCTTGCTGGAGCGGAGGCCCGAGCCGTCGATGACCACCATCTCGCCGGGCTCGATCTCCCGGACGTACTCGGCCTCGACGAGGTCGAGCGCGGTGGTCTCGCTGGCGAGCACGTACGCCTCGCGCAGCCGGCCGAGCACCAGCGGACGGAAGCCGTACCCGTCCCGCACGCCGATGAGCTGGCTCGGGGTCTCGAAGATGAGGCTGTAGGCACCGACGACCTGCCCCAGCGCCTCGACGATCTGGTCCTCGAGCTTCGCCGCCCGGCTGCGGGCCATGAGGTGGACGATGACCTCGGTGTCCGAGTCCCCGGAGAAGATCGCGCCCTCGCCCTCGAGCCGCGCCCGCAGGGTCTGGGCGTTGACCAGGTTGCCGTTGTGGGCGACGGCGAGCTTTCCGCCAGCGTACTGCATGGTCAGTGGCTGGGCGTTCTTGGCCTGGCTCACCCCGGCGGTCGAGTAGCGGACGTGCCCGATCGCCGAGCTACCGGCCAGCGCCTCGAGCTCGCGAGCGCCGAACACGTCCTGCACCAGCCCCATCTCGCGGCGCGCGTGCAGGCTCCGGCCGTCGGCGCTGACGATGCCCGCCGACTCCTGGCCGCGGTGCTGGAGCGCGTGCAGCCCGAGGTAGGTGATGTTCGATGCCTCGGGGTGTCCGTAGATACCGAAGATGCCGCACATGGTTTGCTCGAGGCCTCACATACACGGGAAGTGACCGTCTCGCATCCCCTGCCGGATGGGGCGCTGGTACTGTGCCCCCATGAGCGCCGAGTCTCGCCCAAGGGTCTGTCTGCTCACCGGAGCCACCCTCGGAATCGGCCGGGCGGCGGCCCAGGCCCTCGCTGCCACGGGGATGGAGCTGGTCCTGGTGGCCCGGAACCAGGCCCGGCTGGAGGCGCTGGCCTCCGAGCTCCGCGCGCGCACCCCCGGAGCCAGGGTGGGGGTGCTCGCCGGTGACCTCTCGCTGATGTCGGAGGTGCGTCGCATCGCGCGGGAGTTCCGGTCCACCCACGACCAGCTCCACGTCCTCCTGAACGACGCCGGGGCACTCTTCGCCAGGCGCGAGCTGACCCCCGAGGGGCTGGAGCGCACGCTGGCGCTCAACCACCTCGCGTACTTCGTCCTCACCGAGGAGCTGCTCCCCCTCCTGAAGGCCTCCGCGCCCTCCCGCATCGTGAACGTGAGCTCGGATGCGCACCGGTGGAGGCACGTCGACTTCGACGACCTCATGTCCGCGCGCCGCTACCAGCCCTTCATCGCCTACGGGCGCTCGAAGCTGATGAACATCCTCTTCACCCGCGAGCTGGCGCGGCGCCTCGCCGGGACCGGGGTGACCGCGAACACGATGCACCCCGGATTCGTCCGCACCGGGTTCGGGCAGAACAACCCCGGGTGGCTGGGGGGCGTCATCCGCCTGGGACAGGTCTTCGCCCGGACCCCTGAGCGTGGCGCGCGGACGCTGGTCTACCTGGCCACGTCGCCCGAGGTGGAGGGCGTCACCGGCGAGTACTTCCACGACGAGCGCCCGGCGGCGACCAGCGCGGCGGCTCGGGACATGGAGGTGGCGCGCCGGCTCTGGGAGGTGAGCGTGCGTCTCGCCGGTCCGGCGGCCGCCGCGGCATGAGGAGGCGCGGCGCCCGGCGCTGGGGTCGGGCCGGCCTGATGCTGGTGGGGGCGGTGGGGCTCCTCGCGGTCGTTCCGTTCTCGCGGCTGTCACGCGCGCCACGGGTGCAGGGCATCGCCCAGGGCGCTGGAGGGAGGCAGCTGCAGGCCGGAGCGGCGACCGCGGACATCGCCTTCCCCCTCCCGGTCGAGACGGTGGGCTACGGGCTGGTCCGTCCGGAGGTCCACCGCGCGGTGCAGCCGCCGTCGGCCCGCGCGGTGGTGCTGGCTTCGGACGACGTGCGGGTGGGGCTGGTCACGCTCGATCTCTTGCTGGCCGACGCAGGGCTCGTCGATGCCGTCCGCGAGGCCGCAGCCCGCCTGGGGCTCTCGATGCTCTGGGTCACGGCGACCCACACCCACTCCTCGGCCGGCGGGTTTGCCTGGAACCCGGTGATCCAGGTGGCCGGCACCGGGCGCGTCCGGCCCGACGTGCGAGCGTCCATCGTCGAGGCCGCGGCGCGCGCGCTGGCGAACGCCGCCG
>Ga0335080_10003663_pt1 | contig 15564 bp, 13 predicted proteins | sample Lox_Sample_34_FD_206720 | JGI IMG/M metagenome (GOLD analysis project Ga0335080, IMG submission 206720) | Soil microbial communities from Loxahatchee National Wildlife Refuge, Florida, United States - Lox_Sample_3.4 | ecosystem: Environmental > Terrestrial > Soil > Wetlands | place: USA... | reverse complement strand
GGGAAAATTAATAATTATCTGTCCAAGCAGGGGATTCATCCTGACAAACAAAAACCTGCGGCCAAACCGCAAACCGCTGAATAACAGAAACCGTATGGCTGCCGAGTGGAAATCCGATGCCGAGTTGTTCAGGCTTTGCACGCGCGAACTTTACACGCCGGTCGTCGGTGACATCCTCGACGACCTCGGCCACACTCATCAATTTCTCCCGCAACCGATTCAACCGTTGCAGGAGGAAATGAAGCTCGCCGGTCGCGCAATGCCGGTAGTCATGGCCGATGTTCGCGGCAAACAAAAGAAACCCTTCGGGCTGCTCACCGAAGCGCTCGATCAACTTCAACCGGGAGAGATCTATCTGGCCAGTGGCGGGGCAATGCATTGCGCTTACTGGGGAGAAATTCTCACCGCCACCGCCAAAAAACGTGGCGCGGTCGGCGCGGTCATCAACGGGTTTCACCGGGACACACCGCGGGTGCTCGAACAAACTTGGCCGGTGTTCAGCCGCGGACGTTTTGCGCAGGATTCGGCCGTGCGAACGAAGGTCGTGGATTATCGCTGCCAGATTGAAATCGGGCAGGTGGAGGTGCACCCGGGCGATCTGGTTTTTGGCGACCTGGACGGAGTGATCGTCGTTCCGAAGAAAATTGAAAACGAAGTCATCGAGCGCGCGCTGGCCAAGGCGCGCGGCGAGAAACTCGTCCGCAAAGAAATCGAAGCCGGCATGAGCAGCACCGCGGCTTTCAAGAAATACGGCATCTTATGATTTAACCGCACAGAACGCAGAGAACACAAAGAAAGGCAAACCTTGAAAGACATCAAAACGATGTGTGACCAGGTCCGTCAAATCGCCCATGACATCCACATTTATCCTGGCCACGGCGATCTCGAGAAAGTTTATGAAAATGCTCTTGCCCACCGTTTGACTAAAGCGGCTTTGAAAGTCAGACAACAATGCCCTATCAACGTTTTCGATGGGGACGAAACACTGATTGGTGAATATCATGCTGATTTGCTGGTCGAGGATGTTGATGTCATCGAACTAAAGACCGTGGGGTCTCTTGCTCCCGAGCACGAAGCTCAAATCACCGGCTACCCCAAGTCAACCCGATTGGAACATGGTTTGCTCACCAATTTTGGCTCGTATAAATTTGAAATCCGGCAGCTCGCGTGGTCAGAGCAGTTGCAGAAATCCAAGCTGAGCCTTGCTGCCGTTTTCATCTCTGCGTTCTTTGCGTTCTTTGCGGTTTAATTATGAAAGATACCAATCCAATCGTTACGGCCTTTGAAACCTGGCGCTGTCGGCGCAAAGAAAAATTGTTCGATTCGGCGCGCATGGGCCGCAGCCCGATGAATTGGGACGTCGTCGTTGTGCGTTTGCACACCGACGCCGGGATTTTCGGGCACGCCACCGCCATTGCCGCGCGTTCCAGCATTGTCACGCAGGCTTACTTGCAGGAGACCATCGCGCCGGTGGTGCTGAGCCGGCGTGTCAGTGAACGCGAGGCCATTTACCACGAACTGTGGACGATTGACCGGCACATCACCTTTTTCCCGGTGTATTTGCCGGGACCAGTGGACGTGGCGCTCTGGGACATCGCCGCGCAGGCCGCCGGGTTGCCGCTCTATCAATTCATCGGCGAGTGCCGCACGAGCCTGCCGACTTATGCCAGCAGCCTGTTCATGCCGGACACGGACGATTATTTGAAGGAAATGCGCGCCTACAAAAAGCGCGGATTTCCTGCCTACAAAGTCCATCCGCCCGGTCCGTGGCGGAAAGATATGGAGATCCAACGCGCGCTTCGCGAGGCGGCCGGGGACGAATACGTGTTAATGGCCGATCCGGTGGGCGAGTATTCGCTGGAAGAAGCCATTCGCGTCGGGCGCGATTTGGAAAAATTGAACTATCTTTGGTTTGAAGAACCATTCCGCGATTTTGAACTCGCCAAGTACGCAAAGCTTTGCGCGGCGCTTGACATCCCGATTGCCGGGACCGAGACCACCCGCGGCGGTCCGTGGGGCGTGGCCCAGGCCATTGCATTCAACGCCGTGGACATCGTGCGTGCCGACGTTTCCTGGAAACCCGGCGTCACCGGCGCGCTGAAAATCGCGCATCTTGCCGAGGCGCACGGGATGCGCTGTGAAATTCACTGCACGACGATGGGTTTCATGGACATCGCGAATCTGCATGTCAGTTGCGCTATCAAAAACTGCGAATACTTCGAGCTGCTCGTGCCGGAAGAACCTTTCCGATTCCCGATGAAGGACAAATATCCGATTGATAAAAATGGCATAGCGCACGTCCCGCAAAAGCCGGGCATCGGGGTCGAACTGGACTGGGACGCAATTGACCGCGCTTGCGTAGAACATAAAATCTCGAAGGTCAAATGACGCCGCGCTGTTTCCAGATTCAACCACAGGACAATGTCGCCACGCTGCTCGACGACGCGAGCGGCACGATTCAGGTGCTGGGGGCGCAACCACAGGAAATCCAGCTGCTCGACAAAATCGCGCTGGGCCACAAAGTCGCTTTGCGCGACATTGCTGTCGGCGAAGCGATCGTCAAATTTGGGGCGCGCATCGGCCATGCTTCCCGAGCCATCAAACGCGGCGCATGGGTGCATCTCCACAATCTCGCCAGCGACCTGGATGAACGTTCCGGCACGCTCGATTTGCATTCCGGCGCGCCCACGGACACCGCCTCTGCCTATGTCTGAAAAAATTTCATCTCGTAGCAGCCGAGGTAACGAGGCTCTGACTGAAAATGTGCGTGCGGATCAAAGCCTCCGCACGTCGGCTGCTACAAATTCATGGGCCGGGTTCCTCCGCCCCGACGGCCGCAAAGGGGTGCGCAACCTCGTGCTTGTCATTTACACGGTCGAGTGCGCCCAGCACGTTGCGCACGCCATCGCCAATGGCGAACCGGACGTTCACGTCATCGGTTTCCCGGGCTGCTATGACAACGCCTACGCCATCCGCCTCATGCTTGCACTCGCCCGGCATCCGAATGTCGGCGCGGTGCTCGCAGTCGGGTTGGGTTGCGAATACACGCAGCCCGAAAAAATCGCCGCCGTGGTGCGCGAATCCGGTCGGCCGGCCGAATGGTTTTTTATCCAGCAAAGCGGTGGCACCCGCGCCTCCGTGGCGAAGGGCAAGGAAATCGTTTCGCGCCTGCGCGAACAGATCCGGCGGGAAACGCCGCCCGCGCCAATGACTTTGGCCGATCTGGTCGTCGGCTGTGAGTGCGGCGGTTCGGACGGCACGAGCGGCCTGGCCGGGAACCCGACGGTGGGTACTTTCTTTGATTTGCTCGTGGATGCCGGCGGTCGTGCGATTTTTGAGGAGACGGTCGAAATGATCGGCTTGCGCGGCCACATGCTGGCGCGGGCGGCAAATTCCGAGGCTGCCAGGCAAATCGGCGATGCTTATCACAAAGCCGCGCGCTATTGCCAGGCCGTCCGGCAGTATTCTGTTTCGCCCGGCAATTTCGCCGGAGGTCTCACGACGATTGAAGAAAAAAGCCTCGGCGCGTTCGCCAAGAGCGGTTCGCACCCAATTCAAGGTGTGATCCGCGTGGCCGAACCCCCGCGCGGGCCGGGGCTGTGGATGCTCGACAGCGTGCCGGACGAACATTTTATGCAGTTCGGCTACACCAACCCCAACGACACCGAGGGCATCATGGATCTGATCAGCGCTGGCGCACAAATCATCCTGTTCGTCACCGGGCGTGGCAGTGTCATTGGCAGTCCCATCGCGCCGCTCATCAAAATTACGGGCAATAGTGCCACCTACCGGGCGATGGCAGGTGACATGGACTTCGACGCCGGCCGTGTGCTCAGCGGGGAAGTGACGCTGGCTGAAGCCGGTCACGAATTGGCCGAACTGGTCCTGCGCGTCGCGCAAGGCGAGCCGAGCAAACCCGAAAGCCTCGACCACCGCGAATATTTCATCATGTACAAACATCAAAATACACCCGGTCTTGAGGCCGGTTGCCGCGCATGATTTTGTTAACCGCAGAGAACGCAAAGAACACAAAGAAAGTTTTTCAATCCTGTCTGTTTTTCTTCTCTGCGATCTCTGCGTTCTTTGTGGTTAAATTGATTTATGAACAAATCAAACTTGGTATTTGATCTCACTGGACAAACCGCCCTTATCACCGGTGGCGGTACCGGACTGGGCCTGGGCATGGCGCGTTGCCTGGTTGCGGCCGGCGCAAAAACCGTTCTGGTCGGCCGCCGTAAATCGGAATTGGACAAGGCCGTCAAGGTGCTCGGCAAAAATGCGTACGCGCTCGTCGGCGACGTCACTCAACTTGATTCCGCACCCGTGCTGGTCGAGCAGGCTGAAAAGAGGGCCGGGCCTGTGACGATTCTAATCAACAACGCGGGCGTGCATCTCAAGAAGCCAGCCGCGGAAACCAGTGACGTAGAGTTTGCCGGCGTTCTGCAAACCCACGTGTTCGGCGCGTTCGCGCTCACCCGCGAGGTGGGACGCCGGATGATTGAACGGCGCAACGGCTGCGTGCTGTTCACGGCTTCAATGGCCTCATTCATGGGTTTGCCGCAGATAGTGGCCTACACCACCGCCAAGTCGGCTTACGTCGGTCTCGTGCGCGCGTTGGCTGCGGAATGGGGGCCGCACGGTGTGCGCGTCAACGCCATCGCGCCGGGGTGGATTGCTTCGGACATGCTTGATCAGGCGCTCCGTGGCGACTCTCCGCGCAAGGCAAAAATCATCAGCCGCACGCCTCTGGCGCGATTCGGCGAACCGGACGACATCGGTTGGGCGGCGGTTTATCTGGCGTCGCCCGCGGCAAAATTTGTCACCGGCGTCGTGTTGCCGGTGGACGGCGGCGCGGCGATTGGATTTTAGCGCCGTTGATTTCGGACGATGGAATATGTGGAAGGCGAACTGGCAGCAAACCCGGAAGCGGTTCGTGGATTGGTGGAATCACGAAGGCCTCTTGATCGGAATGTGGGGCGCGCCGGAAACCGACCGCTGTATCCATGAAAATGTTGCTGCACCGGTCCGGCTGGCGACCATCGAAGAACGGTACTGTAATGCTGCTTTTCGTGCGGCGGAAAATCATTACCGGCTGTCGCGCTCGCTCTTTCCGGCGGACATTCTCCCCAGCGCCACAACCGACCTTGGCCCGGGTTCGCTCGCGCTGTTCCTTGGCTCAAAACCCGGTTTTGCGGAGGACACTGTCTGGTTTCATCCTTGTTTTGAACAGGAACCTGAACCGGAAAAACTGCCGGCGCTGAAATTTAATCCCGAACATCCGTGGTGGCGCATCACCGAGGACATCCTCCGGCAATGCGTTGAGCTTTCCCGCGGCAAATATGTCGTGGGTTGTCCGGACTTGATTGAAAACATGGACGTGCTTTCGTCGTTGCGCGGGGCGCAGACGTTGCTCCTGGACATGATTGAACGGCCGGAATGGGTGGAACGAAAGATCTGGGAAATCAACGAGGTCTGGTTCGCCGCCTACCGGCGCATTTACGACTTGATCAAACTGGAAGACGGCAGCTCGACGTTCGGCGCGTTTTATATCTGGGGCCCGGGCAAGGTCGCCAAGCTACAATGTGACGCCTCGGCGATGTTTTCACCGAAGATGTATCAGCGGTTCGTTGTGCCGGCGCTCACGTCCCAGTGCGAGTGGCTGGATCACTCGCTCTATCATCTCGACGGCACGCAGGCAATGATCCATCTCGACAATTTGCTGGCCATCGAACCGTTGGACGCCATCGAATGGACGCCGCAGGCCGGTATCGAAACCGGTGGGAACAAACGCTGGTACGATCTGTACCGTCGTATTCTCGCCGCTGGTAAATCCGTGCAAGTCGTCAACGTCGAGCCGGACGAGGTGTTGCCGCTGCTTGATGCCATCGGCCGCAAAGGGGTTTATATGCTCATCCAGTTCACAGACGAGCGCGAAGCGGAAAAGATCCTTGAACGGGTCGGTGATTACTGAGGAATCGTTAGCCTATCTCTCTTCTGAGTCGCGGCGTACGACGCAATGGCGGCTTGGGGAAGGTGCAGGTCGCGTAGCGATCAAGGCGAGAAACGATTATGACCTTGAAACGGATGGCACAGCCGTTATAGATGAGTTGTTGGACGAACGTGCTGACTTATCTGGCGAACAAAGCGAAATGAATCGAAAGGTGCAAATAGTGTGGGCTGAACCGTTTTCAATGAAAGTCTTTTGGCCAATGCTGATACTAGCGTCTTCAATGCTAATTACCGGCTGTGATTCGCCGACGGATTTGGAAAAGACAGCTGCCCGGTTGACGCAGGGGATGACGGAGACCAATGTGTTCAGGTTGTTTCGCGATTTCAAAAATTATGACCAAGGAAAAATCGACCATGGAATCGCAATGGACCGGTGGGTCATCTTTCAAACAAACGTGCAACGCGGTACCATAGTCGACTTTGTTGATCCAGACGGCCATTGGCCGCAGCCATGGCAATTTTGTACCATTTTTTTCGACACCAACTCAGTCATTGTAGGATTCTGCTACGCTAGGGACGACGGACGGCCTATTGGCACGATACCACGAAAAGAATGAACTTACGGACGGGTCGCCCATTCGGGCATCCGGTCAACTCCGCTTCGTGCGAGCGGACAGCAACTCAAACATCAAAAAGGAGATCACATGGAACGAATCGGATTTGTCGGCGTTGGGCGCATGGGCGCGAACATGGCGCGGCGATTGAAAGATGTCGGTTACCCGGTCACCGCGGTTTGCGACGCGAACGCGGAAGTTGCGCAAAAACTCGCGGCAGAGCTTGGCGCGGAAGCCTGCGCCCAACTGGCGCGTGTCACCGAACTGGCCGACGTCATCATTACCGTGGTCACCGACGATGCGGCCATGAAAAGAATTTTCGCCCCGGGCGGTGACACCTTGCTCAAGCGCGCGAAAGGGCGTTTATTCATCAACTGCGCCACGGTCAGCCCGAAGACGCACGTGCGCGTTGAGGAATTGGCAAAACGGAAAGGCGCACAGTCGCTGGAGGCGTGCATGGCGTCGAGCATTACTCAGGCGCGTGAGGGTTCGTTGTACCTCATGGTCGGCGGCGAACCGGCGGCATTCGAACGCGCCAAACCAATACTGGAAAAATTGGTTTCCTCGATGCGATATATCGGCGGGGCCGGTGAAGCGGCCAAGGTGAAAGCGCTGGTCAACATGGTCATGAACATCAACACCGCCGGTCTCGCGGAAGGCTTGGGCCTGGGCGCGGCGCTCGGACTCGACGTGGCCATATTGCGCGAAGTCTTTTCCCAAACCGGCGCGCGTTCCGGCGTGTTACAGACCGACGGCGAGGACATGCAGAACCGCGAACATTCGTGTTTCTTCAGCGCCGCCCACGCGGCCAAGGATTCCGGCATCGCGCTCAAGCTGGCGAAGGAGACCGGGTTGAATCTGCCGCTGGCCGCAGCCACCTTTAAACAATACCGCCGGATGATCGAGGAAGGTCTCGGAGAACTTGATAAGTCCGGCATCGCCGAACTTACGTTCAAGGGCCGCCATCAGCCTAAATCTGTATGAGCCGCGCAATGGGAGCGCCGAGCACCGCCTCGGCGCGTTTGGAAAACCGTTGTGAAATAGGTCGAGACGGTGCCCGGCGCTCCGCGTTCATGACCAGCACTGAAGCAAATAGAAAATCAATATGAGCCGGCCAACCCTGCGTCACATCGCCAATCTCTGGACACTGGTCCAGCACCCGTCGAAGGCAAACGAGTGGTCGCTGGAGCAAAAGTTGCGCGCGATTAAAGAAGCCGGGTTCGATGGCGTCTGCTGGGCCGGCAGCCCGGAATTGCACGAGGGGACAAAGCGCCATGGACTGATTTTTGTCGGCGGCATGTCAACCGGCAACGCGGCTGAATTTCCCCGCCTGCTTCGGGAGCAGAAGGACGCCGGCGCTCATCACGTCAATGTGCAACTGGCCGACGAAAACACGTTGACGCCTGAAGCGCTCAACCTGGCGCTGAAACTGATGGAAGAAGGCCGGAAGCTCGGTCTGGAGCCTGCCGTCGAAGTGCATCGCGACACGTGCACTGAAACGCCGGAAAAAACTTACGCGCTGGCCGAGGCGTACCAGAAGGCGACTGGCGAACTGTTGCCGATTTCATGGGACTTTTCTCATATCGCCGTCGTGAAACATCTACAGCCGGAAAACTACATCGAGCGCATGATTGTGCGGCCCGATTTGATTCAGCGCGCGCGGCAATTTCATTTTCGGCCGTTCAACGGCCATCACGCCCAGGTACCGGTCACGGACGGGCAGGGGAATCTGACCCGGGAATTGAAGGATTGGCTGCCCTTCGCGGAGGCGGTGTTGCGGTGCTGGCTGGACGGTAACCGCGAATCCGGTTGCGAAATTTTTATCTGCCCGGAAATGGGGCCGGTGGAAGGCGGCTACAATCTTTCGACCCTCCCCAACAGTTGGGAGGATGCCAAAATCCTGCGCGGCGAGATTGACGGGATTTGGAAGAAACTGACGTTGTAGCCGCCGACGTGAGGAGGCGGACATTCGTAATGGCCAAACAATCCGCCTCGTTACTTCAACGGCTACCATCTATGGCTTACGCCGATGTTCTCCTGGAGAAATGCCCATCACGCGTTTAAAGACGCGGTGGAATTGCGGGTAACTCCCGAAACCGGCGTCTAATGCCGCGTCCAGTAACGTCATGCGCTGGCCGGCTCCATAAAGCTGCAAGAACCGTTCGATGCGCTGGCGGTTGCGGAAATCCACCAGCGCGATCCCGGTTTGTTGCTTGAACAGCCGGCTCAGACGCGCAGGGCTCAGGCCTGAACGCCGGGCAAGTTCGCCGAGGCCCGAGGCGGTCGTTTCGTCGCGGATCAGACGCGCGGCCTTTTCGACGGCGGGATGAACGTCTTGCACGGAAACATCGGTGGCATTCTGAAAATGACGCCACGCGGCCAGAAGTGCATAATCCAAGCCGGTGTTGAAATGTTCCGGCGGTTCCTGTGCGGCGACAATTTTTGCAAACAATTCCGCGAGCCACGTCAGGTCGCGCTGAGCCAGGCGGCGGCAAAATTCGCCGACGGGATTCGTCTGCCGCAATACTTGCGCGTTGGCGTCGGTGGCAATCCGCCGGACCACTTTGGGTTTGAAGACGCCAATCCACATTTCAAAATCCGGCGACTGTTCGATCAGGACGTGTTCCTGCGCCGGGAACAGCCAGAGCAAATCGCCGCGACGAATCCGGTATCTTCGATTCGCCAGCAGGTAAAGGCCGGCGCCTTGTGTAACGAGATTGAATTCCAGCTCGGCGTGATGATGCATCGCGTGCACGCGGCTGAGGTTGCGGTAATACCAAAGATTCCCGGTCCGGTCCGGGGGTAGTTCAAGACGTTGGCGCATAAACAATTGGGCAAAGGTGGGGCGAGCGTACCCGCGAGCCGTTTTGGGTAGGGACGGCTCGCCGAGCCGTCCGTTTTTGGTTTCGGTCGTCTCGGCGAGACGACCCTACCTCTCCGCTCGTCAGTAGCCCCTACCCTCAGCGACAAAAAATGATAACAAGACGCAGACAAAATGAGAAGCCCCGCCGGGGCAAATCATGATAAGCTTTGGACATCATGAATATAATCACCGACGCCCAACGCGAACTGTACCAGACCGAAGGCTATATGATTTTGCCCGGGGTCATCCCGACCAGCCAGCTCGAAATGCTGCGCGAGGAATGTTCCTACTACCTCGGCTATTACGATGCCCTGATGGATTCCAAAAACGTCCAATCCGTCGGCATCACGCATCGCGGCAAGCGTTATTTCATCAACAACCGCTACCGGCTGAGCCAGCGGTTGTGGCAGTTCATTTTCAGCGACCTGATGTCGCAGGTCGCCGAAGCGACGGTCGGTCCGGACGCCTGCCTGTTCCACGAGCAATGGGTGGTGAAAGGAGCGGAGCAGGGGATGAAATTTTCCTGGCACCAGGACAGCGGCTACGTGAAGTGGTACGACCCCAGCACCAATCACAAGCCCTACGTCACCTGCTGGTGCACCCTCGATGCCGTGAATGAGGAGAACGGCACGGTTTATATCCTGCCTCATTCCCGCGCCGGTACGCGCGGCAAAATCATTGATCACCACAAGGAAGAAGGCAGCAACGACCTCATCGGCTATACCGGGCCGGATCCCGGCGACCCGCTGATTGTTCCAGCGGGCAGCATCGTGGCGTTCGACAGCTTCGTCTTTCATCGCAGCGGTCCGAACCGGACCAACCGGATGCGCCGGGTTTATCTGCCGCAATACAGCGGTGCGCCGATCCTGCGTCCCGACGGCAAACCCTGGGCGATGGCCACGCCGTTTCTCAAGGGTGGCAAAGTGGTTTACGACCACGCCGGTGACACCGAGGAGAAATTCGGCCCCTTCCCGGACAAAAAGAAGGAAACGATCTGATATCTGTCGCGGCGGTCTGCGACCGCCGCACTTTCCACCTTTTCATTCAGCGACGCTTACAGAGCGCCGCTACAACCCATTGAATCGCGTGTCAGAAACCGCATGGTTTTCGTCCGTTATGAACTGGCTGATTTGACGGGGCTGGCGTAAGATGCCGCGCACAAAAATCCGCGCAGGCATGAATTCGGATTCCAAAATTTTCAATCGCGATGGCCATCGCCTGATATGGCGGTGCAAGGAACAAATTCTCTGGATTGAACCGTGGGGCAAAGACTGCTTCCGCGTCCGCGCCACCGTTCTGCCGGAGATGCCGGAGCGCGACTGGAGCCTGCTGCCGCCGACAAAAGTGGCTCAGGCGTCTCGCCTGTCAGTTTCGAACGGGCAGGATGCCCGTGCCACTGTCATCAACGGCAAACTCACGGCGACCGTGGACGCCAAATCCGGCCGGGTGCGCTTTTTTAAAACCGGCGACAGTGAACCGCTTTGCGAAGAAATTTTTGCGCGCACGAATTGTCCGCCATCGCGCACGTTCAAATCCGTCGGCGGCAATTTGCATCACGCCGAGGCTTGCTTCACCGCATTCGACGACGAACGCATCTACGGTCTCGGTCAGCGACGGCATGGCTTGCTCGACCAAAAAGGTTGTGTGCTGGAGTTAACCCATCGCAATTCACAAATTTCGATTCCGTTCCTCGTTTCCAGCCGCGGTTATGGTTTGCTCTGGCACAATCCCGGCATGGGGCGCGTTGAACTGGGCCGCACACAAACGCGTTGGGTGGCCGCGGCCACGCGGCTGATTGATTACGTGGTGATGACCGGTGATGGCTATGCCGGCATCATGGAACGATACGCGGATTTAACCGGTCATTCGCCGGTTTTGCCCGAATGGGCGGCGGGTTTTTGGCAATGCAAACTCCGTTACCGGACGCAAGACGAATTGCTCGCCGCCGCCCGCGAGCACAACCGCCGCGGCCTGCCCATGTCGGTCATCGTGGTGGATTACATTCACTGGACGAAGATGGGCGAATGGAAGTTCGATCCGGTCTGCTGGCCCGATCCGGCGGCCATGGTGCGCGAACTGGACAAACTGGGCATCAAAGTCATGGTTTCCGTCTGGCCGACGGTCAATCCCGACAGTGAAAATTACGCCGAGTTGGAACGGCGTAACCTGCTGGTTCGCGCGGAGCGCGGGATGAACACGTTCATCCGGTTCACCGACACGAACGCCAAACACACGGTCATTTCGCATCTGCTCGACAGCACGCATCCCGAGGCGCGGAAATTCCTCTGGAACAAGCTGCGCGAGAATTATCATCGCCACGGCATCAAAGTCTGGTGGCTCGACGCCATCGAACCGGAGATGGCTGTTTACGACCACGACAATGTCCGTTACCACGCTGGCAATGGGCTTGAAGTTGGCTGCCTCTACCCGCTGTGCCAGCAGCAGGCATTGTTCGAGGGCATGAAGTCGGCGGGCGAAACAGAAATTATCACGCTTGGTCGCGCGGGTTTTTCCGGCAGCCAGCATTACGGCGCGGCCATCTGGTCGGGCGACATTCATTCGACGTGGGAAGATTTGCAGCAGCAAGTCCGCGCCGGGCTGAACATTGCCATGAGCGGCATTCCGTGGTGGACGACCGACATCGGCGGCTTTTTCGGCGGCGAAATTGACACGCCGTATTTCCAGGAATTAATTGTGCGCTGGTTCCAGTATGGCGCGTTCTGTCCGCTATTCCGTTTGCACGGCTGGCGTAACAGTTCGCTGGCTCATCCCGAAACCAGCGACCCTACTCGCGGCGGGCCAAACGAAGTCTGGTCTTTTGGCGAACGGGCTTACAAAATTATTCGCGAGATTCTTTTTCTCCGGGAACGCCTGCGGCCTTACATCATGAAGCAGATGAAGCTGGCCAGCACGAAAGGCACACCGCCAATGCGACCGTTGTTCTTTGATTTTCCCGATGATGCCGGCTGCGGCGCAATTGATGATCAATTCATGTTCGGTCCGGAATTGCTGGTTGCGCCGGTGCTGCAATCCAGAGTGACGAAGCGGCAAGTCTATCTGCCCGCCGGCGCAATGTGGACGGACGGCTGGACCGGCAAAAAATTCATGGGCGGTCAAACCATCACCGCCGCTGCGCCACTGGAAAAAATCCCGTTATACCTGCGTGATGGACAAAAGCTGCCAATTCGCGAATGAGATCAATGCGCGTTTTCCCCTCACCCCGGCCCTCTCCCGAGGGGAGAGGGAGAATTGCATCCCGATTTTCGGAAAATTCACAACCCGGTTTTGCGTCTGGCGATTCGGCTGATGGACAGGCGCTGGCGGTATATTCATGAACCGCATCTCCTATCTCAAACGATTCAGCTACGCCTCGAGCGACATCGCCGGGCAGCTCGTCTTCTGCTGGATTTCGTTTTACCTCCTCTACTTTTACACGGATGTCTTCGGCATCTCGGCCGCTACGGCCGGCACAATTTTATTGATTGCCCGGTTCACCGACGCGATTGACGCCCCGATTTGGGGAATTATTTTCGACAAAACCCACAGCCGATGGGGCAAAAGCCGCCCGTGGTTTCTGTGGCTTTGCGTCCCCTTCGCCACTTTCGGTGTGCTGACGTTCCTGACTCCGGATCTCGGGCACACGGCCAAGGTCTGTTATGCGGCCGGCACCTACATCATCTGCAGTATTCTGTACACCGGCATCAACACGCCGGTAACATCCATTTTGTCGGCTTTGACGCCGAATCCCCAGGAACGGGTGATGCTGACCTGCTGGCGGATGTTCGGGTCGAAACTGGGCGTGTTGATAGTGAACTTGACCGCCTTGAAGCTGGTGGATTGGCTGGGGCACGGAGATGACCGAAAAGGTTTCATGCTGGCCCTGCCGATTTACGCGACCGGGACAATTCTGTTGTTCCTGCTCGCTTTCTGGAACTTGGAGGAAAAGGTCATTGAAAAAAAGCAATCGCTGCCAATCAGAGACAGTTTCGGAGCCATCAAAGGCAACTGGCCGTGGATCATCATTTTCACCAGCAGCCTGCTTTTCTGGATCGCGTTCATTTCCCGGGTCTCGGTCGTGCCTTACTTCTGCGAATACACATTGCACCGCAAGGAGCTCATCAAATGGGCCAACGCGATGGATTTTGTCTCGTTGGCGACTGTGTTTTTCCTACCGTGGTTCTGCAAGTTGTCGTCCAAACGAAACGCCTGGGCGCTCGGTCTGCTGGGAATGGTCATCGGACAGTTGCTCCTTTATCTCGGCGTGTGCAACGGCAACTCCATCGTCTGGATGGCGGCCGGCTGGATTTTGGGGTTTCTGGCGAGCGGTTTTGCGATGGCCATGCCATTTTCACTGCTTTCCGACAGCGTGGACTACGGCGAATGGAAAACGGGCATCCGCGCCCCGGGATTTTTGACCGCCATCGGCGCCGCATTTTGTTTGAAAGCCGGGAGCGGTCTGGGCGGATTCCTGCCGGCGAGGATCATGGAGCACTATGGCTATGTTGCCAAGGTGGAGCAGACGGCAACCTCGTTGAAAGGCATCGAGCTGGGGTTCATCTGGCTGCCGGCGGTCTTCTTTGCACTCAGCATCGTCCCCGTTCTTTTTTACCGGAAATATGAAATGCTGGAACCGCAAATCCACGCGGAACTGGAAAAACGAAGGTCAGAAAGCAAATGAAAATGAAGCACAGGATTTTAAATCTGATTTGTGCCGGCTGTCTGCTGGCCGGAACGGCGCTCGCTCAATCGCCCGTGACCATCGCCGTTGACACCCAGTCACCCGGCGCCGTGATTCCGGATGATTACGCCGGGCTGAGTTTTGAGATGCAATACGTTTTGCCCGGCACGAACGGGACATACTATTTCAGCCCGAAAAACCGGCCGCTCATCGCCATGTTCAAGACGCTCGGGATCAAAAACCTTCGGGTAGGCGGCAACACCGCCGACCGGCCGGGCGTCGCGGTGCCCGGTCCGGCGGATGCCGACAGCCTGTTCGCCTTCGCCAAAGCTGCGGGTGTGAAAGTGATTTACACGCTGCGCCTCCGCCAGGGCAGCGCCGAAGACGTCGTGCCCATCGCCGAATACATCCAACAACATTATTCAGCGCAACTCGCGTGTTTCGCGATCGGCAACGAACCCGACGTTTTCACCAGGGAATATTCGGTGTACCGCGATGAATGGAAAAAATACGTCGCGGCCATCACGGCGGTGGCGCCCGGGACGAAATTCTGCGGGCCGTGCGCCACGCCCACGCGCGTGGCCTGGTCGCGTCAGTTCGCCGATGATTTTGCAAAGTCGGGCCTCATCACCTACATCACGCAGCACGATTATCCCGGCGGCGACAGCCGGCGCGCCACCAATGTCGTCGTTGCCCGTGACAAAATGCTGTCACCGGCCTGGCTGGAGCATTACGACAAATTCTACGCCACGTTTGCCGCGACCGCCGTATCGAACAATTTGCCGTATCGGTATGACGAGGCGAACAGTTTTTACGACGGCGGCGCCGTGGATGTGAGTGACACGTTCGCTTCGGCGTTGTGGGGGCTGGATTTCCTGCACTGGTGGGCTGCCCACGGCGCCAGTGGCGTCAATTTTCACACGGGCGACAAGGTGGCCGCCCGCGACATGAACAAACCATGTCGCTACGCCGTGTTTTGGACCGCGGACCGCGGATACAACGTCCATCCTGTTGGTTACGGCGTCAAAACCTTTGAGCTTGGCGGGCACGGCCGCGTTCTGCCACTGACGATTTCCAATCCTGATTCTCTCGACCTGACTGCGTATGCGGTGTGCGGCGGTGGCCGGCAACTGCTTGTGACCATCATCAACAAGGAACACGGCCCGGGAGGACGCAATGCCGAACTGACAATCAACGCAGGAGGAATTTCGGGCCGGGGCAGGCAGATTTTCCTGTGTGCGCCTGATGGCAACGTGGCGGCGAAAACCGGCGTAACATTGGGCGGCGCGCCCATCCCCGACAACGGTTCGTGGAAGGGGAAATGGACCTCATTCAAAAGCGTGAAGGCGGGTGAATGCGCAGTGACGGTGCCGGCCGCAACGGCCGCTGTCGTGGAGCTTCGGCTTAAATAGATTCTGCTTTGGCCATCCTTCAGTTCCCGGCCGAACTTCATTCGCAGT
>Ga0335080_10003661_pt1 | contig 15570 bp, 15 predicted proteins | sample Lox_Sample_34_FD_206720 | JGI IMG/M metagenome (GOLD analysis project Ga0335080, IMG submission 206720) | Soil microbial communities from Loxahatchee National Wildlife Refuge, Florida, United States - Lox_Sample_3.4 | ecosystem: Environmental > Terrestrial > Soil > Wetlands | place: USA... | reverse complement strand
CTTCGTCTGGGAGTCGACCGCGAACGGGTTTAACCACTGGCAGCAGATGTACGAGGAGGCTCGCCAGTCGGTGACGATCCGCGCGGTGTTCATCACTTGGTGGTCGAATGAGAACTACCGCGTGCCCCGCGGCGGGCGGGTGTGGAAGCAGTACTGGGGGCACAAGGGCCGGGCGACCGAGCAGGAGCGCGACTGGATAAAGCGCGTGAAGCGCGAGTACGAGGTCGACTTGGATGATGAGCAGCTCGCCTGGTATCGCTGGATCCTCGCGGAGAAGGTGACTGATGAGATGGCAATGTACGCCGAGTACCCGACACTCCCGGATGAGGCGTTTGTTGCGACGGGGAGTAAGTACTTCACCGGCCAGTCGATGTCTGAAGCCTACCGTCGTGTGCTCGGGGAACCGAAGAATCTTTCTTTCCGACTGCAGTTCGGAGCGGAGTTCACCGACACGTCACTGATCGATGTGAACGATCGGGTGGCCACCCTTCGGGTGTGGGAGGAGTACGAGCCGGGCGGCTACTACGTGCTGGGCGCGGATCCCGCGTATGGGAGCTCGGATTCCGCCGATCGGTTCTGCGCCGTCGTGTTGCGCGCGTACGCGAACAGGCTCGAGCAGGTGGCAGAGTTTTGCACGGTGGACCTGTCCCCGTACACGTTCGCGTGGCTGATCGTGTACCTCGCAGGCTACTACAAGCGGTGCCTGTACAACATCGAGATCAACGGCTCTGGCACCGCGGTGATCCAGGAGATTGATAACTTAAAGCGCGCGAGTGGGCGCTCGATCATCCCGGGGCAGGCGAAGACGATCAGGGATGTGGTGAAGAACATGAGCGAGTTCCTCTACGCGCGCGAGGACTCGATCACGGGGCGGCCGATGGGCAAGCACACGCTCACCACGGAGAGGATCAAAGAGACCTACATGGGGCTGCTCAAGGATAACTTTGAACGCGGGATCTTCGTGCCGCACTCGAGGTTTCTGTTGGATGAGATGAAGACGATCATCCGCGACGGCGGCTCGATCGCATCGCAAGGGGATGCGAAGGACGACCGCGTGATCGCAACCGCCCTTGCGGTGAAGGCGTGGAACGATCAGCTTCGCATGCGGCTCATCAATCAGAACGTGGTGTATGTGCCGCCCGAGGAGAGAAAGGCGCAGGCGCCACCGACTCAGACGGTGCTGGGGCGCGGAGTGCGCAATTATCTGATGTCAGCCGGGGTGATTCCGAAGCCTCAGATGCCAAATACCGGGGTTCGGGCGTATATTCCGCCGAACCGGAGGTAATCGATGGCCGCGATCCACGAGTGGCGCTGCACGTTCCACGACCACGAGTTCGAGGGACCGGAGCCTAAGTGCCCGTACGGCTGCAGCCCGAAGTTCGTGCGCAAGGAGTTTCGTACCCCGGTGTCGATCGGCTCGCACAAGACAAAGCTCACCGATGGCGTACGCAAGCAACTGGCAGCGGATTTCAATCTCACGGACATGCGAAACGACAAGGAAGGCACCTCGGTGATGTCGAACACGCGCGTGGAGTCCGGTGGCGCGCGTGTGATCGGAGATCAGGGTCGCCCGTACTGGAACGCCGGGATGTTCCCGAATGCGAATCCAGGCTGGGCGGCACGAGGTGAGCAGGCGCCGGTGTACAACCCCGCCGCGGCGAGGCTGCAGGGCCCGCTCGCTCGAGTCGGGAACCGCGAGGTCGAGACCCGTATTCCGATCTCAGCGATCCGCGAGGGCGCGAGCAGGCACCTGCGCGCGGCGACACGGCTCGTGGGTCCTCAGAAGAAGGCTTGATATGCTGATCCCGAAGGATCCCGCGCTACGCCACCAGTTCTTTCTGGATCTCATCAGCCGCTGCTCGGCGACGAACGAGTTTCGCAAGGAATTCTACCGCCAGATGCGCTCGTACTATCTCTTCGGGTGCGAGGATCGGGCTCTCAATCAGCAGACACGCTATAACAAGGTGTTCCCGCACATCGACACGGTGTGCTCGTTCATGTTCTCACCGGAGACCACGCGCTTCACGGTGAATCTGGGCGCCTCGGTGTCGGCAGAGGAGCAGGATAAGGTCCCACCGCTCGTCGATCGCCTGCACCACGAATGGCACGACACGCAGATCGATCAGCAGTTCAAGCAGGCGCTGCGCTGGTCGGCGCCGTACGGGAAGGTGCTTCTGAAGTTCAGACCCAAGCTCTTCAAGCGCATCAATAAGAAGAAGGAGTTGGAGGAGGGCCTGCAGATCCAGGCGTTCGTGGTCGAGCCGCACAATTTCGGCGTGCTGAGAGAGGACAAGGACGGCCTTGAGCGCCAGGAGGCGTTCTGCGAGACCTTCCATATCTCGAAAACCGAGCTGCGAAACCAACTGGTCGCAGGCGGGCACAAGAACGTCGAGAAACTGCTCGATCAGGTGCAAGGCGGGCGCTCCGATGATGTGATGCAGGATGCTGCCCCTGTCGACCGGCTCATCGTGACCGCAGTGCAAGGCGATGCGGTGACGGGGAACGCCTCGATGTTTGCCCTGCCCATGTCAACACTGTATCGCCCGACCACGCGCGAGGATCTGATCGAGGGACACGAGCTCTACGTGTACGACGACGAGATCGCAGATTACCGCGTCGTGACCTATGTTGCGCCCAACGTTCCGGTGTGGGACCGGCCGCTCGAGGAGATATTCCTGGCGCACCGGACGCCCTACGTCGAGGTGTGCATGAACCCGACGTACGACTACTTCTGGGGGCACTCGGAAGTGGAGAAGCTCGTCCCGCTTCAGGATCTGCGCAACGAGCGCATGGGCGATATCGTGCACATCCTGAGAAAGCAGGCGCACCCGGTCAACGTGTTCACGGGCGTGAACTCGATGCCCGATGAGATGTCGCTCGCACTTGACACCCCGGGCGGGAACGTGACTCTCGATTCCCCGGCCGCAGACTATAAGAAGGTGGTCGCGGACCTTCCGGCAGACCTGTGGCATGACATCGAGACGATCGATGGGATGTTCGATGAACTCTCAGGGCTTACCGCGGTGAACCAGGGCAAGAGCGCGCACGGCGTGCGCTCCGAGGGGCACGCCTCGATGCTCTCGAATCTGGGGTCGACGCGAATCCGCGACCGCGCGCTCGTGATCGAGGATGCCCTTGATGACTGCGCGGTGCTGATGGTGGAACTGATGAAGCGCTACGATAAGCGCCCGATGAGAGAGGAGTCAGAATCAGGCGCAGTGTTCTTCGCGCACCAGTTCCCGGATGATTTCGAGGCGAAGGTCGACGGGCACTCGAACTCACCGATCTTCGTTGAGAACCACGAGCAGAAGGTGTTTGCACTGCTTGACCGCAAGGCGATCGACCGCGAGGCGCTGCTTGATCTCATCGACATTCCGATGCGCGCGGCGTTGAAGAAAACACTGCGCGAGAAGATCGAGCCGGCGGAAGCCGCCGAGGCGAAACAGCAGCACGATGAGAAGATCGCCTCGATCCAGGCGAAGCGCTCGCACGGCGGCAAGGGTCCGCCGGCGGGCGGTGTTGCAGGCGGCGGGGCCGCGGCGTAGTATTTGAAACAGGCGTCCATCTGGTCGCCTGATCGCGCCTCGGCTCACGCCGTCGCGCGGAGGTGATAGAGCCACAGCTCGACACAGGAGGACGCATCATGGCACGAGGCAAGCGCGGTCGTCGGCACAAGTAAGCCGGCTGAATCACCGAATGAGTCTCCCACTGAGGGCCGCTTCGAGCGGCCCTCTTCTTGACAATGCGGCAGAGCGCGTATAGTTTCCGCGCAACATGCCCAAAAGTGCTGCGATGCCCACCAAAGCAGAGCCGACCGGGAATTCACCGGCGAGCACGGGCATGCTCACTCCGCAGGTTCCCGAAGGCGATCTCGCATCCGCGAAACTCGACGCCTACCACGCGATGAAACTCCTGGACCGCGCGATCGCGAAGTTCGGCACGAAGTCAGCCGAAGGCAAGAACATGCTTGCCGCGCGCGCGAAGCTCACCGAGCAGTTCGGCGAGCACGAGGAGGAGACCGCGGAGTTCTCGATGGCGGAATTGAAGCGCATGGTCGCATCCCTCGTAGGTCCCGGCGAGCCTCCGAAGGGCGCACCGCCGCAGCAGCAACAGCAACCACAGCCCGGCGCGCAGCCGATGGCCGCTTGAGGAAGACACCATGCCAGCACCGACACGCCTTTTCATGCCCGCGGATTCGCTTCAGATTCGTGACCCGCTCACGAACGACCTGAAGCACGGGAACATCGCGAACCCGCGCCGATACATGGAGATCGGCGGCATTCACTCATCGAGCGCGCGAGGGTTCGAGCAGTCAGGCATGGACCTGAAGACTCCCGAGGCTACTCAGCGCCGCGTCCCGGTGAAGTGAGATGGCCTCACTTGAGGATCTGACCCCCGAGCAGCAGCAAGCCCTGAATCTGGGCAAGCTCACCCGCTCGCTGCTGACGAATCCAGAGACGGCCGAAAGCGCGCAGCGCCTTCTGATGAAGGCGGACAACAAGCTGCGATTCCCGGAAGTGGAACTCAAGGACTCGCTCACCAAGGTGCGCGAGCAGACCGCCGAGGAAGTAAAGGCGCTGAATGCCGAGGTCGTGAAGCTGCGCGCCGAGCGCGAGCAGGAGAAACTTCACGCGAAGGTCGCCGCTGCCGGGCTGGAACTGAAGCCCGTGATCGAGCTCATGGAAAAACATGGGCTCGCCGCGACGGAGGCGAACTATGACATGGCGATCGAAGTGCTCCAGCAGCGCGCAGCGCTTGCCGAGCCCACGAGCGCCGACCTCACGCCACTGAAGATGCCCGACACGAAAGAGATGTGGGCGGATCCGGTGAAGTGGCGCGAGCAGGAGGCCCTGAAGGTTCTGAAAGAGATGCGCGGATCGGGGCGCTCGCAGTAACATCCATTTGAGCCACCAGCAATCGGCCGCTGAGCGCCGAGCGTAGAACATTGCTGGAGTAGAACATGCCATTTTCAAGCGGCGTAATGCCGTCAGGCGCAGCGCAATTTGCCGAATACCAGGCAATCACCCGCCGCGCTTTCCTCCCGACTGTCTACGTGCAGATTTACTCTGCATCGCCGACGATCGCAGCGCTCATGCAGCACGCGAAGACGGCTAGCGGCGGTATCTCATCGGTGACGGTGCCGGTGCAGGGCCAGTCGATGACGGTTCCGCAGTGGACCGGATTCGACGGCTCCTTCAGCCAGCCGGCGAACATCCAGGGCATCCAGCCCGCGGAGTTCAACCTGAAGTCGCTCATCACCCCGATCCCGTTCTACGGGTTCGAGGCGGCGATTCAGGCCGATCACGCCGTCGTGCCGCGCATCGAGGCGGTGTTCAACGACGCGACGAACTCGACCGTGGACGTGATCTCGAACGCGCTCTATACCAACGTCACGAACACGCAGCAGTTGATCGGGTTCAACGGCGCGATCGATGACGGTACGAACGCGGCGACCTACGGTAACATCAACCGCTCGGCCTCGACATTCTGGCAGGCCAAGGTGTACTCGGCGGGCGGCGTCGCTCCGACGCGCGCGCTGATACTGCAATTCATGATGGGCGCGCAGAAGTATGGCGCCGAGATGCCGACCTGCGCCGTCATGGGCATGGGCACGTGGGAGAAGTTCATCACCGGCGAGTTCGCGGGCCTTGAGTCCTACCAGATCCTGCCCGGCACCGGGTTCGATTCGGACGCCGACCGGCCGCGGTCCCTCTTCCGCGCGGTCGATGTGGCGGGAGTTCCGATCTACTGCGACCCATACTGCCCGGAAGGGCTCATGTACGTGTGGAACTCGAACTACATGCAGCTCTACTTCCACTCGATGGCGAACTTCTCGTTCACCGGGTTCGAGTCGCTGATCTCGAACTACCAGATCGGCTTCATCGGCGGCATCGTCTCCCTGTTCGAGCTCGTGTGCGCGAAGCCCCGCACCGCGGTTCGAGTCGGAACGGTGGGATCGGGCGGCACTCAGTTCACTTTCAACACGATCTAGCGCAGTGCAGCACGGCACTCTGAGGACAACGATATGTCTCTGATGCGTCTCCCAACCCCGGGCCTGGATCTTGAGTCCGAGCTCACCATCACGCAGTTCGTGATCCCGGCCGGCGCCGGCGCGACCTACTCGGCTTCGGGCAACATCGCCACCTTCACCACGAACGCGGCGCACGGCCTCACGCTGAACCCGTCCGCGGGCGTGCCGCCAAACTACTTCGTGAGTTTCGGCGGCTCCACCTCGGCGATCACTGGCACGGGCGTGCTCATCAACAACGTGTTCCGGATCCTCTCGATCCCGTCCACGACCACGTTCACGTTCTATTGCACGATCGCCTCGGCAACCGTCACCTCCACGACCGTGATCCCGGTGTTCTACCCGCCGTTCACCGCCGGGTTCGGCTCTGGGTTCGCTGGCGGTCCCACGCAGACGATCTCGACCGTCGTCACGCCGTTCCCGCCGCCGCAGCTCGAGGCGGCAGCGCTGCTGTTTAACTTCGGCGCGAACTGCCTGATCCAGTACGATGCCACGCAGACCGCAGTGATCCTGGATCCGCAGTCGACCGCGGCGCTTGCTGGCGGAACCACGCCCGCCACGGCGCCGACTTACCGCACCGCGAACGCAGTCTCGACCAGCGGCTTAGGCTGGGCCTGCGCGCCGCACGTCGGGATCTGGGCCTCAGGATCTTCCGCGACCTCGCGTATCTCCGTCATCAACTAAGGTAGGGGCACATGGCGCAGTCGCTGCTGCTCAACCTCGAGGACTTCGTTCGCATCACGAACAACTCGAAAGACACGATCTGGGGCCGCTACGACGGCAAGGACTACGAGTGGCGCCCGGGGGAGTTCCTGGACGTTCACAAGATCGTCGCGACCCACATCTTCGGCTGGCTCGACCCGGAGGCTCAGTACTCCGAGAAGGACGCCCGCGAGATTCGCGAGCGCGCGATGCTGCGCCTGGGGTGGGTGAGCGGGCCTCGCAACTTCGATCAGAAGTACGCTCTCGGCAAGCTCCGGGAGGTCTCGATCGAAGCTGTCCCGCCGTTCCCGAACGTGCGGGTTCTTCGCGCGCGGGATGCACGGGGCGAGATCGATGAATACCGCATGCCCTCGGTGGAGATACTCCCCGATGGCAGCGAACCAGAACCTGCGCCGCGGGTGGCTCCGGGAACGCCGGTGGGATCTGGGGCTCAGGGTCAGACGATCCTGGGCCCCGAAGACCCGCAGGAGAATCTGCATCAGCCGCGGCGAGTGGAGCCTGCGCTGCAGAAGAAGGGTGCGGGGAAGTGATCGGCGTTGCTGAACTCCTACATCCAGCAGGTTCAGTATCTCCTGCATGACCCACTCGCGCAGTTGTGGTCGACGGTTGAGCTGACCGGCTACATCAACGAGGCGCGCAATCGCGTCGCGCAGGACACGAAGGCCCTGCGGCAGATCATCACGACCTCGCAGTACCCTGGGCTGACCGTGAATCAGGGGCAGGAGCTCTATCAGCTCCAGACGTATCTGCCGTCCCCGTTCAACACCTCGCTGATCGATGTCATGGGCATCACGGTGATCGTGAACAACGAGCGGTACAAGCTCAAGTACTGGCCGTACACCCAGATCGATGCGTTCCTGCGCGGCTGGGTGAACTACCAGGACTGGCCGGTGGTGTTCTCGCGCGTCGGCGGGAACTCCTACATCTACGTGGCGCCGGTGCCAAACCAGCAGTACTCGACCGAGTGGGATATCGCGGTGAACCCGCAGCCGCTCGCCACCGACTCAGACCCCGAGCCGATATCGGTGCCGTTTCAGGAGCCTGTGCAGTACTACGCTGCGTACAAGGCGAAACTGAAAATCCAGGCGCAAGGTGAGGCCAAGTACTTCCTCGACCTCTACGATGAGATCCGCCGCCGCTGTATGAAGGCGTGGATGTTCCGCATCGTGCCGAATCCGTACGCGACGGTGCCGAGGTAGTCGTGGCAGAGATCCCGCAAAAGAACTCTGCCTCGCAAAAGGACGAGCGTGTACTGCTCTCGAAGTACTTTCGCGACTTCAAGGGCATCCACACGCGCGCCTCTCGCACGGCGATCCCAGAGAATTACTTCTACAACCTCGAGAACGTGATCCCGATCGGCCCGCAGAACGCGCACGTCGTGCCGAACATTTCCGCCTCGCTCGTGAACTACGGCGCGGACACGATCTACTGGTCGCAGCCCGTGAACCTGCTGGGCGTGGAATACCTCGTCAACTTCGCGACCAACGGCAAGGTGTTCCTGTACAACATAGGCGCCGTGTCCTCTGCGCAGATCAACGTCGGGCACCTGCTTTCAGGGTCCGGCTCTCAGTGCACGCAGTGGAAGAACACGCAGATCCTCTTCATCGACTCAACTGGATACTATAACTATGACGGAACGACGTTCGCCCTCATCACAGGCTCCGGCGTCCCTTCTTCGGGGAACGCTATTGCTGTCTACTCGTCGCGCGTCTGGATCGCGCAAGGTCGCGTCCTCTATTGCTCCGGCGTCGACGACTACTCCGGAACCAACTGGACAGCGGCGAACGGTGCTGCGGCTACCAACCTTACTGATCCGTCCGTCCGGTCGACGATAGTTCGTCTGATCCCGGCGAACGAATATCTCTACGTCTTCACGGTGACTGGAATCATCGGGATCTACAACGTCCAGGTGCCAACGGGGGCGAACCCGCCGACACCCGTGTTCACGATGCAGCCTCTGCAATCCCTCATCGGATCAGATCAGCCGGCCTCTGTGATCCCGTACGACCGGAACATCATGTTCGCCTCGCGCTACGGCATTCACACAGTGCTTGGCGTCGATGCACCGAAGATATCCAGCGACATCGATGGCACGTGGCAGTGGCTTGACTTCACCCAGACGATCTCCGCGGGGCAGGTGGTGGTCGCGAATATCCTGTGCGGGGCGTTCCTCGTGAAGCGAGCGAACGATCCGATCTTCGGATCGAATCAGATTGTGGCTCTGTGGTTCAATCGCGATGAGACGAACCCCGCGACTGGCACCGTCGACTCTACGGACATTTGGTGGTTCGCCAACTACGGCGCGCTCACGCTCATCGTAAGCGGAGTCAAGAGTAACATCCCAGCGCTGTTCGGATTCATCGGCAACCAGCTCTACCAGCTATTCGCCGACGCCACGACTGCGCCGGCAACTCAGGTGTGGACGAAGCTCTACGCGATGGAGGATGAGCTCGCGCGTAAGCAGGTGATCCAGGTCGGAGCGGAAGTTGACTTCCTGCTGTACGGATCACAGTTGAACCTGTACGTCGATACGTTCTCGAGCAGCAACAACTCCAACGTGCAGACTTCGATCACCGCGGGTCAGTGGATCAACGGATCTGGAGTGCAAGGACAATGGCAGAACAATGCAACCACACAGGGCGGATGGGTCGCGCCAGGACTCTACCTCTTAAGCGGCCTCGCACCGCCTGCGCATGATCGGCACGTTGGCTTGAGGCTCACATCCACTGGGTATGCGTACGAGTTACACTTGCTCGCGATGGACTACAAGCTCGAGGATCGCTGGCAGTGAGCAAACCAGTCACAGGGCTCACGACGTTTGCCGGGCTCGCCCCGCCGTGGCAGCTTCAGCAGTTGGATTCCGACATCGCAGCGCTTCAGAACGCGATCAACGATCTCGGGACGTACTCGAATCCTCTGCAGGACACCTCTGGCGTTGCGAACACGATCACGGTGACGACGGCCGGAAGTCTCACGGCCGCGTACAATTTCGGCCTACTGCTCCACATCAAGATCGCGAACACGACGACCTCCGCGACCGTCAACATCAATCTGAACGGGCTCGGGAATCAGCTCGTGAAGCTACCTGGGGGGTTAAATCCAGTCATCGGGCAATTCTTGATAGGCGCGGTGTACGCCTTCGTCTACGACGGCACGAACTTCGAGCTCGTGAACGGAATCCCACTGGCCGTGAGTGCGACAGGAGATTTCACGGGGCGAGGTATTGCGCAGTGCAAATATAAGGCTGCGACCACCAGCAGAAACACGACCGTCGTGCTTACGGATGACCCGGACCTTCAGACCGGAACGCTCGGAGTCGGCACCTATCAGTTCAATCTGATGATGTTCATGACAGGCACCACTACGACCAATCAGGGGATCAAGTGGATCCCTGCATTCACCGGCACGGTGACGACCGCGATCTACACGGGGTCTGTGTCGGTAAACGGCGTCGCTGATCCATTTGCAACATCATGGGGGCAGTTCACCGTAACGAACGGGGCGAACGTCCTGCTGGACTCAGGCGCCTTGGGCAACACAGACTATGCGTATATGTTCGGCACCATCGTCGTGAGCGCGCCCGGGGTCTTCAAGCTGCAGTGGGCGCAATTCAATTCGAGCGCGAACAATACGAACCTTAAGATCGGCTCGTACCTCACCGTGACGCAGATGTCATGAGCTCGCCATCAGACATTAACGCTTCAGGCTCGGCGGATTTCACTGGCAGCGTCCAGAACAATCCCTATGGCGTCGGCACGTACCAGATACCGACGCCATCTGCGGCATCAGTCCCCACTCCGACGACGACCGCAGGACTGCCATCTGATGTGAGCGGGGCCGACACGGGGATGGCGACTGCCACCCAGGGGATGCCTGCTACTGGCGTGCCGGAAACGACTGGTGCCGCCGCGGCGAGTTCAACTGGAGGGCTCGACTTCAACTCGATCCTCTCTGACATCGGATCATTCCTGTCATCGCCCACAGTCTCCTCGGCCGCGCTCATCGGCCTTGGCGAGTACGAAGCCTCCCAGGCGCAGAAGACGACTGGACAGCTCACCTCTCAGCTCACCGGGCCGTCTCAGAATTTCGTCTCGGCGGGCGTCACGGAACTGCAGCAGACTATGCAGGGCCTCACCGGGACTCCGGTGACTTCCGGATCGATCGGGCAGCAGGAGCAGGCGGCACAGAATCTGGGCAATATCGCGACCCAGTACTCAACCGGCAAGCTCACCGATGCCCAGAACCAGCAGGTTCAGCAGTACGTGCAGAGCCAGCAGCAGCAGATCCGCCAGCAACTCGCGAATCAGGGCATCACCGATTCATCCGTCATCGCGATGTACGATCAGCAGATCCAGAACAACGCCGCGCAGTTGACGCAGAGCCTGATCGAGCAGAACACGACGCTTGCGGGCCAGGCGCTGACGCAGGTTCAGTCGACGTACTCGAATCTCTTGAATCAGTCGATCTCGACCTTCGGCGCCGGCATGGGGCCGATCGAGGATGCGGTACAGCTCACGATCCAGCAGAACACCCAGATCGCGAACGGCCTGCAGCAGCTCTTCGGGCAGATCGCGCGCGGGTTCTCCGGCGCGAGTGGCGGCAGTGCAGGCGGCAGCAGTGCCGTAGGCTCGGCGCTGAACTCCGTCATCGGCACGATCGGCAAGTACCTGACCGGGACTTCTGGCTCAACGGCTGGGGCCGCTGCGGGCAGCATTCCGCTCACCAATATCAGCGGTCTTGGCGATCTGGGCTCGAGTTCCGCCTCACTTGGCGATATCACCATGCCAGATATCAACTTCGGCCCTGACGCCGCTGGCGGGGCAGCCGCCGCCGACGCCGGGCTCAGTGCGAGTGCGAATGAAGCGATCGACTCCTCAGTGGCGGCGTACGAGGCATCGTCAGCTACGGCCGGCGCAGGAACTACTGCTGCCGGTAGCACTGCTGCCGCGGCTGACACTGGGGCAAGCACAGGAGCAGGATTCGGCGCGATCGCGGGCCCCGCAATCGGGATCGGCGAGGCCGCGTTACTCGCCTACGAGATGGGGCAAGGCCCATCAGCCTCGGAGCAGTTCCAGAAGGGCACTGCGGCGTATAACGAGGGAGCGGCTACGTACGCATCTACTCTGTTCACTCCGTCCTCGACAGAGGACATGATGGCCTACGCTGCTCAGTACCAGGGCCTGTCGCAGTCCGACCCGCTCTACGCGCGCATGGCGCCGACCGGGCAGCAGTACGCGAACCTGCCGGCGAACTTCTCGGGTGAGTACGGAAACGAGGGCGGCACGTGGTATCTGCCATCAGCGAACGGCACGGTGCAGGCCACGCAGGAGCAGTATCAGACGATCTCCCAGATGTTCTACGATGCCTCGATCGATGCATCTGGCGGGGCCAAGGCCGCATCAAGCGCAGGCTCTGAGACCAAGTGGCCGGATCAGGAAGCCATGCAGAAGGTCTACGACTACATCAACTCTTTGCCGACAGCGCCCGCGGGGTTCTCTCTGTCGCCTAACGGGCCGGCGAGCTCGACTCCGATCCCGACGTACGACGAGTTCATTCAGCAGAGCACCGATGCCCAGCAATTCGGCCAGGCGTGGCTCGCTCAGAACCCGACTTACGCGCAGAATCTCCCGCACCCATGAGCGTCTCTGACTCAGACATCCTCTCTAAGTTGCAGTCACTGCAACCTATGCCGCAATACAAGGCGCCGGACACCTCGGGGCTTGACGCTAAGATCGCGAGCGAGGAGCAGCAGGCGACTGACGCGGAGAAGGCTCTCGAGCAAGCCGACTTGGGCAAGTCGCAGGTCGCCGACACTGCTGCACAGTCGATCCCTCAAGAGCAACAGCAGCTGGATCAGTTGATGAAGCAGTATCCGGCTAAGCAGGTGGCTTACGGGGCCGCAATGCACGCAGCTTCCGTGATCGGAATCCTCGCGGCCTTGGGAGGCAAGGCAGCGGGCCTGTCAGGCACAGCGATGATGGGAGCGCTGAATGGCATGATGACCGGCTTGAATGAGGGAGCCGAGGATAAGTACAACGAGTCGCTCGCGAAGTGGAAAGAAGAACTCTCGAACCTGAAAGAGCGCCACCAGCATCAGATGGAAATGTACAACCTGATGCTGACCGCATACTCGGGACGCGCGGACGCAGCCCAGAAGGCGCGCGATTTCGCGCTTGCGATGACCAAGGATTCGATCGAGCAGAAACAGTACGCGATCACCGACTCGATCGATATCTTCCGGGCACGCGCATCCGCAATCACGAATGCAGAGAAAGTGCAGTCAGTATTCGACAAGATTGCGTTGGACAAAGCCAAGCAGGACAACGAGAAGCTCACTTCCAATGCCATTGATCTCGCCGCCACAGAACTCTTGAAGACCGGGAAGATGCCATCGCTGGGCTTCGGTGGCGCACAGGCGCGCGTGCAGGTTCTGAATCGTGCCGGAGAGATGGCCGCTCAAGTAGGCGGTCCGCAGGAGGCGATAGCCCAGCAGTCTATCTACCGCGCGACGCAGGATGAGCTCAAGAAAATCACCGTGCAGCAGGGCCCGATTCAGGCGTACGAATCCACTGCGATAAAGCAGATGGACATGGTGCTTGCGCAGTCTGCGAAGGTTGATCGCTCATCGATCCCGCTCATCAACAAGGCAATCCTCGCCGGCGAGACAAAGATCCAAGGGGACCCGGAGGCGACGCGGCTCCTGAATGCTGTGATGACTGCCTCCACCGAGTACGCGAAGGTCATGTCTGGCGGCACCGGGAGTGCGGCCGCATCCTCAGATGCCGCGCGCAAAGAAGCGCAGACGATCATGAATGCCATGATGACCAAAGAGCAACTCGAAGGCGTCGTTGCGCAGGAGAAGCAGTCGATGCGAAACCGCATCGCGGCATTCGAGGAAACCAAGGCTCAGCTAGAGCAGTTCCTTGCGACATCAGGCACGCGCGGCGGCGCGCCGCCACGAGGAGAGGACACAGGCCCGAAGGAAGGCGATAAGGCAACCTCCAAATCAGGCCGCCCCATCGTGTTCAAGAACGGCCAGTGGGAGTACGCCGGTGGGTGAGCCGGTCCCAGCATCAGACCTGCCGACAGCCGGCCCCGCAAGCGGCGCCGTGCCGCCATCTGACCTGCCAGGATCTCCGGCGCAGCAGACTGCACAGCCCGGTCAGTCTCCGAACGCTTTAGGACCATGGGCGAGCGCCGCCGTGCGCCCGCTTGCGAAGGGAGCAGTCGGGGCGGTCACGTTCATTCCGGATCTCGTGGTCGACATCACTAACCACTTAGGAGATGCGATCGAGTCGGCAGGGCAGGCCATGGGCGCAAAGCCCGGGTTCATGGGTCCGCCGCTTGAGAATCACCCGAAGGAATGGGACAGCATCATCGATAAGTACACGACGCAGCCCAAGGGGATTGGTCGTGCCGCCGAAGAAGTCAGCACGGCTCTCGTGTCGGGCGGCCTCGCTGGTGTTGGTAAGCGCGCTTTACTGCGCAGCACCCAGTTAGCCGAGGATGCGGCGAAGTACGCCTACAGCCGCATCACCTCGCGCACGGCCGAAAAGGCTGTCAACTCAGGATACAAGCTCTCACCGGCCTACGTCGGCGGGCGCACCACGCGCGATCTTCAGAGTCTCACTGGCAAGGAGAAGGTCCACAAGGAGTTCTCTGCAGCTAACGAAGAGACCACCGACCGGCTCGCCAAATCCTCCATAGGCCTCATGCCCGACAACGAACTCGATGAGCACACGTTCGAGATGCTGCGCAAAGAGGCGTACCAGCCGTACGAGGAGGCGCGCACGTTAGGGCAGATCCCATCAGACCCCGAGTACGAAACTGCGTTGAAGGCGGCCGGCGGGCGCTTCGCGAACCGTGCCGGGAGCTACGGCGGCTCACGATTCGAGGAGGTCGATAAGGAGAAGGCGGCCTATCAGGTTCCGATGCACAGCGCTGGCGATATGATCGATGAGATTCGCGAACTCCGCAATCTCGCGCGGCAGAACCTGAAGCAGTACAACCCATCGGCCAACGCTGTCGGATACACGCAGCGGCAGATTGCAGACGCGCTTGATGGGCTCCTCGACAGGGCCGCGAAGAAGGCCGGGAACCCTCAACTGATGGATCGGCTGCAGGCCGCGCGCAAGGCACTCGCGCGTATCACGGTGGTAGAGGATTCAGTGGGCGCTGGCGGGCACATAAGAGCCAAGGACTTCGCCAGCATGCTTGATCGTGGCGTGCCCCTGGACGGGAACCTGCGCACGATCGGTGAGACGGCCAAGAATTTCCCGAAGGACGTACAGCACATCGCTGCACAGGGCAAACAAGGCGATTGGAGCGTGGTTGACTACCTGCTTGGCGGTACCGGCCTGATCGAAGGCAGTACTGGCCTCACGGGGATGGTGCTCGCACGGCCTCTCACGCGCTACGCTCTGCGAACCGCACCAGTTCAGAAAGCAATGATCCGCGGCATGCGTCGCGGCACGAACTCCGCTGCGAGTAAGATGGGTAAAGCCGCAGCGACGGGCGCGGTAATCGACTACGAGACGAACCAGTGAGCAAGACCGAAGACCTCGACAAGACGATCAGCACGCTGAATGACTGGCTTGCTGAAGCCAAGAACCCGAAGGATCGTCTTGCGATCACGGATCGTCTCATTCGAGCCCTGAGCCTGAAATATAAGCATAGTGATGAAGGAAAGGGCGGCAAGTTCAACGTACCGTCAACACCAGGAGCCACCGATCATGTCACCCAATGACCCGCAGGCCACTGCGCACGCAACCACGGTCGCAGTCCTCTCTCTTGCGATCCAGGTCGTCTCGCAGCGCATA
>Ga0335080_10003656_pt1 | contig 15578 bp, 9 predicted proteins | sample Lox_Sample_34_FD_206720 | JGI IMG/M metagenome (GOLD analysis project Ga0335080, IMG submission 206720) | Soil microbial communities from Loxahatchee National Wildlife Refuge, Florida, United States - Lox_Sample_3.4 | ecosystem: Environmental > Terrestrial > Soil > Wetlands | place: USA: Florida... | reverse complement strand
CGGTGGCGTGGGGTGCGCCGACCAGGAAGTCCTCGAAACCGTCGTGATTGATGTCGCCGGCAGCGGCCACGGATCGCCCGACCTGATCGCCCGCCTGGCCGCCGAAGACGATGGGCTCGTTCGAGATGTCGATCGTCTTGTCGGCGAACTTGAGGTGCTCGACACTGATCACGGTGTCGGTGCCGTCGTTTCCGTCCTTGGTGTTGAGATCGGTAATGATGACGTTGCCGAAGTTGTAGGCGAGCTGGTAGTCGGCGAAATTCCCATGGAAGACCACGGTATCGTTGCCGCTTCCGCCGTTGATCGTGTCATTCCCCGAACCACCGGTGATCAGGTTGCCGAGGGCGTTGGCCTTGAAATCCCAGTTTGCGCTGCCGGTGAAGATGAAGTTCTCGACGTTGTCGAAAGCGTCCGTGATCGGAAACGAGGTGATGACGGTGTCCGTGCCACCCTCGGCCGGCTCCTCCACGACGTCGGCCCCGTTGTCCACGAAATAGGTGTCATCGCCGAAGCCGCCTGACATGGTGTCGGCACCGGCTCCGCCGTCCAGAATGTCGTCGCCGCCATTGCCGATGAGCGTGTCGTCGCCGGCGAGTCCGGACAGGTTGTCGTTCCCCGCACCGCCGACAATGGTGTTGGCGTTGTTGTCGCCGACCCGCAAGTCCACGAGAATGTCGGTATCTACGGCGATCCTCTCGCCATGCGTGGTGTAGATCGCATAACCTGCCAGGGTGGTAGTATCGGCGGCGCCCCAGCCGTCCGATCCGACCAGGTGCAGCGTGTCGCCGACATTGCCGTCGATCTTCAGCACGTTGTCGAGCGATGCGACGCCGCCGACATCGGTGTTCTGCACATGCATGTCGAGAAGGTCGGCAAGATGCAGGGTCATCGCATTGTTCTTGCCGTTGGTGACGTCGATCGTCTCGATATTGGCGATCTTGCCGCGCTCGGAGGTCGTCGGGTCTCCGTCGAGATCGCCGAAATTGATGACGCCGGTGTAGTCGAGATGCAGCGTGTCGCTGCCGCTGCCGCCGTCGATCCGGAAAAACTGGTTGTCGGAGACGTGGATCTGATCGTCGCCGGAACCGCCCTTGATGACGTCCTCGCCGCCGCCGCCGTTGATCGTGTCGTTGCCTTGGGCCCCGACCAGGATTTCGTCGCTGCCGGTTCCGGTGAGGGTGTCGTTGCCCAATGTCCCCATGATGGGGTGGAGACCGGAGACATCGCCGCCGAACACAACGTGGACTGCGCCCGCGTTGGCGTTGCCGTTCGGACCTTCGCCCGGCGCCCCCACCAGCAGATCGTCGAACCCGTCGCCGTTGATGTCGCCCGCGGATGTGACGGACTGGCCGAGCGCGCCGCCGGCCGTGCTGCCCTCGATCCAGAAGCCCTGGCTGGTGTCCAGTTTCGTCAGATCGATCGTCGGACTGAAGCCACCAGCATGCCCGAAAAGCACGTAGGTGTCGCCGGAATGGTTGGCATCCCCGGCGGGAGCGCCGATAAGGAGATCCGCATAGCCGTCGCCGTTGACGTCGCCGGCCGAAGCCACCGAGAATCCGGCGTCATCGCCGGCCGCGATGCCCTTCACCACGAAGCCGTCGGCACCATCGAGTTTCGTCAGGTCGGGGGCCGCCGTTCCAGCCGCACCGAAGATCACGTAAGCGGCGCCGGAATCGGCGCCGTTCGCATCGGAATAGGGCGCGCTGACGATGACGTCGTCATAGCCGTCGCCATTGACGTCGCCGGCCGAAGCCACCGAAAAGCCGGCCTTGCTCTGGGCCTCAAACCCGTGGATCGCGATCGCGCCGTCGCCGAGCTTGTCGAGGACTTGGGTCGATGCCGGAGCATCGAGGCTGCCGAACACGATATAGGCTTCGCCGCTGTGATCGACTGACTTGTCGCCGGGGGCGCCGAAGATGCCGCCAACGATCAGGTCGGCGATGCCGTCGCCGTTGAAGTCTCCCGCCGTGTCGACCGACCAGCCGGCGTGGTTGTAGTTCGCTCGTCCTTCCAGCGTGAAGCCGTTGCTGCCGTCGAGGGTGCCAAGATTGACTTCCGAGGCGAAGGATCCGCTATGGCCGTAGACGACGTATGCAGCCCCAGGCTCGGTGGTGGAAACGACATTGCCCGCCAGCGGCGCTCCGACCACGATGTCGTCGTAGCCGTCGCCATTGATGTCGCCGACGTAAGCGACCGAGTGTCCGGCCTCCGTGCCGAGATCGGCGCCGGTCAGCTTGAAGCCGTCGGTGCCGTTGAGCTTCGAAAGATCAACCGTTGAAGCGAAGCCGCCTGCCTGGCCGAACACCACGTAGGCGGCACCGGTTGCACCCGTCGGCTCGGTCGGGGCGCCGATGATGAAGTCGGCAATCCCGTCGCCGTTGATATCGCCCGCGCTCTTGATGCTGAAGCCGGCCAGCGAGGAGGCGTCGGCGCCGATGATTTCGAATCCCGCACTCTTGCCGAGGTTGGCGAGATCGAGATTGGCCGGGACGCCGTTGGGACCGCCGAAGACGGCGTAGACGGCGCCGGAATCGGCACCGTTGGCGGTCGTCGCGTGCGGCGCGCCGATCAGGAAGTCCGTGAATCCGTCATGATTGATGTCGCCGGCAGCGGCAACGGACATGCCCAGTTTGTCCCCGGCCGACGCACCTGCGATGCTGGCCTCGCCGGAAACGTCGATGGTCTTGTCGGCAAACCGGATGTGATCAATGTTGGTGAGCGTATCGGTGCCGTCGTTGCCGTCCGCGGCGTTGATATCCGTCACGGTGACGAAGCCGTCGCCATAAACGATCTGGTAGCCGGTCGAGTCGCCGTGGAACGCGGCGGTGTCGTTGCCAGTACCGCCGTCCAGCGTGTCGTTGCCGGCGCCGCCGGTGATGACATTGTCGAGGCCGTTGCCGGTGAATTTCCAATCGCCGGCGCCGGTGAAGGTGTAGTTCTCCACGTTGGCGATCGCATCCGTCAGCGGGATGGATGTGATCACGGTATCGGTGCCTTCGCCGGGGAGCTCTGTCACCACATCGCCGGGATCATCGACGATGTACGTGTCGTCGCCCTTGCCGCCCGCCATCGTGTCGGCGCCGGTGCCGCCGTCGAGCGTGTCGTTGCCGGTGCCGCCGTCCAGCGTGTCGTCTCCGGCGCCACCATTCAGCGTGTCGTTGCCGGTGCCGCCGTCCAGCGTGTCGTTCCCGTTGCCGCCGTCCAGGGCGTCGTTGCCGCCACCGCCGTTCAGGATATCGTCCCCGTCGTTGCCGATGAGGATATCGTCGGCGCGGTCGCCGTCGAGCTGGTTGCCTGTACCATCGCCGATCAGGGTGAGCCCGACGATGACGCTGCTGGTCGTAAAGTCCTTGACGGACACGTTCAGGTTGCCCGAGAGCTCGATGCCGAAATCGGCCACCTTGTCGCCGTCGATGTCGCCTTCGACGATCGTCACGTTGTGGACTGCATCGTAGACGGTGTGAATCTCGCCGAGCTGGCCGTCGAATGCGGTGTTGCCGACGAAGATGAACTTGTCGTGGCCGACCGTGGTCGGGTCGGCATCGATGGCGGAGACGTCGATCTTGTCGGTTCCGACCGTGAAATCGGTGATGCGGTCGCGATGGCCGAGGGTCGAGCCGGTATCGCCGAGCGCAAAGGCGAAGGTGTCGGCGCCATTGCCGCCCGTCAGCGTGTCGATCCCGGCGCCGCCGGTCAGCACGTTGGCGCCGGCATTGCCGATCAGGATGTTGGCGCCGGCGTTGCCGGTGGCGTTGACGTCGCCGATGCCGGAGAGAGTCGCATTCTCGATCTTGCCAGCGCCGATCGTGGATAGATCGACGTTGATGCTGGCGAGCACCAGGTCGCCGGTGTCCTTGTTGAGGCCCTCGTCGATCGTCACCGTGGCGCTGTCGATGACATAGGTGTCGTTGCCGGCGCCGCCCTTGAGGACGTCGGTGCCGCCGCTGCCGCCGTCGAGGGTGTCGTCGCCTAGGCCGCCGTCGATGATGTTGTTGCCGCTGTTGCCGATGATGTGGTTGGCGAGCGCGTTGCCGGTGCCGTTGATGCTGGCGCCGCCGGTCAGGGTCAGGTTCTCGATGTTGGTATATTTCACCAGGCTGAACGCGATCGAGCTCTCGACGGTATCGGTGCCGCCGCCGGCCTTGTTGGTGATGGTCTCCAGCACTTTGTCGCCGACTGAATCGACAACATAGGTGTCGTCACCCTTGCCGCCGGACATCGTGTCGTTGCCGGCGCCGCCGTCGAGCCGGTTCGCGCCTTCGTTGCCGGTGAGGGTGTTGTTGAGATTGTTGCCGGTCGCATCGATGTTGCCGGCGCCGGCCGCCAGGACGACACGCTCCAGTTCCTGTCCGGCGAGGCCCTTGTCGTGGAGCAGGTCGAGGGTGACGGTGCTTATGACCGTGTCGATCCCGCCCTTCGCGGCCTCGGCGATGATGTCGTGGCCGTCATACTTGTAGGTGTCGTTGCCCTGCTCGCCTTCGAGCAGGTCGTTGCCGGCACCGCCGTCGAGGATGTCGTTGCCGGCATTGCCGATGAGCGTGTCGTCGCCCTTGCCGCCGGCGAGGTTGTCGGTCTTGGATCCGCCGACGACGACATTGTCGGAATCATTGCCCGTGAAGGTCCAGTTCGCCAGGCCGGTGTAGATGTAGTTCTCGACGCCCGTGACCGCGGTCTTGAGGGCGACGGCCGTCTTCAGCGTGTCGCCGGTATCGCCGCCGGTCTCCGAGATCTTGCCGATCTCGGCCAGCGAATCGGCGATGTAGGTGTCATTGCCCGTTCCGCCCGTGAGGAAGTCGATCCCGGCGCCGCCGCTCAGCACGTCGTCGCCGGCACCACCATCGATATGATCGGCACCCTTGCCGCCGGTGATCGTATTGTTCAGCGCATTGCCGGTGAACGTCCAATTGCCGGTTCCGGCGAAGGTGTAGTTCTCGACATTATTGAAAGCCGTCATCACCGCGGTCGTGAGAATGGTGACCTTGTCGATCCCTTCTCCATTCTGCTCCGTGACAGTGTCGCCGGCACTGTTGACTACGTAGGCGTCGTTGCCCTGGCCGCCGACCATCGTGTCGTTGCCCGCGCCGCCGTTCAGGGTATCGTTGCCGGCGCCGGCGGTGATGCTGTTGTCGAGCGCATTGCCGGTGAACACCCAATTGGCCAGGCCGGTATAGGTGAAGTTCTCGACGTTGGCATAGGCCGTCTTGATCGCGGCCGACGTGGTCACGGAATCGATGCCACCGCCGGCTGCTTGCGAGAGGGTCTCGACGACCTTGTCGGTGAGGGAATCGACGGTGTATTTGTCGTCGCCCTTGCCGCCGTTCATCGTGTCGTTGCCGGCGCCACCGTCGAGGGTGTCGTTTCCGTCATTGCCGACCAGCGTGTCGTTGCCGGCATTGCCGATAAGCTTGTTGTCGCCCTCGTTGCCCTGGATGACGTTGTTGTATTTGTTGCCGGTGACATCGTTGTTCCCGGTGCCCGCCATCAGCGTCACATTCTCGATCTCCTGGTTCAGGAATGCTCCCTGGGAGAGGTCGATCGTGACGCTGGACTTAATGAGATCGATTCCGCCTTTGGCGGCCTCAATCACCTGATCGCCGGGATCGTCGACGATATAGGTGTCGTTGCCCTGGAGTCCGGTGAGGATGTCCGCTCCGGCTTGGCCGTCGAGGATGTTCGCTCCGGCATTGCCGGTGATCGCATTCGCCTCCGCATTGCCGGTGCCGCTGATCGCTGCCGTACCCAGGAGAACCAGATTCTCGACATCGGCGCCGAGGGTGAAGGAGACCGTGCTACGGACCGTGTCCGCGGTTCCCTCGCCGGGCTGTTCGGTCACCGTGTCGCCCGCATTGTCCACGAAGTAAGTGTCGTTCCCGTCACCGCCCTTCATGACATCGGCGCCGGTTCCGCCGGTGATGGTGTCGTCTCCACCGCTGCCGCTGAGCGTGTCGTTGCCCGCGCCGCCGTTGATGGCGTCATTCCCGGCGCCGCCGGTCAGGGTGTCGTTGCCTGCCGCGCCGGTAATCGTGTCGCCGAGGTCGTTGCCGGTGAACGTCCAGTCTCCGGTGCCGGTGAAGATGTAGTTCTCGACATTGTCGAACTGGGTCGTGATCAGCGCCGTCCCGATCTTCGCCGTGTCGGTCCCTTCGCCGACATTCTCGACGATCGTGTCGCCGGCATCGGCGATGACATAGGTGTCATTGCCGGTACCGCCTTCCATCTTGTCGTTGCCGGCGCCGCCGGTGATGGTGTCGTTACCGGCCCCGCCCAGGAGGTGATCGTTGCCGGTGCCGCCGGTGATGGTGTCATTGCCCGAGAGCATGCTCGCGAGCAGGGCCTGCCAGTTGTGCGGCGCGTTCAGATCGGCCGTGAAGGTCGCCGCCGGCACGCTGGCGCCGGTGATCTGCAGCCACGTATTGCCGCCTGCCATCTCGGTCCAGCCGGTGACGGTGCCGGCATCGGGCAGCAGGGTGACCGGATCGTAGTGGAGGCCGATGCCGGTGAAGGTGTCGACGGCGCCGCCGCCGAAATCCAGTCGGAAGAGCGATTTGGTCAGCGTGCTGCTGGTCGCCGCATTCGGATCGATCGTGGCATCGAGCGCCATGTCGGCGTCCGGAATGCCCGGTGTGGCGGTGATCTTCACGACGGCCATTGGAATGTCCTCGCAATCATAGGCAAGCAGGCAGGAGCCAGAGCGAAGCCGTTCCGAGCGAAATGGGCCGAGCCGCATCGTGCCGGATGCGGACCAATCCCATCATCGCCGGCAGTTCCAAAGGGACCGACGGCCCTGTCTCTCCACACTCTAAGAATTACCACGCTTAAAAACCGTTACGCAACTTTTAGTAAATGCTTCGCAGACTCACACCCGATGAATCGGTCGCTATCTGCGGTCGCCATGGCTCAATGCGCACATCTGCGATGGCTTTCTATTCTTTGAAATAACTGAAGTAGATCAATTCTCTAGTGGAATTGCTTTTTCCTTCTTGATGGATTTATATTCCTATTCAGGGCGCAAGACGCGGCGCAACCCTGCGGAGATAGAGTCAATTTTAGGTAGTATTCTAGTCGAATCTAAGTGCGGCTGGCGGTCATCGCCGTCAATGAATGGCCATAGCAGGCCGACCGCTCCTCTCGAGCGGAAGATGGTATCGAGAGGAGCGGCGCGGTGACTATTCGGCGGCGCGAAGGACGTTGCGCCGCGCCTGCAGGCTGCGTTCGGTCAGGTAGCCGAACAGGAGGCCCATCGTCGTCCAGAGCACTGCCTGGATGCCGAGATTGGCAATCCGGAAACGCCAGAGGACGACCGCCGGGAACGCATCCGGCACTTCATGCACGTCGGGCAGCAGGAGCTGCGCGACGGCGACGACGGCAATATAGAGCGCCGCCCCGGCGAGGGCGGCGTTCCACAACCCGTGCCGGGGATAGAGGCTGCGCCCGGTCAGGATCGCCGACACCATCCCGCCGATCGAGACCACCAGCATCGACAGATAGAGGCCGGTGCGGGGCCCGATCGTCTCCGCCTGGCCGACGGTCGGCGGATTGGCCGGATACTTGAGGTCCGGCATAAGCGCGATGGTGATGAAGGCCGCCAGCGCGAGCAGCGCCGCCAGTCCGCGCGGACTGACGCCGGTGAAGCGCCCGAGCGCGAACGCATAGACCAGCGCGAAGATCCACCGAACGAGGCGCCATAGACCAGCACCGCGGTCAGCAGGCCCCAGCTCGCCTGCGTCGGACGGCTGACGAGCTCTTCGTCGCCGCCGTCCTGGTGCTGGTCCATGCCCGGCATGCCGGACATAGCGGCGGCACCGCTGTTGGCGGCATCGGCTCCAGCCGACGCCGCCTTGTGTTGATCGAGCCAGGCTTCGAAGGCGATCGCCTTATCCACCTGCGGCTCACCGAAGACCCTGGCCATGCCGAATGCCAGCAGGCCAGCGATCACGCCCACGATCATCCCGCGGACGAGCAAAGTCCTCAACATGGGACTGGTCCGATGGGACTAGTGGCAGGGAAAGCCGAGCAGATGCCGGCCGTCGTGCACCCATTCGTGCACGGCCATGCCCTTGACGAGGGAGGTGGCGCCTTCCTCGGCGCCGACGAAATAGAGCGCAAAGAGACAGAGCAGGCCGACGACGACGGCCCAGGGAACAATCTCGCCGAGGGGAATCCTCGCCTTGCGCCGACCTTCCCAGAAACCCCGAAGGGTCCTCCAGTGGTCTTCAGATGGCGCTCGGCTATCCGCTCACAGTTGCGGGGGCAGCCACGGCTTTGGCCCCTTTTGGGTCGTCCGCACCGTGTTCCACATTCAATCCCCTGGACTTCATCCGTCGGGGAACCATCCCCTTAACTATAAGGATCGGATAACTCCCCGGTCAATCGGCTGGGCCGGCAGAAGTTGTTCCGCCGGCGACCCCTTTCCGCCCAGTGCGTCAGGCGACCTTGGCCTCTGCCCTCCCGGCCGTTTCGCTGGGCGCCGAGACTCGGATCAAATGATCGAAGGCCGAGAGCGAGGCCTTCGCGCCCTCGCCCATGGCGATGACGATCTGCTTGTAGGGCACGGTGGTGCAGTCGCCGGCGGCGAACACGCCCGGCACCGAGGTCTGGCCACGCGCATCGACCTCGATCTCGCCACGCGGAGAGAGATCGACGGCGCCCTTCAGCCATTCGGTGTTCGGCAGCAGGCCGATCTGCACGAAGATGCCTTCGAGCTCCAGCCTGTGCACTTGCCCGCCGCCGCGATCCTCATAGACGAGCCCGGTCACCCTCTGGCCGTCGCCGGTCACCTCGGTGGTCTTCGCCGCGGTGACGACGGTGACGTTGGGCAGGCTCTTGAGCTTCCTCTGCAGGACGTCGTCGGCCCGGAGCCTGGCGTCGAACTCGAGCAGCGTCACATGGGCGACGATGCCCGCAAGGTCGATCGCCGCCTCGACGCCGGAATTGCCGCCGCCCACCACCGCCACGCGCTTGCCCTTGAACAGCGGGCCGTCGCAATGCGGGCAATAGGCGACGCCCTTGTTGCGATAGGCTTCCTCGCCCGGCACGCCCATCTGCCGCCAGCGTGCACCGGTGGAGAGGATGACGGTCTTCGCGCGCAACGCGGCGCCTCCGGCGAGCTGCACCTCGATGAGGCCACCGGGGACGAGGTCGCCGGGCACGAGCTTCACCGCGCGCTGCAGGTTCATCACCTCGACGTCGTAGTCGCGCACATGCTGCTCGAGGGCCACGGCGAGCTTGGGGCCCTCCGTGTAGGGAACGGAGATGAAATTCTCGATGCCCATCGTGTCCAGCACCTGGCCGCCGAAGCGCTCGGCGGCGATGCCGGTGCGGATGCCCTTGCGAGCGGCGTAGATGGAGGCCGCTGCCCCGGCGGGACCGCCGCCGACCACCAGCACGTCGAAGGTGTCCATTGCCTTCAGGCGCTCGGCCGCGCGCGCCGCGGCGCCGGTGTCGAGCTTGGCGAAGATCTCATCCGGCCCCATGCGGCCCTGGCCGAACAGCTGCCCGTTGAGATAGACGGTCGGCACCGACATGACCTGGCGCGACTGCACCTCGACCTCGAACAGCGCCCCGTCGATGGCGACGTGGCGGATGCCGGGGTTCAGCACCGCCATCAGGTTCAGCGCCTGCACCACATCCGGGCAGTTCTGGCAGGACTGCGAGAAGTAGGTCTCGAAGGTGAATTCGCCCTTCAGCGCTTTGATCTGCTGGGCGAGCGCTTCCTCCACCTTCGGCGGATAGCCGCCGACCTGCAGCAGCGCCAGCACCAGCGAGGTGAACTCATGGCCCATGGGAAGGCCGGCGAAGGTCAGATGGGTGTCATGGCCCGGGCTGGACAAGGAGAACGAGGGTGCACGCTCCCCGTCCGCCGCGCGCCGCTCGATCAGCGTGATCTTGTCGGAGAGCGGCACGATGTCGTTCAGCAGCTCCATCATCTCATGTGAGCTCGCGCCGCCGTCGGCATGGGCCGTGATCTCGACCGGGCGCACCAGCCGTTCGAGATAGGCCTTGAGCTGCGTCTTCATGGTGTCGTCAAGCATGGTCGTTCTCCGGCGGTCGGCCGCGGGCGGTCATGCCTGGCCGGGGTGAAGAGATGAAGGTGGGGGAAAGTCCAATCGGGGAAGTCGAGCCGGGGCACGCGGCCTTCCCCGCGCGGGGAAGGCCGGTCCCGGACTGGGCAGAGATCAGATCTTGCCGACGAGCTCGAGGGACGGCGCCAGCGTCTTCGCGCCTTCCTTCCACTTCGCGGGGCAGACCTCGCCCGGATGCGCCGCCACGTACTGCGCAGCCTTCACCTTCCGGAGGAGATCGGAGGCGTCGCGTCCGATGCCCTCGGCGGTGATCTCCATGGCCTGGATGACGCCCTCCGGATCGACGATGAAGGTCGCCCGGTCGGCCAGACCCTGGCCCGGACGCAGCACCTCGAAATTGGTGCTGATCTGATGGGTCGGATCGCCGACCAGGAAGTAGCGGACCTTGGCGATCGTATCGGAGGTATCGTGCCAGGCCTTGTGGGTGAAGTGGGTGTCGGTGGAGACGCCGTAGATCTCGACGCCGAGCTTCTGGAACTCCTGATAGTGATCGGCGACGTCGCCGAGCTCGGTCGGGCAGACGAAGGTGAAATCGGCCGGATAGAAGAAGAAGACCGACCACTTGCCGGCGAGGTCGGCGTCGCTTACCTCGACGAACTTCCCGGCTTTGAACGCCTGGGCTTTGAACGGCTTGACCTTGGTATTCACGAGAGACATGGCATTTCCCTAGGGTGTTGAAAGGATTGGCGAAGGCACCGCCTTCGTGCGATCAATTTAGAATTATTCCATAAACAGTAAAATGGATAAGACTGAACGTATTGATCGACTGGATCGATTGAAAGAAGACGGCCGGCTCCCCATATGGGGATCTGCGCCGATGGACTGCCGGATTGGGGTGGCCTAGGCTCTTCGATCGACGCGGCCCCGCTTCCGCTCGCCGCTCAGGATCCGGGCGCGACGGAGCCGACAAACCACATAGACCACGTGCATAAATCACATGGAGGACATGCGATGACACAGGAACGCGCGGTGCTGGCCGGCGGCTGCTTCTGGGGCATGCAGGATCTGATCCGCCGCACTGACGGCGTGATCTCGACCCGCGTCGGCTACAGCGGCGGCGACGTGCCCAACGCCACCTACCGCAACCATGGCAGCCATGCCGAGGCGATCGAGATCGTCTTCGATCCGGCGCGCATCAGCTTTCGCCGGCTGCTGGAGTTCTTCTTCCAGATCCACGATCCGACCACGCTCAATCGCCAGGGCAACGACCGCGGCGCCAGCTATCGCTCGGCGATCTTCTACACGAGCCCGGAACAGAAGCGTGTCGCAGAGGACACCATCGCCGACGTCAATGCCTCCGGCCTGTGGCCGGGCAAGGTCGTCACCGAAGTGGCTCCGGTCGGGCCGTTCTGGGAGGCCGAGCCCGAGCACCAGGATTACCTGGAGCGCTATCCCAACGGCTATACCTGCCACTTCATCCGCCCGGACTGGAAGCTGCCGGAGCGCAAGGCGAAGTCGAACGCCGCGGAATAGATAAGGAATTTGCGTCACGTCCTCCGCCCGGCGGTGACATCGCCGGGCGGAGTTTTCGTTTGCGCGATCAGGCGGCGCTGGAGGCGCGCGCCGAAGGCTGCATCTTGCCGAGCAGCGCCAGCAGATGCTGGGCACCGGTCGTGGAGGAGGCCGGATTCTGGCCGGTGACCAGGCGGCCGTCGGTGATGGCGAAGGGCTGCCAGTTCTTCGGCGCTTTCTCGAAGAGGCCGCCGAGCCGCTTCAGCTCATCCTCGACCAGGAACGGCACGACGTGGGTCAGCTGCACCTCCTCCTCCTCGGAGTTGGCGAAGCCGGTGACGCGCTTCCCCTTCACGATCGGCTGGCCGTCGATCATCACTCGATGCAGCACCGCCGGCGCGTGGCAAACGGCGGCGACCGGCTTGCCCGAGTTGTAGAAGGATTCGATGAGGGCGATGGAATCGGGGTTGTCCACCAGGTCCCACATCGGCCCGTGGCCGCCCGGATAGAAGATCGCGTCGAAGTCCTCGGCGCGCATGTCCTTCAGCTTCGCGGTGTTGGCGAAGACCTTCTGCGCGGCGGCGTCCTGCTTGAACCGCGTCATCGCCGGCGTCTGATTCTCCGGAAGGTCGCTCTTCGGATCGACCGGCGGTTGCCCGCCCCTGGGCGAAGCGAGGGTCAGCTCGACGCCGGCATCCTTGAACACGTAATAGGGCGCCGCACCCTCCTCGAGCCAGAAGCCGGTCTTGCGGCCGGTATTGCCGAGGATGTCGTGCGAGGTGAATACCATCAGGATCTTCATGTCTCTGCTCCTTTGCCGTCGATTGGGTTCGGGATCGAGATATTGGGTCGTCATCCATCGGCGAGACACTTGCCCATTGGTATCGGCGAGACCTTCGTATCAGCCCGCCCGCTGCGCAAGCGCAATGATCGCGGCAAACGACACAAGGCCGCGTCGGCAGCGATGACGCCATAGCCCGCGGCCCGATCGCCGCCGAACACGTAACCCTCGGCGACCCGGCACAGCGCGACGGGCAGGCCCCACGCATCCGCCGCCGCGGAAAGCAGGAGCATCCGCGCGCCGGCAGCGCAGGCCTGGAGGCTGTGCTCCGCATGCGGGGCGATATCGACGATCCGATGGTGCGCTCCATGTCTCGCCGTCGGCGCCGAAGTATTGTCAGCGCCCCGCACTTCGATCCGGTGCTCGGAAAGGGAAAGCTCCGCCGCAACCAGCGCCCGCATGCAGCCGCGCGCTTCGTCTTCAAGCGCCACGTAAGGCAGGGTGAGTGCGGCGATCTCGTTGCTGTCGATCCGGAGGAAGATGGTCTTGATGGCCCGGCGCAGCGGCGCATCGCCCACAAAGGCCGGCTCGGCCGCACCCACCAGGAGCCCGCCACCCGCCGCCGGCCAGGCCTCGATCGAGGCGGCGCCGAAGCCGTCGCGATCATGTTCGCCCTGGCCGGAATGAACCAGTCGCCGCCCGGCCGAGGTATTCATCGGGGCGTCCGTGGATCGTCGTGGACGTTCACGTAGTCGATGCCGAGCGGCCCGACGCCCATCACCTGGGTGACGTACTCGCCGGAGCGCGCCCAGTGGAAGTGCGACGTGCCGCCGGGAAGGAGAACGATGCTTCCCGGCGCATAGGCCGTGAGCTTGCCCGCGTCGAATTCCGCGCCGACGCCGATGTAGAAGACGCCGGACATCACCGTGTAGATCCGGTCCTCCGGATGCCGGTGCGGCATCAGCTTGACCCCGTCCGGCACCTTCACCCGGACGACGTAGAGGCCGGGCTCGGTCGGATGCCCGACCAGGACAGCGAGACGCGCCGACGGCGGAAATGCCGCGAACGGCTTCCACTCGACTTCGTCCGGGCGGATTGAGCGCAGCGCGATCGGTCGGGCCGGATCGGGCTGCAACGCGGCGGCATGGCCGTTGGCAATCTGGCTCATCTATGGATGCTCTCCCTTGGCACAACGGAGCATGTTCTTCTCCAGTCTGACCGGCGCCCCGGCGCAGGACCATCGGACCAAGGTATCAGCGATACCTTGGTCCGAATGGACCGGGGGAATCTCCGAAAATCGACGCTGCGCCGGCGATGTCAGCGACCGAGCTGGCCGACGTGGTATCCGAGACGCGTCTCGACGTCGCCGGGCTTGTGGAAGCCGCGCTCCATCAGCTGCTTGATCCGGGCCTGGGTCGCCGGCCGGGCAAGCGACGTCATGAACGCGTCCCATTCCGGCGCGATCTCCGCATCGGGCGGCAGGCTGGCGATGTTGACGAGGCGCTTGGTCTCGGCGATGGCATGCTTGTCGAAGGAGGCGATCCGCTGTGCGAGCGCCTCGACGAAGTCGTCGAGCTCCGCATCGGGCAGCGCCCGGTTGACGTAGCCGTAGCGCTCGGCGAGGTCGCCGGGAATGTCGTCGGCGCCGAGCAGCACCTCCAATGCCCGGCCGCGGCCGATGAGGCGCGGCAGGCGCGCCATCGGCCCGCCGCCCGGCACCAGTCCGGCGCCGACTTCCCACTGCGACAGGATCGCCTTCTCGCGGCTGGCGAAGCGCATGTCGCTGGCGAGCGCGAGCTCGCTCCCGACCCCGGTCGCACGGCCGCGGATCTTGGCGATCGACACGACCGGCGCGCGGCTGATGCGGACCAGCGCGTCCGGCAGCTGCTGCAGGCCGGTCAGTCCCGGCGGCAGGTCCAGCGTGTCCTCCGGCTTGGCGTGGAAGTTATAGTGGGTGATGAAGAAGCCTTCGACCGCGCTGTCGAACACCACGACCTTGACCTCGCGATCGGATTCGAGGGCGGCGACCGCGGCGTTCAGGGCCGGCATGTTCTCCGGGCCGAAGATGTTCAGCGGCGGGTTGTCGAAGATGACGCGCCAATAGGCGGCGGAACGGCGTTCGAGGCGGAACTGCCGGGAGGGTTCGCTGTCATACATGTCTGGCCTCCGGTCATGGATGCGCCGGGCCGATCCCGGTCGGACGAAAACTGGCCGGCATTGCACGGCGCGTCCATCGGACGAAGGTATTGCGGATACTTTGGTGTCGGCGACGAGGCGCCGTCGGCTAGCGCGGAATGCCGAGCTTGGCGGCGATGTTGACCAAGTCGGCCAGCGAACCTGCCTTCATCTTGCGCATCACTCGGCCGCGATGCGCCTTGACGGTGATCTCGCTGATGCCGAGATGACCGCCGACCTGCTTGTTCATCAAGCCGGTGACCACCAGCCCCATCACCTCGCGCTCGCGTCCGCTGAGCGAGGCGTAGCGGTCGTGGAGCCGCTGCATGTCGGCCGCGGTGTCCAGGGCGATCGAGCTTCGACCCAGGGCGTCGCGGACGGCGTCCAGCAGCACCTCGTCGCCGAACGGCTTGGTCAGGAACTCCATGGCGCCCGCCTTCATCGCCCGAACCGTCATCGGCACATCGCCATATCCGGTTATGAAGATGATCGGCAGGTCCGCCCGCTCACACGCGATCTGCTGCTGCAGTTCGAGGCCGCTGAGGTCCGGCAGCGTGACATCGAGGATGAGGCAGCTCGGCCCGAGCGTGCGCGGGTGGTCGAGAAATTCGCGCGCCGAGGAAAACACCGATGGCCGCCAGCCCGCTTCCTGGATCAGCCCTTCGAGTGCCTCGCGAACGGAAATGTCATCATCGACGACATAGACAACCGGCGTGACGTCCAGCATGGCCGATAAACCCGCCTTGTCGCCCCACACGCATTCCTCCATTTATAGCCTCCCACCGTCTCATTCGGCAAGACAGTTGGATTATTTCAAGACCGCCTGTAGCGCCTCCAGCAATGCTGTGTCGCTGAACGGCTTCAGCAGGCACTCGACGGTGCCCCGCGCGCGGACCCGCACGCGGACCGCCTCGTCGCCATGGGCGGTGATGAAGACGATCGGGATCTTCCGCTCCTGCCGGATCAGCTCCCGCTGGAGATCGAACCCGGACATCCCCGGCATCGCTATGTCCAGCACCAGGCATTCGGCCTCGGTGAGGTCTCCAGACGCCAGGAACTCCTCCGCCGACGAGAATCCTCCGGCCGCG
>Ga0335080_10003655_pt1 | contig 15579 bp, 15 predicted proteins | sample Lox_Sample_34_FD_206720 | JGI IMG/M metagenome (GOLD analysis project Ga0335080, IMG submission 206720) | Soil microbial communities from Loxahatchee National Wildlife Refuge, Florida, United States - Lox_Sample_3.4 | ecosystem: Environmental > Terrestrial > Soil > Wetlands | place: USA... | reverse complement strand
CTCCCATATCGATGGCACCGATGATGGTTTCATTCGTCGCTGGATTGCAGATGCCTCCGGCCACTGGCCGTCCGTCTTCGACGAATCCTATGGAAACACAGAATTCGGGAATTCCCTGCACGAACTCGCGTGTGCCATCGAGGGGATCCACCACCCATACGCGGCTTTTGGAAAGACGCGAGATATCGTCGGCACTTTCCTCTGAAAGCCAGCCCTCGCTGTCCCGCAGGAGGGTCTCGCGGAGCACAGTATCCACAGCGCGGTCCGCCTCGGTTACTGGGTCGTGCCCAATCTTGTACTCCGTCTCGATAGCGCCCGGAGTAAAACGCGCGAATACTGCCCGTGCGGCTTCAAGGCCAGCTTCGATGCGGGTAAGGATGTCCGAATAAGCGGAGTTCATGATTTCCTAGACTTTTCTGTACTAAGCGGGCCACAACATCCGGGCACCAGTGATCAATAGCAGCGTGCAGAGAATCCGCCGCAGCCACAACATGGGCACACGGGTTGCCAGGTGTGACCCTAGCAATCCACCAGGGATCGAACCAATCAGCAATGACACGACAAGGCGTGGATCTACGTTGCCATAGTGCAAGTGCAAGAATCCGGTAACCCCTGTCAGGATTACAGCGTGCACGATGTCGGTGCCAACATTGACCTTGGGCGGAAAACTATAGAACAGCAGCAATAACATCATGATGATGCTGCCCGATCCTACCGAAGTCATGCCCACCAGCAGCCCTGCGACTGCCCCGATCACAACCATACCGGCGAATCCCTTCATGGTTGGGGGACGATTCGCAATTCGCTCTTCGATTCGCCTCTGCAACAGCAATAGAGCGGGGATGATGATGAGCAGGACGCCTACGGCACTCTTGATGAAGTGGTTTACTCCGTCGCCATAGAGGTGACGGATATACATGAGCAGATTTACCCCCCCGATCGAGCCCGGAACGCTGCCCAATGCGAGAGCGACTACGACTTTCCGGCGAACCGTGCCCTTCTTGAGGTGCATCAGACTCGCCGGAATTTTCGTAAAGAAGTTGAATAGAGCGTCCGAACCGACCGCCAGGATCGGCGGGACGCGCAGGCCGAAAATGAGCACCGGCAGCAGCAACACGCCACCCCCCACACCGGTCATCCCGATCAAAACCCCGACAACAAAGCCTGTGAGGATTTTGGCAGCTATCAGCGGCATATGGGCCCCATGGTTCTGCTATGCAGCCGCGCTATTGACTCCGATGAAGCCCTCGCGTTCGAGATGCAGAATGATTTCCTGCGCGGCTTCTTCAGGTGACAATTCGCCGGTATTAATTACGACCTCAGCATCCGCTGGCACCTCGTAGGGATCCGAGATACCAGTGAATTCCTTCAAGATTCCCGCTCGAGCTTTTGCGTAGAGGCCTTTGCGATCGCGCTGCTCGCATACCTCCACCGGAGTCGCGACGTGCACCAGGATGAAGCCCCCATAGGGTTCTACCATCTGCCGCACATGCTTGCGCGTCGCGTCATAGGGGGCGATCGGCGCGCAAATCGCGATGCCGCCGTTCTTAGTGATCTCAGATGCAACATAGCCGATTCGACGGATGTTGATGTCGCGATGCTCCTTTGAAAATCCCAGTTCGGATGAAAGATGCTTCCGGACGAGGTCGCCATCGAGCAGGGTTACGGGGCGTCCGCCGACCTCCAGGAATTTCGTCAGCAGCACATTGGCGATCGTCGATTTTCCCGAACCCGACAACCCGGTAAAGAAAATCGTCACACCCTGCCGACTTCGCGGTGGGAAGCTTCGGCGCAATTCGTGTACGACCTCCGGGTAGGTAAACCATCCCGGAATCTCGCGTCCCTCGTTCAAGCGCTGGCGCAGTTCTGTGCCCGAGATGTTCAGCACGTGATCGCCCGGTTTGACCTCGTCGTCGGGAACGTAACGGTCCTCGCCTTCGAGATACACCATCATGTTGAACGGAACCATCGTGACGCCGATCTCTGACTCGTGCTTTTTGAATACTTCCTGAGCTTCATAGGGTCCGTAGAACGGTTTTCCGTCGACATCCTTTCCGGGGCCAGCGTGGTCACGACCGACAATGAAATGCGTGCAGCCGTGATTTTTACGAATCAGTGCATGCCAGATCGCCTCCCGTGGCCCACCCATTCGCATGGCTAAAGGTAAGAGAGATAACTTTTGCGTTCCCTGTGGATACTTGGACCCGAGCAGTTGGTAACAGCGAACGCGTGTGTAGTAGTCGACGTCACCGGGTTTCGTCATTCCGACGACGGGATGGATCAAAAGGTTGGCTTCTACCTGCCTGGCGGCGCGAAATGTGAGTTCCACATGCGCGCGGTGCATGGGGTTGCGAGTCTGGAATGCTACGACGCGGCGCCATCCTAGACGAGCGAACTCATTGCGGAGTTCCGCAGGAGTGAAACGCAGCATGCGGAAGTCGTAATGGGACGGCATCTGCAATCCTTCGATCCTGCCGCCCACATACCAGGAATTGGCAATGTTCATGGCGTAGTTGGCGCCGGGGTGGGCCTTGCTGGTGCTATTGAATACCGCCTTGGCTTCAGCAGCGCGATCCGGTTGCCAGACTTCTTCCACGTGCAGCACAGCGAGCATCACGCCCTCAGGGTCGCGCAAGGCCACTTTGCTGCCGGGCACAAGTTTCTTGGCGAAGTCCTCTGTCACATCCAACGTGATCGGCATTGGCCACAGGATTCCGTTGGCAAGGTGCATGTTGTGGCAAACGCCTTCATAGTCAGCCTTCGTCATGAACCCGCGAAGCGGAGAGAACCCACCGCTCATCAGCAATTCCAGATCACATATCTGGCGAGCGGTCAGGTCCCAGGAAGGCCATTCCCGCGAATGGCCTTTCAATTCCGTGGCTTTGTCAGGAGTAGCGAGAAGATCGATCAGTTCACCACCATGCGGAGCAATCAAGTGACTACTCGAAGCGGACAAGACCGTGAGCCTCCATGATTCTTTATTTGGGTGTATTGTCTGTAAACTTAGTACTGCAGCAGAGGAGATCTGAAACGAGACTTCTAAAACGCTGTGGGCAATACCCCTTGATTGCCTTTCAGTTTACACGAAACGAGTTGATCTCTTAGGGCATCGCCCGTTGTCGATATTGTACTGTAAGCTGATAAGGATAAAGGTTAAACTTAATATTTTTGTCGGCGGTTCTTCATGTGCAATTCCTTGCGCAGTTGAGGAAGAATTCCCTTGGACCGCTGCACCTAGGTGCAATTGCATTTTCACTTGCTGCGTGACCCGTCAATGTGCCACATGCCCTCGGCCTGGCGGCTTCCTCGGTTACACTGTTTGAAAACCTCAGTTCGCTGCAAATTTGGATGAAAGACTTCGCCAAAAGAGCCATTCTCGCCACTGGAGCACTGCGGTTGATTTCTCACGGCGCGAGTGCGGCGATTCTGATGTATCACTCGGTGATGCCCGATCCGGCGGCGCACGCAGACTCGCTCGGAGACATCATTCACTCGGAAGCCGAATTCCGCGCGCAGATGCAAGTCCTTTCCCGTGAGTACCGTGCAGTAAGCCTGGCTGAAGTGGTCGACAGTCTCAGGGAGGGCAAAGAGATTCCCAGAAGATCCGTCGTGGTGACGTTCGATGACGGCTACACAGATAATTGCGAAGTTGCGATGCCAATCCTAAATGAGCTTGGGATTCCGGCCACTTTCTACATAACTGTCGACTGTGTGGAGCAGCGCAAACTGCCTTGGCCGAGCCGATTGCGTTTCGTCTTCCGCAAAACAAATCTGAGAGCGTGGAGTGACGGGCATGGCAAGTCGTGGTCGTTGCAAGGTCTCGGCTCGCGAGAACGTGCCTTTCTCGCGTCTTGCGATAATTGCTGTCAACTCAGCGGTCACGCTCAGGAGAACTTCGTGCGTGGAGTCGAGGAACAGTTGCAGGCAGCCGTTCCAACTGATGCAAGCTCACTGATGATGACCTATGACCATGTCACCAGTCTGGTCCGGTGTGGCCACATCGTTGGCTCTCACACCATGACTCATCCGAACATGGCGTACATCACGGAAGGCGAGGCGAAGGTCGAACTTGCAGAATCGAAGAAGCGCATGGAGCGGGAACTGAGAACGCCCATCGTACACTTCGCATATCCCTGTCCGGCTATGACCCCGCATTGGAGTGAGCGTACCGTGGCCCAAAGCCGCTCGGTCGGGTACGAGTCGGCCGTTACAACAAACGGCGGCGTCACTCGCGGTGGAGACGATCCGCTGTCCCTGAAACGCGTCCGGCCGACGATGACGGTTGAGGGTCTCCGCTGGAATCTGGAGTGCGCGTTTGCGGGGCGAGCCATGTAGCGTGCAATACGCTTACATAGGTGCGAAGACCATTTTGCCAAGGATCCTGATTCTAGACGGAAAGCATCACGGAAGTTGTTGGGGGGTGACAAATGAACCCCTTGGTGATGCTGTCTCACTATCTCACTATGTGATTTTCCCAACCTTGCCTGTATTCCGAACTTCGACCGCCTGTTAGCAGCAGAAAGCCTGTCTGTTCTGCCTCACTCCGGCGCGACGGCCACTGCAGCAGCAAACTCCGGCCCGACCGATATGTCGCAGATCGTCCAGCCCGCGGCCCCAGTGGGATCCGGCCGTGTCGCTAGCAGTGCATCCCGATCTCCCAACGTGATGGAAACATCAAATTCACGAAGGGGCAATGACAAGCCATCGCCCTTAGCCTTGATATAAGCTTCTTTTCTCGTCCAGCATCGAAAAAAAGCGGCCCGCAATTCCTGCGCGGGCAGCTGCATCAGTGCCTCCCGCTCGGCCTGGGAGAAGAAACGTTCAGCCAGGCGTTCTACATCTGTGCTTCGGGTCACATTCTCCACATCCACCCCGATGGCCCGATCTCTCGTAAATGCCATCATCGCAAGACCGTGAGTGTGTGAGACATTGAAGCGCAGGCGGTTGTCGCCCTCAAGTAAGGGCTTAGCGTGTAACCCATATCGAAAATGAACTTCGTGCGGACTTGTCCCCAGATATTGAGCGAGCAATAAACGAAGTGTTCCCCGTGTCAAAACATAATCAACATGAGTACGCTCGATGCGGAATCGAAGCGCCCTCTCCTTCTCGTCATTTGAAAGTAATTCGTAACTTGCGGCCAGTTCGGCGGCAGTCGAATGAAGCGGACGCTGCCAGAGATGGACAGTCCCGAGTCCCAGTGCAGGGACAGAACCAACTGTGGTCGCATCCCAGAGCTCGCCGATCTGTAATTGTGTTCTTGAGGGCGTCATCGTCTATTGTTTCGCGCTCCGCGAGGAACCCCCGCTGATCAGCACCACTGCCATTGAATTGCGTCCAAGGTTACACCCTGACTGTGTCTCGGCAATTAAAGAGTAGAGCGCCAACTCACCCTTGAGATCGTGACCGATTGGCATCATCGCGCAACTATCCACCGATCCGAAAGCTGGAGAGCGAAATTCCTCTAGTGCTTGCGACCACCAGACGTAGCTGTGCTTGCATTGCGCGGAGGGTGGTAGCTGAAGTTGATACCGGAGGAGTTCGTCCGTGTCTCAGGATGGACGTGGGGCGCGGTCCCCGAGGCCTTGACGTTTCGTTGCGTCGACCGTGCATGCAGCTGGGTCGTATTCTGATGTTCCAGCCGGGAAAGCTCTGAGTCCCGTGCTGATTGGGTCTTCGCCGGCAATGGGTTAGATGAGTTCAAATGCGGGTGTACGGCGTTGCCGGTCTGCATCTGTGAGTGGTGGGGATGGGATGAACTTGCGTTGAATTTCTTCGATGGCTGATCGGCTCCCCACGAAGCCACCGTAAACACCAGGAATACCCCGAGGCTGGTTCCAATGCACTTCATCCGTTTAGTCTACCCTTCTTCTGCCAGCCTGGCCATAACTGCCTCGCCTGGGAAAGTCGCACCCTGTTCATAATTGCTGCCTCGGTCTATGTTGCTGTAGATAATAAACTTACACTGTTGTTCGGTTCGAGATGGACCGACGGTACCTCGCAAATGCTGGCCTACAATCCGATGCGCGAGGGGACAAGTTCATAAAGTGTCGCTCGCTGTGAAATCGACCTGGGCTGTTGCTTGGACAAACTACAAGGCTTTTATATTGTTGCGCTGTGTGAGGCGTAGTAGGGGTCGCGCTGGGTTTCTAGTCTTCGCCCCTGCTTGCTAAATCTAGGAAGGTTCACCAGGCCGAATCTCGCCGCCGCGAACTGTAGCGTGGTAGCTAGCACTCCGAATCCGTATTTGACGCTTCGGCGGAAGTTGATCGATGAGGCTTCTTCAAAGTACTTCGTTGGGCAAGATACTTCTCCGATGCGGAAGCCGAAGTGCACGCACTGCGCAAGCATTTGGTTATCAAAGACAAAATCGTCGGAATTTTCCAGCAATGGCAATTCCGTGAGCACCTGGCGGCTGAAGGCGCGATAACCAGTATGATATTCAGAGAGCTTCACACGCAGAAACAGATTCTCGAATGCAGTGAGCATCCGGTTGGAAATGTATTTGTAAAGCGGCATGCCGCCCAGCAGCGCCCGGCCGCCGATAATGCGCGAACCAAGCACCACGTCATACACATCGTACGCGACCATACTGGCAATCGCTGTGATCAGCAGCGGCGTGTACTGGTAATCGGGATGCAACATGATTACCACGTCGGCTCCGGCCGCTAAGGCTTCACGGTAGCAAGTCTGCTGATTACGTCCATATCCATAGTTGCGGTCATGCTTGAAGACATGCAGTCGAAGCCGGCGCGCGAGTTCCACAGTGTCATCGCGACTGTTGTCGTCAACCAGGATGCGGATATCTACAAGGTCCGGAAGCTCCGCTACCGTTGCCTCCAGGGTTTTCTCCGCGTTATAGGCGGGCATGACGACGGCGATGATTTTACCGTTGATCATGGAAACTTCAGGGAGCTACTTTAGTTAGTGTAACCGAACTGAGCTGGCAGCGACAGAAGTCACGCCTCCAAGTAGCATTCGTGTGACACACGTAAATGCACCCTCGCATGTGACCAACTCGAATTCGCAGTTCAGCCTTCGGAGCGAAGGCGTTTATCCACATCCGATTCGCCGATCCGAACAACCAGACTAAGTTCGAGTCAATGGTTGGTTCCCGGCTCGATTCTGTGGAAATTCGGGTCGTATCTGAAGCATCACGATCACTTTCGCGACCGCACGGACAGTGTGGTTAAATAGATGTCTAGCGTGAATCTCCTCCAGACTTCACCACGGCACAGCTATTCGGCGAGTCAAGAGCGCCGGGAGGGATGTGTGTCGGTGATCGTGCCGGTTTACAACGAGGTGCTGCATCTCGAGGAGCTGTTAGAAGCCGTTTTAGCTTCTCCCGTAAAAAAAGAAATTATTATCGTGGACGATGGATCGACCGATGGCACACGCGAGAAGTTGCTAGCCCTTCCTCATCGCGACGATGTCACTATCGTGTTCCACGAAAGAAACTGCGGCAAAGGAGCGTCGATTCGCACGGCGCTGTCATACGTTCGTGGAGAGTTCGTGCTGATCCAGGATTCGGATCTCGAATATGATCCGAAGGACTATCCCGCATTGCTAGAACCTTTGCAGAAAGGCAGCGCGAACGTAGTTTATGGCGTCAGGCCAGATCGCCCTGAGCGGGGTCTGCGATTCTTTCTTGGCGCGAAGCTACTCACCCATCTCACTAATCTTCTCTACGGCGCCGGCATTCACGACGAGGCTACCTGCTACAAGGTCTTTCGTCGGCTGCTGCTTGCGCAACTGCGGTTGGAGTGCCGCAGATTCGAATTTTGTCCCGAGGTAACTGCAAAGCTTTGCCTTATGGGCGAGAAAATCGAGGAAGTTCCAATCTCGTACCATCCTCGCTCGGCAGAAGAAGGCAAGAAGATACGGCTCTCCGACGGCTGGCTGGCGGTCTGGACTCTCCTTCGTTACCGCTTTCTTCCACACCGGCGCTGGCTGCGGCCTTCGGGGCCATCGTCGGCTGCGCCATTTGCAGTCAGTTTCTCGCGGGTGCCCGCCGAATAGCTCTGACTCCCTTTCAAAAAGAGATTCAACGCTCCTGATGATCAATTCTGCGAGACGAATCTCGATGTCATAGGGAAGGGTCAACATGCGGATTCTCAAGACTCCACCGCTGGGAGGAGACGAATCCCTTTTTCATAAAGCCCACGTTTCTCATCCTCTAGACCTTGCTTGAGAGATCGATTAACTTCGCCGACGTGAAGCTCTTCGCAGTCTTGCCACTACGGGAGTGAACTGGCAGTTTACATTCGATCCTGGTAGTGGCTGACGGTTGCAACTCTCGTGCACCGCCATCCCGGGGTGGGGAAGATTGGGTGAAACTCCCGCGCCCTTATCTAATAATGGCGTTGATTGAACTATTGCACCAGTAGAACGTGAACAGAGGCTAGGTTGCTTTCTTCAACTGCTGTTTCCAGCCTAAAACCCTGGCTTTGGCTCCCTCCGCTTCCGCTTCGGGAATCATCCCTTTCTTCTGATAGAGCATCGACAGGCTGGTATGCGCGAGCACGTCGTCCGGATCAATCTCGGCTATCTTTTTTGCAATCTCGATTGCCTCATCGAAGCGTTCCAAATCCTGAAGAACTCGCGCCAGGCCATGCATGACCTCGGTAAATGTCGGGTCGGCATTCAATGACTGTTGATACGCCGCGACGGCTTTCTCAAGCTGGCCATCAGCCATCAGATCAAGAGCAGAGTAGTACAAATCCTCAGCTTTTTGGCGGGCATTGGAGTCAGTCATGCGGCAGCAGGGCGACAGCAAACGTTCGATTCTACACCAAGGATCTGGCGGCGGTTGTTGGCACTCGAGTCACAAAGGCTCTCACTTGTGAACGTGAGTGTCCTTTGTGGTTATAGCTTCTCTCGTTGGAGAAGTTCCGATCGGCCGCCAAAATGGAAAGGCTAGAATGCTTTATAAACGATTTCTGGCGCCTGTTGCAGCAAGAGTGCGCTCGTGACCGAAACCATAACCATCAAGGTGCACCAAGCGGTGCGTATGTAGCGTGATCGCAGAACTGCCGTCCCATCATATCGGATCTTCAGGAGAAGGCTTCGCGCAGTCTCCCAGGCCGCGAGTCCCACCGTCGCAGCGATCAGCATGACGAACAGAGAGGCAATGATGGCACGCCACCCCATCGCCTTCGACAGTACGGCAACCTGTGCCCAGTTTGACCAGAACCAGATCAGGGTAAAGGAGAACCATGCGAAGGTGAGTCCTCGGCAGAGAGAGCGGTAAACCCAGTGGGAGTTCAAGGCCCTTACCTGTTTTCTGCCCAACGTGGCCGTCAGGATGATGTCATAGAGCTTGTTCACGCTGACTCCCAAGCCCTGCAGCACTCCAAAAAACAGAAATGACGACGTCTGACCATGCCACACGCCCACCAGGAAGAAAGTGACAAAGAACGCGATCACCGCCCAGTAAGGGGCCAGCGACTCGGCTGGATACTGGCGCATGAGCGTGATTAAGAGGGGATTGTAGACATAAGTCTTCAGCCAAGTCGAAAAAGTGATGTGCCACCGGTTCCAGAAATCGATGAAGCTGTCAGCAGCGAAGGGTCGCTTGAAGTTTTCAGGGAGACTAATGCCTAGCAACTGAGCAACGCCGAGGACCATATCAATGTATCCGGAGAAGTTGCAGTACAGAAAAAAGGTATAGGAAGCAATCGCTGCGGCTCCAGCAACTATCCCGCTGCCCTCGTCGGGGACGTTAGCAATTCGTGTAAGCGCACTTGCCTGCAGCATGGAAAACATGAGAGCCAGAACATTTGCCTTAAAGAAACCGCGGATGATGCGCTCAATGGCTCTTCCTGTTTGCACGATCGAAGGCCAATTGGCCTCACGCATTGTCTTGTCGAATTCCTGATAGCGCTGGATAGGGCCGGCAACAAGTGTGGTGAAGTTTAGAGCATAGACCAGATACGAGGTCAGCCCAATCGGGCCCGCGATCTCGCCGCTGCTTGTGTCCACAAGCAAATGAAGGACGCGAAACAAAATGTAGGAGAGTCCAAGCGTCGTGTAAGAAATGTGCAAGAAAGTTGCGGAAGGGAGAAATGTGTACTGTTTTAGCCAGACGAATGCGGCGATCGTGATGGCGACCATGGGTGAGACTATCCGCACCCGTCGCGACTCGATCACCTTCAGCTCGACATAACCGAGGGCGACGAAGGCGAGGATGGGCAACAGGGATTCACCGACCGTGGCTGCCCAAAGAAACAGCGTACTCGCTATCAACACGATCATTCGCCGCCAAGCCAGACGCTGCACCAGATTGAATAGCAGGGCCGTAATCGCTCCGAATGCCAGGAACGAAACCGATGGAGCAACCAGGGAGTTCATGGCTGGGAAGCTCGGCACGACGACATTTGGGGAATGGAGCCGTCAGTCAGGCGTTCCGCCAGCGCTTCCGCGATGAAGGCGTGCGCCTCACCTTTGGGATGATTGTCAACAGCATAGAAAAGACGTTCCGCGTGGGGAGAAGCGGCGAACTTCGGGGTCACGTCAACGGGCAGGGCGCCGCGTTGGAGCGCCAGTTCACTAATCCGACGCCCAAAAGACCAAGGATCGATATCTTCCACGCGGGAGTGGTTACTCACCATCGCCGCCACAATGCGATTCGGTACAGCAATCACTACCACCGGCGTTCCGGCGCTGCGAAAACGCGGGATGATCTCATCGAGAGTCGCTGCGAATTGCGAGTACATGCGCTTCCCCATGGGCGTGGGACGAGAACTCATCAAGTTACGCGACGCTCCATTGCTGAGGAAAACACGATACAGGACCTGTTCATCCTGTAAGGCAAAATGCTCGGCGACAAGTGCAAAACGGCTGTTGCGAATTCGCAACTTCAGCTTCTGCCATGCGGCACTGATCTTCGCAAGAGGAGTTTCCGTTTCGGGTTTCGATCGCGTTGCCGCCGGCGGCTCCTCAATATCGTACGGTGACACCGTGAGGACGACAACGTCCGGTGATAGTCTGAGGGCTTCGCCGACAAGTTCAGGCTGCGACGCCATGCTTACCGCAGTTCCCATGTTCTGTACTTCAACGGGCCTGGGACATACTTCACCGAGCACCTTTTCAGTGCGAGCCGCAAATGTCTGGTCCTGCGGAACGTACAGACCCATGGTCACCGAAGTCCCCATGAAGACGATACGCACTGTCCCGGGCCGTTTCGGACCGCAGGGGGCACTGGAACGGTATCCGCAATCGTTGAAACGGTATTCCACGTCGGGCCCTTCAGAATTCTTGTAATACGTTACGCAATCGGGTTTGAAGTGACGAGCCCGGCTTGCTGCGTTTACCCCGCAGCCGAAGCGGCCACGCTGCGGGAACAGTTGGTTCGCGACGAGTTCAGAGGCGCCTAAGACGACGACGAAAACAAGAATAACCACCAGGGGTAGCAGCCAGAGATCGCGGCGGGGCAAAGTGTCAGGCACCGGCCTCTGTCCATCGTTCGACGTAATAGCCCCAACCGCGAGAGAGTTGAGTCTTTCGACCTCCGATTCGCCGGCGCTTTGCGACAAATGGTCCCCCTCTTTCTTCTACACTTGCATGTTTGGAACCGGGCTATCAGAAAGCCAGTCCAGTGCTATCTGTGGTTGGCGAAACGCCGTGTGTCATTTCCGCTCGTTGAGAAATACCGTTGGGTCTAAGAACATGCGATCTCAAGAGACTTTGCGCTGCGGTGACCCCTTGTTTGTCCACGGGACGGGAGACGGAACGGTCTCGAAGCCGATACGTCGAACAACCATGGGGGTTGGTTGCACGTAAGCCGATGCTACTTCAAGGTCCCAAACTGTACTTCCATCGTCGCGCGTGTCTACCAGAACGAATCCCAGCTTTAGATAATGGCCTTCGACCAACTTGTTCCGATCGGTTGGGCGATAGATGCCGCGCAGCCAGCTTGCACCTCGCCGTCGCGCGTGATCGAGTAACTCACCCAACACCGCTTCTTCCACCCGTCGCCCAAGCACCCGGCAACTCATGAGCCAAGTATCGATTTCCCAGACACCAGAGTAACCGCACCGACAGATGACAACGCTGATCATCCCGTTGTCCCCGAACTTATCGCGGAGTCGCGCCTGCAGGGTTAGCGCCTCCGGATCGGTTTCCAGTGCCTCCACTTCCGCTTCGGTATATCGCCGCGTGGTCAGATTGAATTGGTTCGATTTGTTGATCAGCTGCGTGATTCGCGAACGGCTCGACTCGTTGAAAGGTCGAAAGTCGATCTCCATTTCCAGTGATGCCAGGTACGCGGGAATGTCTCCCACTTGTCGCTCCAGGCGCGCGCGCTCGGCGTTGCCAGCGTAGTAAGAAGCACGTTTAGTGTCCTCATCGGAGAAAGCCACCGCCTCAAAATAGCCGGCCGCGCTGAGAGTTCGAGCATAATCCGCGGGATCGTCCGGCATCTCGGGGATCGCTATGCTGGGCAACGCGTTCCGGACCAGGCTGCGCTCGAAAGGACTATCATCAACGAATACTATCGTGTCTAGACCCAACCCGAGGATGTCGGCGATCGCCTGAATGTTGCTCGCTTTATCTTGCCAATTCGCTTGAAACACGGAGAAGTCCTGTTCCCGCAAAAGCATGTCCGGGTGCTCACGAAATGGGCCGCGGGCTGTTTCATCTTCGTTCTTGGAAGAAACTGCGAGAACGACGCCGCGTTTTCGCAAGAAGAGAACGTGTTGCTGAAAACTTAGATAGGCTTCACCCGCCGCATCGCCTTGTCCGATCCGAATGCCTTTCAGACCGTCGTCGCCCACCAAGCCTCCCCACAACGTATTGTCGAGATCTAAGATCAGGCATCGACGACTCATGCCGCGGAGTGCGGCGAGCACGCGGCAGACATGATCCGCGTACAAGGGAAGAAATGCCTGAGAGAAGGGAAGCTTTGCCAGATTCCATTCGCTCGGCGAATGCCAGTAGGCCAGCCCCACTGTTTCAGCGAGACCCGCGACGTCGAGCAATACATCGGTCGAACTCCGCAACCGCTCAGCCAAGCCGGTGTTGACTCCATCGATCAGTTGCCACAGCGTGCCTTGCAGTCTGCGATCAAGTGAGCCGAAAGTCCGCTCCGGCGGGGCTGCCAGGTTCTGAACGATGCTCACGGCTCCCGAGTGCCGATGAATCGCATCGCGAATGCTGTCCAAACGGTCAAGCGTAGATTCGATTGCGGTCTGGGCGGCGATCGCGTCACCTGGAGTGGGCAGCAGCGGTAAACTTCTCCAGTCGAGCGCAACCAGGACCGCATCCGGCGTGAAACGGTTGAGCGGAGAGTCTATAGAGAAACTGTCCTGCAGCACCTGATCGTGACCGGTAGCAATGCAGTTCAATGCCAGACCATGCCGCGCACCGGTCGCGATGATTGCCTTGCGAATGAAATCAGACGTTCCATTACCCGCGATACCTAGACGAAAAGGCTGAAGCGGGGCAAGCGAATGTCCCGCTGCGGCTGCAATCATTTCTTCCAGACGCAGTAATTGATTGTCATCGAGAGCGAAGCTGGCCAATCGTCGAACGTTCTCGCCAAAGTTCTCCTTCGACTCAATCGCGGCATGGCAGCGTCGGTTGAAGTCTGCCGGGCAAGGGGGCAACCATGACAGATCGCGGTAAAGATCCCGTTTCATTTTCCTGAAGTCCCCAGACTGCTATCAGATACCTCTTTTGCGGGCGATCAACTGAAGCAGATCCCCAACATTCTCTAGGCCGCCAATTTCCGACGCGGAGAACTTGATCTGATACTTGCGTTCGATGGTCAGAAGCAGACGTACGTTTGCCAGACTATCCCATCCGTCGATATCGCGGGCCGTCATCTCCGGCCGCAAAATCAGATCCTCGTCATCGAAAAATTCGCGAAAGATGTCAAGCAAAACTCTCTGCAATTCCTCTGTATCAGGGCTGAATTTGCCCGGCTGAAGTGACATTACCGCCTGCCTCATTCTCGCGTTTTTCGTCGGCGCATGAAAATTCTAGCACTAACCTTCGTTTTTCAGGCTTGAGTAGAGGATAGGCAGTAACTCCACTTCTTCGTTACTGGCCGCTTTATTAACTGAACTCGTCGGACGGGATGCGACGTCGAACGATAACGCGGATGATCTACAGGCTGATAGAAGAAAGCGGCCGATTCCTACTCGAATGTACTGAAGGCGTTTACGGCCGCTGCCTTCTCAGCCAAGAATTAGGCTTCCGACCCTCAGTTGGCGTGCCGTCTCAGGGTTCTTACTCAATGTGATTTGTGACTAACGGGTTTGTCCGGTAGGCTCTTGGAAGTCTTTCTTCTTGCTGGTTATGATTACGCTATGAGCAACAAGATCCGCTTCCTCTGGAATGCCACTCGCGGCCATCGCCTGGCTCCGTGGCGCAGTCCCTATCTTCTCTGGCGCATCGAGACCTACACGGGAGTCAAGATGAAGCAGATCGGATTCGTTGAGTTTTGGGAATTTATGTGGCGCGAACGCCGTGAACTCTGGCGTTTCCTATGCTGGACGGGAGACATGGAGCGCTACGCCCATGCCAAGCCCAAGAGTCCGTAATTGGCTCGGGCGAAACTTCTTCTTACGCACCCTTGCCAGCAGCCGTTGCCCCACCCAGTTGCACGCTAACCTCTGCGCCCTTACCCGCTCCCGTGAGTTGCGCCGCCGGCACTCGGTTTGCCACGATCTCAAGATATCCCATGCTTCCGAGAATTGCGAAGACCTCGCCGGGGGCGCCCTCGGCATATGCGGCGCGGATTTCAGTGATCTCCTTGCCGCCTACGATGATCTTAAATGCCGACTTGCCAGAGAAAATTGCGGGTACGTCATCAGGGGTGATATTGGTAATCAAATTTCCGAAGCGATCCACTTTCAGGACTACCGCCCGAATTTTGTTGTCACCGGCAGGCTTCGGCTTGGGCGCGGCAAACTTCACGTAGTCCTCGATTTCTTCTCCGAACTTGTGTGAATCGACCATCTTCGCCAGATACGCCGCCACCGGCGCAAATACGTCGCGCCCATGGAAAGTGTTGCTTACGGGATGTCGGAAGTAGTGACTTGAGGTGACATGCCGGACGTGAATGCGCTCTTCCTTGGCGTACACCATGGAGAGCACGCCATTGTCCGGCGCGACAAAGTGATACCCGTCGCTGGATGCGATGATAGGCCGCCGGGTCGTCCCCACTCCCGGATCCACCACGACCATGTGCACAGTCCCCGTAGGAAAATACGCGTAGGTTTGAGATATCGCGATCGCGCCATCGAGTACGTCGAAAGCCTGTACCGCGTGCGAAATGTCGACAATCGCCGCCTCGGGCACAATGTCTAGAATAACGCCCTTCACAGCGCCCACAAAGTGATCGTTAGTCCCAAAATCGGTGGTGAGTGTGATGATCGGACGGTGCGCCAACTTGAACCCCTCACTGGAAGACAGTATTTTCCCTGTTAGTGCGAAGTTAATTCGCAGGCAAGAGGGACGTCAAGGCACGTAGGTAATTAAGACCATGCCAGATTTTGGCCAGGTTGTGATTCACGCCATAACGGTGCTCGTGAACCCTGGTCGTGATTCTCCCAGCCAGCATAAGAAACGTATCAGGGA
>Ga0335080_10003654_pt1 | contig 15580 bp, 15 predicted proteins | sample Lox_Sample_34_FD_206720 | JGI IMG/M metagenome (GOLD analysis project Ga0335080, IMG submission 206720) | Soil microbial communities from Loxahatchee National Wildlife Refuge, Florida, United States - Lox_Sample_3.4 | ecosystem: Environmental > Terrestrial > Soil > Wetlands | place: USA... | reverse complement strand
TGGGCCTGGCCGCTGGCGTCGGTGAAGGGGTTCATGTTGTAGAAGCCCATCGAGATCGCGCCTTCCATCGGATTGAAGCCACCCGCGGGCGGCGGATTGCCGTTGGAGCCGGTGCCGATCGTCTCCTCGACCCACGCGAACTTGTCGTGCAGACCGCCGTCGACGTCCTGCCACATCTGGAAGAAGCGGTGGACGGGGTCGCCGGTGTAGGCCGCGTACGGGACGTACTTGCTGATCTGGTACGGGCCGTTCGGCAGGTCGTCGGGGAAGCGCGTGTCGGGCACGCCCTGCGGCAGGCCGATGCCGTAAGTCGTCCACGGCTGCGGCAACGTGTCGTAAGAATCGGTGGAGATCGTGCGCGCCTGGTACTTCTGCGTGTCACTGCCGATGCGCTGGGCGGCGCGCGCGAAGTGCGGACCGGGCGAGCCGTCGGCGTTCACGATGCCCCGGGAGAGCAGGTTGTCGACCGTCTGGCCGGGGCGCGGCTTGTAGGTGCCGAACAGGTTGTCGAACGTGTGGTTCTCGCCGACCACGATGATCACGTGCTTGATCGGCGTCGCCGTCTCGCCTTGCGAGTGACCTCCGTCGTGCGCGAGCAGCGCTTGCGGGAGCGCAAGCGCCATGGACAGGCCCGCGCCAAGCGCCCGCACCAGCGGGGAGCTTCTTCTCTTCATATCACTTACTCCTCGAGATTTGAGAATCTTCATCGACGCCACGCGCTCGCGCGGCGACGCGGATTCTCGGTCGAGGAGTTTTCGGCTCCGTCAGGAGGGCGCGCGGTTTCGGTGGAAGTGCCGTGACGTTTCGCGAGTCACCGCGGAGTGACTCAGCTCGCCGGCTGCGCAGCGACCGAACGCACTCCGCCCTTCAGCGCCCACCACAGGCGCTGCTTTCGCTTGCCACACGCGGTCTCCGCGAACTCTTCCGCGTTGCGGCGCAGCGCGACCACGCTCTGGTTGGCGTCGCCGGGATCGGCCTTCCGGCTGTAGCCGTCGAGCCAGTAGACGGTGGCGCGTCGATCTTCCCGGGAAAGCTTCAGGTAGGCGCGACAGCTGATCTCGGTCGGCGGACGAGTCAGTCGCGCGTCGCCCGGGGCGCTGGCGTCGTCGCCCAGGGCGAGCTGCTGCACTTTCGCGGCGACGGGCCCGTTCGGGTCGGCGCGGCAGGCGTCGAGCACGCGCGGGAGGCCGGCCCCGATCGCCACGCTGCCGACCTTGTCCTCCGCGACCTCGCGGTGCGCGTACCCCTGCAGGAAGCCCAGGATCCGCTTCTGCACGTTGGCGCCGAGCTCGGCGAACTGCGCGCAGCTCAGCTTGCCGGCGTCGATCTGCTCCGGTGTCTTGGACGCCGCGAGTGCGAGCAGAGCACAAGGCAGCAACAGCCCGATCTTCCCGCGCGCGATCACGCGTCGCTCCTCATCGGTTCGTCATCGCGGGCGCGAACGCGCCCTGGCTCGCGAACGACTCGTAGAGCCGATCGGCGGCGATCGCCATCTCTTTCCGGTGACCGTGCTGATAGAAGGGCAAGGCGAAGACGAGCGGCAGAGTCACCCAGGTCTCGTCGGTCGCCTGCACGGTGGCGCGGTACTGTTGGCCGGTGAGCACGTTCTCGAGCGTGCAGGCGATGTCGTAGTGGTGAGTCACCGAGTAGGGCAGCAAGAAGAGCGTCAGCGTGTTGAAGCCCTGGCTCCAGAAGCCCGAGTCGTTGCGCTGCCGGCCGCTGAAGGTGAGCACGTAGAAGAAGTCGCCGGGCCAGCGCTGGTCGGGCTGGGCGAGCTCGGCACTGCGCACCAGGCCGTGCTCGCGCCAGGCGTCGGTGATCTCCTCGGCGAGCAGCTCGCCGTCCACGCGCGACAGCTTCGGCGGATCGTCGTTGTCGGCGAACGCGAACTCGGGCGCGCGGTAGGCGATCGCGAGCGGCGCGAGCTCCGGCGACGGCTGGGGCGCAGGTTCCACCGCTGCGGATTGCGCGAAGGTCAGGCAGCCGCTGAGCGCGCACGCCATGAGCGACGCGGCGACGCTAGAAGAACGTGATCGAGATGCCGGCCGAGGCGCCACTCACGTTCCTCCCGAACAGATAGCGGACCACGAAGCGGCTGCGCGTCCAGATCTGGCTGTACTGACTGGTGTCGAGCTCGACGCCGCCGCCGACCGTGCTCAGGTAGTTGAAGCCGAGCTGTCCGCGCTGGTCGCCGACGTAGTCGGACGCGGAGCCTTCCAGCACCCAGCGCAGCGGGCGGCGGAACACGACGATGCCGCTCGGCCAGCGGTAGCGCGTCCAGATCGAGAGCGTCTGCGGATCGGTCGAGCCGGCGACGAGCGTGGGCGTGTCGAAGGTCTGCAGGTGCAGCCAGGTGTAGCGCAGCTCCACGTCGAGCTCGTAGTTTTCCTTGGCGATGCCGTAGTCGAGCATGAGCGACGCGCCGAGCCCATAGGTGTTCATCCGGCCCTTGTCGAGGAAGTCGACCTCTCGGCCCGTGAAGTGCGAGAGCAGGCGCCCGGCGAGCGACAAGTCACTCTCCAGGTGCCCGAGCGACGCGTTGAGGATCGGCCGCAGCACCCAGTGATCGCTGAGCTTGAAGTCCCAGCCCAGCCCCACGGTTCCCGACACGCTGTTCCACTTGGTCGGCAGGCGCGTCTGCTCGCTGCCGTTCGTGGCCACGAACACGGGGTCGTAGCGGCTGTAGCCGACGAACCCTTCCATGTAGAGCGGGAAGCTGTCGGCCACGGTGAAGCCCGCGCCGACCTGGCCCAGCGAGACGTCCGGATTCCCGGTCGACGAGCTGTTGATCGAGAGTGACCCCGCGGAGGCATCGGGCGTGACCGAGAAGGACAACAGCGCGAGCGCCGCCTCCGTGCGGTCCTGGAGCCGTCCCTGGATCAGGTGCAGGTCCTGCGCGCGCGCCGGGACGGCGAGGCCGAACAAGAACGCGCTCATCCACGCTCCCGCGACGAGCCACGCACGCATCCGTCTCGAACCCATCCTGGCGCAGGAGTGTATCGTTCGCCGTCGACTCAGTCGCCCGGGCGCGCGATCCAGCGCCGCGCGGCGTCGAGCTCGCCGGCGGCGAAGTGCCGGATCGTGGCCGCGACGAAGTGCGATGCGAGCTTCTCCGCCACGTCTCCGATCTTTGCGTCGGTCACGATCGCGACCTTGCGGACGCGGCGGTGGTGGTCGCGCACGAAACGGATGTGGGCCGCCAGCGCGCCGAAGCTGTCCCAGCCCGGGAATGACTCGACCTGCACGATCAATCCGGCGAGATCGCCGTGCTGCTCGAGGTAGGGATCCACGTCTCGCGCGAGCGCCTCGAAGTCTTCCTTGCGCAGTGCCGACTTCGGGCGCAGGTAGAGGATCGACTGCGCGGGGTCCAGCGTGTGCTCGAGCATGGACCCGATTCTACGCGCTTCGCTCAGTACCTTTTCTCGCCGCGGAGCTTGCCCTCGGCGACGTCCTTGGCGAGCTCGAGCGCGTCGGCGAGGCTCTTGCACTCACAGGTCACGAGCCCGCCGCTGCTCGCGCTCTTCGACCAGCGGTTGGAGCCCAGCGTGGCCAGGGCGCTGGCGCCGTGGATGTTGATCACGGCCCGGATGCCGCTGTCGGCCGTGATCTGCCCGGCGTCCTGGGTGAGCCACGCGAGATCGGCTTGCGAAGGCACGCCCGGGTTGCGGGTCAGGTCCACGAGCCAGGACTTGGCGCGGAGTCGGCCGCACTCGGACAGCCCGCGGATGATGGCGGTGCGGAACTCACCGCTGCTGAGTGACTCCCAGCCGGCGAGCACCGCGCGCTGCTCCGCGAAATACTCGACCGTGATCGTTCCGGGGATTCGGAACAGCTCCTTGCCCTTCATGAGCCCGCACCTCCGCTGCGGCTCTTCCATCGGCCGGAGTGGGGGTCGGATGTAGCGGGTTCAACGCGCTCTTCGCAGCCGGAAGGGCTGTGCGAGCCCGGCGGCGACTCTGGCATCGCGCCCGTACAGATCGCGCCGGAGCTGGAGCTTGCCCTCGCCGTCGACCCAGGCGGTCCAGTAGAGCAGGAGCACCGGCAACGGCTTCGCCAACCCGACCGTCCGTGTGTCTCCCTTGGCGATCGCGGCGTCGATCGCGGCGCGGTCCCAGCCCGGCTTTTCGTCGAGCAGGAGCGCGGCGAGCTCGAGTGGATTCTCCACGCGGATGCAGCCGGAGCTGAACGCCCGATCATCGCGATCGAACAGATTGCGGCTCGGTGTGTCGTGGAGATACACCGAGTGAGAGTTCGGAAACATGAATTTCACCCGGCCCAGCGCGTTCGTCGGCCCCGGCTTCTGGCGCAGGAGATACCGAAAGTTGCGCGGCGTCACGGTCGACCAGTCGATCGAGTCGGCCGGCACGGGACGGCCGTCGTAGTCCACGACCTCGAGCCCCTTCCGCGCCAGCGTGCCGCGGTCCCGGCGCTGCGCCGGCAGGATGTCTGCGGCGAAGATGCCCGGCGGCACGGTCCAGGTCGGATTGAGCACGAGATACGACAGATCCGAACGGAAGATCGGCGTGGCGCGGTAGGGCTTCCCGACCTGCGCACGGCCGCGCCAGACGATCGCGTCGTCGCGCACGAGATAGACCTGGAAGCCGGCGACGTTCACCAGCACGAATGCGGGCGGCAGGTCGTGGAGCAGCCAGCGCGCCCGCTCGAGGTTGACGCGAAGCTGCGAGAGGCGCTCCGAGACGGGCACGTTGAGCTCGGCGAGCGTCCCCGCACCCAGCACGCCGTCGGGAGTGAGTCCGTGGCGAGCCTGGAAGGCGCGCACGGCGTCGGCGAGCGCGGGATCGAACGCATCGCCCTCGGACGAAGCGCCGGGCTCGAGATCGCCGCCGGCGACGAGACGCGCGCGCAGTGCGGGGACGCGCGCGTCGCCGACTCCCGGCTTCAGCGCGGGTCCCGCGGGCAGGGCGGCCCAGCCTCCCGCCGCAGCCCGGGCGCGCTCGGCCGCGTACGCGTCGACGAGCTTGTGATACAGCGCGCGCTGTGGCTTCTCGCGCGCGATCCGCTCGGACACCTGGCCCGAATCGATGATCTCCTGTACGAAGCTCAGCGGGTCCGCCACGTCGAGCGCGCGCCCGAAGTTCCAATTCGAGTCGAGTGTCTTGGGGTCGACCTTGCCGAGCACCAGGTGGTAGAGCAGGCGCACCAGCGCCTCGCTGTGCAGGAGGTCGCAGTCGATGCGCTCGGCCGCGGGCGCGCCCGGAGCGTCGGCCGCCGCGCGGGCGCGCGCCAGCGCGGCGCGCAAGTAGTCTTCGGGGTTCAGTCCGTCGGCTTCGACCGCGTCGATGGCCTGCGCGAGCTGGCCCGCCGCCTCGGACGTCCACTCGAGCGCGAACCCGTGGCGCTCGTAGAGCTGCGCGACGAATCCTGCCGCGGCGAGCTTCACGCCTTCGACCGGAGTGTCTGGATCCGCGCGCAGCTGCTCGATCCGCTCGCGCATCCCCTCGGGCTCGGGCGGCGCGGACTGCGCCGCGGCGCTCGCCTGGACGAGCAGCCCCAGCAAGAGCACGAGAGCGGAGCGGACCATGCGCCTCCCTGGCGGATCGCGGAGGCACACGGTTCACTAGGCGCAACCGAGATGCAAGCGCGGTCACTCATCTGGCTGTCTCTCGCGGTGGCGCTGTGCGCGGCGGCACCGCGCTTCGCCGCAGGCGACGCGGTGCTCTGGGAGAAGACCGACGCTCGCGCGAGCTTCGCGCTCGCGCACGGCGGCGTCTCGTCGCGGCTGCGGGTCGCCTTCGACGCGCTGCTGCCGCGGCAGACGCTCCGGATCTCGGCGCACGGCCGCGATGGCACGGCGCTCGCGATCTCGGTGACTGGCGCGCCGGGGCTCTCGCGAACGGAGCCCGGCGCCTGGGCCTATCGCGCGCCGGCGAAGCCCGGAAGCCTCGCGCGGCTGCGAGTCACCAGCGCCGCGGCGGCGGACGAGATCGCGCTCACGGTGTTCGTGCTGGTCCCGCGGGCGCGCATCCGCGACGGCCGTCTGAACGGCTACGAGATCGGGCGCTATCCGCCCCCCACGGAGGTTCAGGGAGCGCGCGTCGAGCCGCCGCCGGGATTCATCGAAGTCACCGCAGCGAACCAGGCGACGCCCGTCTCGGCGCACTTCCAGCTCGCTGACTTCTCGTGCAAGGAGGGCGGCGACTTCCCCAAGTATCTGGTGCTCGATCCGCGCCTGCCGGCCAAGCTCGAGGCGCTGCTCGCTGCGCTGCACGCCCACGACATCGCAGCGCGCGGCCTGGTCGTGATGAGCGGCTACCGCACGCCCGCCTACAACCGGGCGCTCGGCAACTCGACCGCATACTCACGCCATCTCTGGGGCGGGGCGGCGGACGTGTACGTGGACGAGTCACCTCGCGACGGCAAGATGGACGACCTGAACCACGACGGCGTCGTCGACAAGCGCGACGCCGAGACGCTCTTCGCGATCGCCGACGCGCTCGACCGCGCCCCCGCGGAGGACTGGACGGTCGGCGGCGCGGGTGCCTACGAGGCGACGGACGCGCACGGTCCGTTCCTGCACGTGGACGTCCGCGGGCACGCTTCGCGCTGGTGACTCGGCCCGGTGTCAGAGCCTGGCCCAGGCGCTTCCGATCTGCACGTAGATCGCCGTCGTATGCGGGCGATGCCCACTTCATCGAGGCCCTAGAATACCCGCGATGGAACCGGTCACGATCTTCACCGACCCCGATGCCTACACCCACCCCGAGCACTGGCACCGCGTGGCCGCGCGGCTGCGGCGCGAGGATCCCGTCCCGCGCATCCAGGTGCCGGAGTTCGATCCGTTCTGGGCGGTCACGAAGCACGCCGACGTGATCGAGATCGAGCGCCAGCCCGAGCGCTTCCTGAACACGATGGAGTCGGTGCTCGCGATGAGCGCGCTGCGGCCCGGCAACTCCGGACAGCAGATCCCGTTCAAGACGCTGATCCACATGGACGGCGCCCAGCACCGCGCCTACCGCAACCTGACCAACGACTGGTTCAAGCCCGGTGAGCTCAAGCGCACGCTCGCGCCGCGCGTCGAGCAGCTCGCCCGGAAGTACGTCGACCGGATGGCGGAGCTCGGCGGCGTGTGTGACTTCGCGCTCGACGTGGCGCGCTTCTACCCGCTGCAGGTGATCATGAGCGTGCTCGGCGTGCCCCAGTCCGACGAGCTGAACATGCTCGAGCTCACGCAGAAGCTGTTCGGCGTGGACGACGCGGACTTCGGCGTGGGCGCCGATCCCGAGAAGCGCATGGCCGTGATGATGGAGCTGGTCGGCTACTTCCAGCGCATGACCGCGGAACGGCGCGCGCGTCCGAGCGACGATCTCGCCTCGGTGATCGCCAACGGCAAGATCGACGGCGCGCCGCTGCCCGATCTCGAGACACTGGGCTACTACATCATCGTGGCCACGGCCGGCCACGACACCACCTCGAGCACCCTGGCGGGCGGGCTCGAGGCCTTGATCCGGCACCCCGACCAGCTGCGCGAGCTGCGCCGCGACCCGGCGCGCATCGACAACGCCGTCGAGGAGATGATCCGCTGGGTCACTCCCGTGCGCCACTTCATGCGCTACGCCCAGGAAGACTACGAGCTGCGCGGCAAGCGCATCGCCAAGGGCGACGCGCTGCTCATGTCGTATCTCTCGGCGAACCGCGACGAAGAGGTGTTCGACGAGCCGTTCGAGTTCGACATCGGACGCCGCAACGCGTCGAGTCACCTGGCCTTCGGCACCGGCGTCCACTTCTGCCTGGGCGCGAACCTGGCCCGGCTCGAGCTGGCCACGTTCTTCCGGACGCTCTTACCGCGGCTCGAATCGATCGAGCTGACCGGGCCTTCGGAGTACACGGCCGCCACGTTCGTGGGCGCCCCCAAGCGCGTGCCGATCCGCTACCGGCTGCGCTAAGCCCGCTCGTTCCCGTAGCTCCGGTGCAGTGACTCGACGACCTCGAAGAACTCCTTGCGGATCTCTTCCACGATCTGGCGTACCGGCTTCACGGCGTCGATCCGGCCGCAGACCTGGCCGGTGAGTGCGATCGCGGCCTCCATGTCGCCGCCGAAGTAGAGGTCCTTGGCCGAGCCGAAGTCGCCGAAGACGTTCTTCTCGAGCTCCTTCTCGAGCTTCGTGCTGCGCTCGGTGCGCAGCGCGCGCAACGCCGGCGAGTGGAAGCGGTTCAGGAAGACCGTGTCGGTCTCCTCGGCGCGCACGATCGCGTCCTTCCAGTTCTGGTGCACGGGTGACTCGGCGGAAGACACCATGCGCGTGCCGAGCTGGATGCCCTCGGCGCCCAGCGCGAAGGCCGCGGCCATGGTCGCGCCGTCCACCAGGCCGCCGGCCGCGATGATCGGCACGCCGACGCGCGAGCGCACCAGCGGCAGGAGCACCATCGTGGCCACCTCGCGCGGGTTCTTGAAGCCGCCGCCCTCGCCGCCTTCGACGATCAGCCCGTCGACGCCCGCCTCGACCGCCTTCAGCGCGGCCTTCAAGCTCGGCACGACGTGAAACACGGTGAGTCCTCCGGCCTTCAGCTCCTTGGTGTAGCGCTCGGGGCTGCCCGCGGAGGTGGTCACGAACTTGACGCCCTGCTCGACCACGAACTTCACGATGTTCGGGTCGCGCACGAACGCCTGCGCGATGTTCACGCCGAAGGGCTTCTGGGTCAGCGTGCGCATCTTGCGGATCTCTTCGCGGATCGCGTCGAGCTCGCCCGACGAGGTCTCGATGATCCCCAGCCCGCCCGCGTTCGAGACCGCGGACGCGAGCTGCGAGCGCGCGATCCAGCCCATGGGCGCCTGGACGATCGGAATCTCGATCCCGAGCATGCGTGTGACTCGGTTGTCGAAGACCTGGCTCTGTGCTGGCGGCATGCGCCTATCTTCGCACGACCTCGGCCTGACTTGCTGGGACGGCGCGCCTAGTGCCCGAGCGGATGCTTCTGCAGGAACGCGAGCATGTCGTCGGTCCACTCGTCGGGCCAGCGGATGTGATTGCGCAGACCCAGGGTCAGCGCGAGCGGATTCAGAGCCGAGCCGTCGGGATCGCGGCCGCAGCTTGCGAGGCAGCGATTCACGGCCCTCTGAGACGCGTTGATGATCTGCCCCTGCGCCACGGCGCCGAATGCGCGGAGCTCGCCGTCGAGCCGCAGCACGTTGGGGCACATGCCGCCACCGTCGCAGTTGTTGTGCACCTGGTAGGTCGGTACGCGCGGATCGAAGACCCGGACCTGGGCGTTGCTCACCGGCGCGTCGGTCACCGGAGTCTGCGGGCACGGGTCACTCATGCGCTGGTAGGGACTGGCGCCCGAGTAGACGGCGATCGCCGCGACGTTCGGACGGTTCAGCGCGTACTCGTACGACATCGAGGTGCCGTTCGACCAGCCCGTGAGGAAGATGCGCTGAGTGTCGACCGCGCCGGTGGCGACCTCGGCGTCGATGAAGTGATCGAGCGTCGCGGCGTCGACGTTCTCGCGGTAGCTCACGCCGTTCACGGTCACGTCGCCCGCCGGGTTGAACTGCCGATACCAATGGTCCCAGCCGGTTCCCTGGGCGTCGGGCGCGGGATAGTGGTGAGTCGTGTCGCGTCCCGTCGGCGCCAGCAGGATGAAGCCCGCCGGTCCGCCCGGCGCGGCCAGCGCCGAGCCGTCGATGAACGACAAGAGATTGGTGCCCGACTGCGCGCTGTCGGCGGTGGCCAGGGACGGATGCACGTACACGAGTAGCGGGCGCGGCGTGTCCGACGGCGCGCGCGGCGTCCACAGACAGGCCCAGCGCGGCGTTCCATCGGGATCGGCCCAGGGTCCGAGCACGCTGCCGCCCGGGCAGCGCGGCGCGCTGCTGTCGATGAGCTTCGCCGGCGCGTCACCGAACGGCGTACAGGACTGCGCGAGGGCGGACCCGTGAAGGGCGCATGCAGAGACCAGAGTCAGTGCGAGCAGCAGGGGGAGCCTGGGCACGAGTCCGATGTTACACTATTGTAACATCGAAAGACAAGATGAAGCGAAGTGCCAGCAAGGTCCCTCGCCGACCCGCCGTTCGCCGCGCCGCCCCGCTGCGCCGCGCCAGCCTGTGCCAGGCCGGCTGGGCGCTGCTGCGTGAGGCCGGACCGGCGGCGGTCACGATCGAGGCCGTGGTCGCGCGCGCCGGAGTCAGTCGGCCGATCTTCTACCGGCACTTCCGCGACCGCGCCCACTTCCTGGCCGAGCTTTACGAGGACTACACGCTCGATCTCGCTCGGCGCACCGAAGCCGCGCTGGCACGGGGCGGCGATCCCGAGGCGCAGATGGCGGGCGCTCTGTCCTCCTATCTCGACTGTGTCGGCGAGCGGGGTGCGTACATACGCACGCTGGCCGAGTACGCAGCGGACCTCCCCGACCTGCAGCGCGCCCGCGAGCGCACGCGCAAGCGCCAGCTCGATTTGCTCGCCGGCGCGCTCCAAGCCGCAGGCATCGCCGCGCCCCCTGCCACGCTGCGCCTGTACGTGCGCCTCCTGCACGGCCTGGCCATGGATGCGGCCACGCTCTGGCTGCGCGGCGAAGCGTCGCGCGCGGCCGTCGAAGAGGCCGTGCGGCTGATCGAGCGCGGCACGTTCCGGCTGGCCCGCGAAGAGCTCGCCCACGAGTGACTCTGGCGAAGACTTCGGCTACGCTCGCGCACCCTTCCGGAGCCCAGGATGTCCGACGCGGCCTTCGACCGGGTCCCCGAGCCCCAGCGCGCCACCGCCCGGTCCGTGCTCGAGCAAGTGCTCGGCCCGGGAAGAGTCACCGATCTGCAGGCGGTGTCGGGTGGCGCGTCGGGTGCCCTCGCCTATCGCGTGGAGACGCGTGATCGGCCGCTCTTGCTGCGCATCGAGGCCGGCCTGAACGCGCGGCAGAACCCGAATCACTATGCGTGCATGCGGGCGGCGGCCGACGCGGGCATCGCGCCGGCGCTCCACTTCATGGACGCGGCGCAGGGCGTGGCGCTGATGGACTTCGTGACTCAGCAGCCGCTGGGGTCATATCCGGGCGGAGTCGGGGCGCTGGTGCGCGCGCTCGGGGAGCTGATCCGCCGGCTTCAGGACGGCACCCGCTTCCCGGCACCGGAGATCAGCTACCCCGAGGTCACGGGCCGTCTGCTGCACTTCATCAGCGCTTCGCGCGTCTTCGCGCCCGGCCTGCTCGAGCCCCATCGCGCCGGCTTCGAGCGCGTGCGCGATGCGTTCGGCTGGGACACCGCGGCGCTCGTCTCGAGTCACAACGACCCGAACCCTCGCAACATCCTGTTCGACGGCACTCGCCTCTGGCTCGTCGACTGGGAGACCGCCTACCAGAACGACCCGCTGGTCGACGTGGCCGTGGTGACCCATGAGCTGGCCTGGTCGTCCGGGCTTCAGGAGATCGTGCTGGAGAGCTGGCTCGGACGCGCCCCGGATCGGGTCACGCGCGCGCGACTGGTCGGGGCACGCCAGCTCACCCGGCTGTTCTTCGCCTGCGTGCTGTTCCGGCACTTCGCCGGGGACCCCGAGCGCAGGCCTGACTCCGATCTCAGCGCGCTCACTCCCGAGCAGTTCCTGCTCGCGCTGCAGTCCAAGCGCCTGCGCGTGGGCACGCCCCAGGTGCTCTACGAGTTCGGCAAGATGTTTCTCGCCGCCTTCTCCCAAGAGCTCACGACGCGCGAGTTCGAGGACGCCCTGGTCACGATGCGAGCTGAGTCGAAGTGACCTGCGCCTCGGCGCGCAGCCCGCGCACCTCGGGGACGAGCAGCACCGCCGCGGTCGGCACGACGATCGCCGCGCAGGCCGCGAGCAGCGTCACCGCGGGCCCGTAGGCATCGAGCGCGAAGCCCGCAGCCACCTCGCCCAACGGCACGAGCGCGATCGAGCCGACCGCGTCGTACGCCGAGACGCGCGACAGCGCCGCCGCGTCGACGTGGGTGTGGAGCGCCGTGTACCAGAGCACGCCGAAGATCTCTCCCGTGAAGCCGGCGCTGAACGCGGCGGCGGCGATCCAGGGCACGGGCAAGGGCTGGATCAGCGCGAGCGGCAGCAGTGCGAACGAGAAGCAGCAGAGTGTCGCGACGAGCATGGGGCGCGCGAAGTGGACGCGCAGAATCACGAGCCCGCCGGCGATGTTCCCGAAGCCGTTCGCGGCGGCGATCACGCCCCACGCCGCCGCGCCGCCGAGCGCGCGCTTCGCGACCACCGGGCCCACTACGCCGTAAGCGCCAAACCAGCCCACCAGCATGACCGTGAACTGCAAGACGATCGTCCACAGCCAGCGGTGACTCGTGAACTCGCGCCAGCCGTCGCGCAGCTCGGCCCAGAGTGACTCGCTCGGCGCGCCGCGCGCCTGCGCGCGCTCGCGCACGCCCGAGACCAGGAGCGCGCTGACGAGAAAAGTGAGCGCGTCGATCGCCAGCGCGACGCGCGCGCCGAACTGCGCGGCGACGAGCCCTGCCACGGCCGCGCCGAGGCCCATCGCGGTGCTCTGCGCGATCGCCAGCAGCGCGTTCGCGGGCTGGAGCGCTTCGCGCTCGACCACCAGCGGCACCAGCCCGACCGCGGCCGGATGTTGCAGCGCCAGCGCGGTTCCGATCACGAGCTCGAGCAGGATGAGCGAGGGCACCGACGCCAGCTGCAGGGCGAGCAACACGGCGATCGTCCCCTGCGCCCCGGCGGCGGCGAGATCGGCGATCACCATCTGGCCGCGCCGCGAGCCGCGGTCCGCGAGCGCCCCGCCGAGCAACAGGAAAGTCACCTGTGCCGCCGAGGCCGCGGCGATCACCAGGCCCACGTCGCGCGCCGTCCCGTGCAGGTCCTCCAGCACGGCGAACGGCAAGGCTACCGGCCCCATCGGCGTGCCGAAGGCAGAGATCAGGCGCGCCGCGAACACGCGCGCGAAATTCGGCTCACGCAGGAGTGAGAAGCGCGACGACAAGCGCGAGAGTCTAGTCTTTGTGCGGGCTCAACCGATAGCGGAGCCGCAGGTGCTTCACGCCCGCGACGAAGCTCGCGGCCAGCTTCTCGGGCTCGCCCAAGAGCTCCACGTCGTCGAGCCGGCCGATCAGCTCGCTGAACAGCGCGCGCTGTGACCGGCGCGCCAGGTGCGAGCCGAGACAGAAGTGCTCGCCGATGCCGAAGCCCAGGTGCGGGTTGGGGTGGCGATCGATCTTGAAGCGGAACGGCTCGTCGAACACCTCCTCATCGCGGTTCGCCGAGGCGTAGAACAGGAGCACGCGCTCGCCCGCGCGGATCTTCGTGCCGCGCAGCTCGTAGTCACTCGCCGCCGTGCGCATCATGTAGTTCACCGGCGTCGTCCAGCGCACGATCTCCTCGACCGCATCGGCCACGCGCTCCTGCGGGGCGGCGCGCAGCTTGGCGCGCTCGGCCGGGTTCTGCACCAGCGCGAGCATGCCGCCCGCCATGCTGTTGCGCGTGGTGTCGTGGCCGGCGGTGAAGGTGATCAGGTAGTAGCCGAGTGTCTCGATGTCGCCCATGCGCGCGCCGTCGAGCTCGGCATTGGCCAAGACGCTGGCCAGGTTGCCGTCGGGGTGGGCACGCTTCTCGGCGATGATCTTGCCGAAGAAGGTCAGGAACTCGATCCCGAGCGCGCGGAACGCCTCCTCGGGATTCTCCTCGGTGCGCTTGAACTCGGGGTCGTCGGCGGCGAAGAGCTGCTGCGTGAGTCGCAGCACCTTGGGCTCGTCGGCCTCGGCGATGCCCAGGATCGAGGACAGGATGTGCAACGGGTGCGGTACCGCGACGTCGGTCACGAAGTCACAGGTGCCCTCGCCGTTCCGTTGTGACTCGTACAGGTGATCGACCAGCCGGCGCGCGCTCGCGTTCACCACGCCGTCGACCCGCGCCAGGGCCTGCGAGGTGAACCACGGGCTCGCCACCTTGCGCACCTTGCGGTGCTTGGGCGGGTCCATGGTGATGATGGTCTGCATCATGTCGAACGGCCCGCGCTCGCCGCGCGCGAGCCGCTCCGCGACCTCCTTCGTGGCCGGCACGATCCCGTTCCCGCTCTGGAACACGTCGGGCTGCTTCGAGATCTCGCAGATGTCGGCGTGCTTCGTGATCGCCCAGTACGGCACGATCTCGGCCGACTCGCACCAGTGCACCGGATCCTCGCGGCGCAGGCGCGTCCAGAGCTCGTGCGGGTAGCCACGGGTCGCGTAGTGCTGGGGCTCGATCAGGTCGTCGCCGGTGATCGTCGTCATGCGCACCATCCTAGCGCGGCGCCGATGGCGGTTTCAGGCAGCGAGCTCGCTCAGTGCAGCAGCCGGCGTGCAGCGGCTGCGCCGGAGACGATCAAGGCAGTCATCGCCAGCGCCCCGGGCTCCGGTGCCTGTGCGGGGTAGGTCGCCCCCGACTCCGAGGTGTAGTCGAGCGAGATCGGGTTGCCGCTCGCATCGCGGAACGAGATCGCTTGGATGAACGCGGTGTCGCCGTAGTCGGCGATCGAAGTCACCGTGGTACCGTGCGGGATCACGCCGCTGGCGTCGTGCGGAAGATCGGTGTCGAACACCGCGTCCGCGTTCGCCACGAGCAGGATGGAGAAGCTCGCGCCACCTGCGAAGCTGACGTAGCCGCCGCCGGTGCAGCTCCCTGGCACTGTCGAGACACTGCAGCCGCCGTGGAGCGAGGAGGCGGCGAAGGGGATGTCCAGGGTGGCGTAGCCGCCGGCGCCGGCGCCCGAGCGCAAGCCTTCGACGGTCAGCGTAATGTCGACGTAGCCGAACGGGCTCGCCGCATACTGACTCGGGTTGGTGAACACGATCCTGTCGCCCCAACTCACGATCGCAGCGGAACTCTCGTCGAAGAAGCGGGTGGGTGTCGAACTGTAGAGGTCGTTGATCAGCACGGCCTGAACGTCGGCGTGCGCATGGAGCTGGCCGTTGCTGACGCTGGCCAGGGCCGTGGCAAAGCCATCGACGTAGTGAGTGTGGAACGCCGAGTCACCGGCCCCGCAGCTCGAGGCCCCGTTGTCGTTGGTCTGCGAGCAAGCGTCCGTGAGTGAGGTCGCGTCGAAGATCGTGTTCGTCTGCGTGCTGTAGGTGAACCCCTCGGCCCTGCCGGCCACGACCAGACAGACCGCGAGCCAGAGTACGCCCGTCCAACGCTTCATCATCCGCTCCACTCGCTCGGTCTTACTCGCCAAGTCGGCTCGCGCGCCCACCCAGACACGCCGCGCGCTCGCCGAGAAACGCGCGCACCGCCGGATCTTCGCACAGGCCGATCGCGCGTTGAAAGGCGGTTTCTGCCTCGCTGGAGCGCCCGAGCCTGCCGAGGAGATGTGCCCGCAGCGCCCAATACGGCTGGTAGGTCACGACGTCTTCGGCGTGAATTGCCGCCAAGGCCGACCAGCCGGCAGCGGGTCCCCGTGCCTCGCCGAGTGCCGCTGCCTGGCTGACTCTCCCGCCGATCGTAGGCGCCAGGCGCAGCAGGCCCGCATAGAGCAGCGCCACGGCCTCCCAGTCGGTCTCCCCGGTGCGCTTGCGCTGCGCGTGCACGGACTGGATCGCGGCTTCGAGCTGGAAGCGCTCGTGGCGGCCCAGCGCGGCGGCCGCGTGCAGAAGTGACTCGGCCTCGGCGATCGCCGC
>Ga0335080_10003653_pt1 | contig 15581 bp, 13 predicted proteins | sample Lox_Sample_34_FD_206720 | JGI IMG/M metagenome (GOLD analysis project Ga0335080, IMG submission 206720) | Soil microbial communities from Loxahatchee National Wildlife Refuge, Florida, United States - Lox_Sample_3.4 | ecosystem: Environmental > Terrestrial > Soil > Wetlands | place: USA... | reverse complement strand
GTCGCGCACACAGCCGCCGACCAGCCACGCGGAGTGGCTGCGGGCCCGTAATTCCGCGATGATTCCGCGCGCGAGCTCTTCCGCCGGATTCACAGTATCATCGTAGAACAGGCATGGCGCTCGACAGCCCGCGGCCCTCCACAACGACCAGGATCGTCGTCGCTACCACCGTCGCTCTCTCCTTCATCAGCTTCTGGCGGGGAGCTGCTATTGTGCTGGCCGACCTCGCTTCCTCCGCCTTCTACGCCGGTGGCATCGCGTCGGAAGCCGTGGGCTCCGCAGCCCCGTGGTTTGTCCTTGGCGTCATGCTGTTCAGCTTTGCCGTGCGCTCCGTTTACATGGAGAGCTGCAGCATGTTCGTGCGCGGCGGCGTCTACGTCGTCGTTCGCGACAGCATGGGCCGCTTCATGGCCCGTCTCTCGGTTTCCGCGCTGGTCTTCGACTACGTCCTCACCGGCCCCATCAGCAGCGTCAGCGCCGGCCAGTACCTGGGCCGCCTGCTCAACGACATCAGCGGAATGCTGCACCAGTCGTTCCGCGTCGATCCGAACTCCTTTGCCGCCGTCTTCGGGCTAATCGTCACCGCCTATTTCTGGCGCGAAAACGTCAAGGGCATTCACGAATCCAGCGGCAAGGCGCTGCGCATCATGCAGATCACCAGCGTGATGGTGCTGGCGCTGCTGATCTGGTGTCCCATCACGCTGCTGATCCGGCACGACAACATCCACGTCCCGCCGGCGCCCCTGCCGCATAACCTGCACTTTGGCGATTCGGCGCTCGGCTGGCTCAAAAACACCATCTGGATTCAGATCCCAGCGATTGCCATGGTGGTGGCTTTCGGTCACGCGCTGCTCTCCATGAGCGGCTTTGAAACGCTGGCTCAGGTCTATCGCGAGATCGCCTATCCGAAGCTGAAGAACCTGAAGATCACCGCCAATATCGTCTGCTGGTACGCGGTGGTCTGCACGGGCGTCATCACGCTGTTCGCGGCCATGATTATCGGCCCCGAGCGGATTCGCAAGGAGTATGTAGACAACCTGATCGGCGGACTGGTCATGAATCTGGCCGGCCCTGAGTTATTGCGCCTCGCCTTCCACATCTTCGTGGTCGTGGTCGGCGTGCTGATCCTCTCCGGCGCGGTGAATACATCGATGATCGGCGCCAACGGCATCCTGAACCGCGTCGCCGAGGACGGCGTCCTGCTTGACTGGTTCCGCCGTCCGCACAAAAAGTTCGGCACGACGTCGAACCTCATCAACGTTGTCACGCTGATGCAGGTGGCCACCATCATCATGAGCCGCGGCGACGTCTACATCCTCGGCGAAGCCTACGCTTTCGGCGTGGTCTGGAGCTTCTTCCTTAAGTCGCTCGGCGTGCTCGCGCTGCGCTATCAGCGGCACGATCAGGAATACAAATTCCCCATCAACATGCGTATCGCCGGCTTCGAGATCCCCATCGGACTCGGCGCCACCACCCTCATCCTCGGCATCGTGGCCATTGCCAATCTGTTCACCAAGCAGATCGCCACTATCTACGGGGTCAGCTTTACGCTCGCCTTCTTCTGCCTGTTCACCTTTTCCGAGTACGTCAACCACCGCAGGAAGAAGATGCTTTCGCATGAGAAGGCGCTGGAGGAATTCAACCTGATCCACCAGCCGCAGATCGAGGCGGAGACGTTGCACGCCCGTCCCGGCTGCGTTCTCGTGGCCATTCGCGACTATCGCCGCATGGATCACCTGCGCGCCGTGCTGCAGAAGACTAACCTGCGCCGGCACGACATTGTGGTCATGACCGTGCGCTCAGTGAGCACCGGCGCCGGCGAGTACGACCTTTCCGATGCCCAGATCTTCAGCGAATACGAAAAGGCGCTCTTCAGCCGCGTCGTCGAAATGGCTGAAAAGGAGGGCAAACCGGTCGAACTGCTGGTGGTGCCGGCGGTGAATCCGTTCGACGCCATGGTCCAGACGGCCACCCGGATCAAGGTCAGCCGCCTTGTGACCGGCGTTTCCGCCCGCATGCCCTCAGAGGAACTGGCCCGCCAGATCGGCCTCGCGTGGGAGCGTATGCCCGAGCCGCGCCACGCCTTCTCGCTCGAAGTCATCAGTCCGGAACGCCCGTCCATCTTCGTCAACCTCGGCCCGCACCCGCCGCGCCTCTGGCCGGAAGACGTCGACCGCCTGCACGAAATCTGGTTGCGCCTTACGGAGGACAACGGCGTCGGCGCAAAGCTCCACCATCGTGACATTATCGGCGTCGCGCTCCGCCGTCTGGAGAAGGACCTGTCCAGCCAGGAGCGTGACAAGGTGATCCAGGACCTCCTGAACGAAACCCACCGGCCCTGACCGTACCAACCTCCACCGCCCAGGGTCTTTCCCCAGGTATTGACCCTCAACTTTCGCGCCCCCCGAGCGATATGAACAACAGATCAATGTTTCCACTCATAGGGATACTGGTTGTCATCGGGGCCATCATCGGCGGGTTCCTGATGGAGCACGGCAAGCTGATGGTTCTGGTGCAGCCGGCTGAGCTGGTGATCATCGGCGGGGCGGCCGTGGGCACCATGCTCATCGCCAACCCGGTGTCAGTTATCCAACGAATTCTCCGGGCCGGGCTCAAACCGTTCACTTCCAAAACTTACGGCAAGGCCTTTTACCTGGACACGCTCAGGATGCTCAGCGAGCTGTTTATGCGCGCCCGCAAAGGCGGCCTCAGCAGCCTGGAGGCCGACGTCGATACACCCGACAAGAGTCCCGTTTTCACCAAGTATCCGGATTTCGCGAAGAACCATCACGCTCTGTTCTTTATTTGCGACACGCTGCGCATGGCCGTCACCGGCGGCGTCTCGCATCACGAGCTCGACCAGATGATGGAGCTTGATCTCGAAGTGCACCATCACGAGGTGAACGTCCCGGTGAACGCGCTGACCACCATCGCCGATTCGCTGCCTGGACTGGGAATCGTTGCCGCGGTTCTCGGCGTCGTGATCACCATGGGCGCGCTGGGCGGGCCGCCCGAAGAGATCGGGCACAAGGTGGCCGCCGCTCTGGTGGGCACGTTCCTTGGCATCCTGCTCTGCTACGGTTTCGTTGCGCCGCTGGCGGCCAACATGGCCAAAGGCAACGACGCCGAATCGCAGTATTACCATTGCCTGCGCACCGGCATCATCGCGTTCGTGCGCGGCGCGGCCCCCATGCTGGCGGTCGAGTTTGCGCGCCGCACCATCCCCGCCGAACTGCGTCCCACCTTCCAGGAAATGGAGGGCGCGTGCCGCAACGCCGGCAAGGCCCAGGCGCCGGCAGCGGCAGCCCCGGCCAAGGCGGCCTGACGCATGTCCGAGAGCACGCAGCAGCCGATCATCATCATCCGTAAGAAGAAGGTGTCGCATGGCGGACACCACGGCGGCGCATGGAAGGTGGCCTACGCCGATTTCGTCACCGCCATGATGGCGCTCTTCATCGTCCTGTGGCTTATGTCCACCAGCGACGTCGTGAAGAAGGCCATCGCCGGTTACTTCCGCGATCCCACCGGACCGGGGCAACAGACCGGCAGCGCGGTTGCCGGGACCGGCGAGAGCCTCACCCTTTCGAAGAGCCAGATGGCCAATCTCAAAGAGAAGCTCGAAGGCGCGCTCGGCCAGGTCCCTCACTTCGACGCGCTCAAGAACAACGTGGAGATGACCGTTACCGGCGAGGGACTGCGCATAGAACTGCTGGAGAACGAAAAGGGCATGTTCTTCGAAAGCGGCAGCCAGAAGCCCAGCGAAGCCGGACGCGACCTGCTCGTCGAGCTGGCCAAAGAACTCGGCAAGCTGAACAATCCGATCCTCATCGAGGGCCACACCGATTCGCGCCCCTATAACAACGACACCTACTCCAACTGGGAGCTCTCCACCGACCGCGCCAACCAGTCGCGCCGCCTGATGCAGGAAAGCGGCCTTCGCCAGAACCAGGTGCTGCAGGTGCGCGGCTACGCCGACGAACAGCTTCGCGATCCCGCGCACCCCGAGGACGCCAGCAATCGCCGCGTGTCGGTGATTGTTCTCTACCGCCCGCCCATGGAGCCCGTGCCTGCTGCTCCGGCCAGGCCATCCACCGCCCCGCCCAGTCAGACCGCTCCGGCCGCTCCGCCTGCTCCAGAAAAAACGTCCCCGTCTGTTGCCGCGCCAACTCCGGCAAAACCGTCGCCAGCGACCGCTCCCGCCGCTCCTGCAAAACCTTCCCCCGCCCCAGCAATTCACGCAAAGTAGATCGAAATCCGATACGCTGGGTCGGTATGACCCGCCGCGATCTCCTCGCCGCCGCGCCCGCCACGCTTGCTGTCGCCGCCACAGGGAACCAGGGCCGCCTCAGACAATCCGTCGCGCGCTGGTGCTTCAACTCACTTTCCCTTGACGATCTCTGCCGCGCCGCCTCTGCCATGGGGCTGGCCGCCATCGATCTCGTCTCCGTCGAAGAGGCCCCGGTGGTGAAGAAATACGGACTCGTCCCGGCGCTGATCATGCCCGGTGGCGGCACCATCCCGGACGGTTTCAACCGCAAAGAGAATCACGCGGCCATCGAGGATGAACTCCGCCGCCGCATCCCGCAGGCCGCCGCTGCCGGGGCGCCCAACATCATCACGTTTTCCGGGAATCGCCGCGGCCAGCCCGACGCCGAGGGACTTGATAACTGCGTCATTGGCCTGAATCGCGTGAAGCGCATGGCCGAGGATCACGGCGTCACCATCGTCGTGGAGCTGCTCAACAGCAAAATCGATCATCACGACTACCAGTGCGACCACACTGCCTGGGGCGTGGAACTGGTGAAGCGCGTCGCGTCACCGCGCGTGAAACTGCTGTACGACATCTACCACATGCAAATCATGGAAGGCGACATTATCCGCACCGTCCGCGAGAACATCGCCCACATCGCGCACTTCCACACCGGAGGCGTGCCCGGCAGGCACGAACTGGACGACACGCAGGAGCTGAACTGGCGGGCCGTCGCCCGCGCGATTGCGGACCTCAACTTCCCCGGCTACTTCGCGCACGAGTTCATCCCAACCCGCGACCCGGTCACGTCTCTGCGCCAGGCCGTCGAGTTGTGCACCGTGTAGCGCCGGCCACGCGACGCAAGCCGCGTCTTTCCTACTTCAGCGCTCCCGCGAGGAACGCCGACACATCTTTCTTCAGCTTCGCGAGCTGCGATGTGTCCAGATACACCATGTGCCCAGCCTCGTATTCGCCCGTTGAGATATTGCCGCGCAGGCTCGGGTCGAGACCCATGTGCGACAGCGTGTACTCGGTGGCGTAGAACGGCGTCGCCAGATCGAAGTGGCCAGAGGCCACGAACAGCTTCATGTAGGGGTTCTTCGAGAAGGCCTGCCGCAGATCCTCGCTCGTGTCCGGATAGCCCGCATAGCCAGGCCCGCCCCACGTCCATGGACCGTTCAACCCCTCGCCGAGGATGTAGTATTCAAGATCGGTCTTGTAGCCCAGATCCGAGCGCACGTAGTTGTTGAACGTTGTGGTGTACGGCGGCCGGATCGCTGCGATCGACGGATCGTACTCGGGCGAAGCCGTTGCGGCCGATTCGTCGATCCCCTTGAAGCGGCTGTCGATTCGGCCCACCGTGCGCCGCTGGTCGCGCAGCAGTTCCTTGGTGAACGGGAAGATCGCCACGCGCAGATTGCTGTAATCGATGAACCGCTTCTCCAGTCCGGTGTAGCGGGACAGCTTGTCGATGACATCCGCGCGCTCCGCCGCGCTGAGCTGGTCGCCCTTCGCCAGCGCTTCGGCGTATTTCGTGCTCGCCCAGGTCTCCACTTCCCTGAGCGTCTTTTCGAGATCGGCCTGAAGGTCCGGCGCAAGCTTGTGGTGATACCAGGCTGTGGCGGTGTAGGTGGGCAGATACAGCACGTACGGCAGATCGTTGCCCTTGGCGAAATCGGCGGTTTCAAAATTCAGGATCGACGATACCAGTACGATGCCGTTGAACGCGATGCCGCGGTCGATCAGATATCCCGACAGCCCCGCCGCGCGCGTGGTCCCGTAGCTCTCTCCCACCAGGAACAGCGGCGAGGTCCAGCGTTCGTACCGCGTCAGGTACAGGCGGATGAACTCGCCCACCGACTGGATATCGCCCTTCAGGCTCCAGAACTCCTTGTTCAGCTCCGGCTTCTCCGCCCTGCTGTAGCCGGTCCCCACCGGATCGATGAACACCAGGTCCGTCTGGTCGAGCCACGTATATTCGTTGTCCGCCAGATGAAACGGCGGCGCGGGCATCTCGCCGTCGGGCAGCATGACCACGCGCTTCGGTCCAACAGCTCCCAGATGCAGCCACACCGACGCCGACCCGGGCCCGCCGTTGAAGGAAAACATCAGCGGCCGCTTCAGCTTGTCGCTGACGCCGTCCAGCGTGTAGGCCATGAAGAAGATGTGCGCCTGGAGATCGCCCTTGGCGTCGCGCAGCGGCATCATGCCCGTGGTCGCGGTGTACTTCAGGGTCCTGCCGCCGATGACGATTTCGTGGTGCGTCACCACGGGCGGTTCTTCCTTGTCCGCTTCCTTCGCGGCGGGTTTCGCCTCCGCCGTCTTCGCGTCGGGAGTCTTCGGAGCTTCGGCGGCCGCGGGCGCGGCCTGCATGAGCAGCAGCGTGAGCAAGAGCGGACTAACCATGAAGAAGATTATGGCAGGTGAGGTGGGGCCGACCCCCGGGTCCGCGTGGGACGCCCTCGGCCCGACCCCTACGCCACATCCACCTTCTTCCGCGCCGCCAGCGACTGCCGGTAGCTCGATTGCGCCTTCCCCACCCGGGCGAGAAACGCCGCTTCGCTTTCGTCGCGCCCCATCTTCTCCATCTCGCTGAAGTAAACGCGCCGCTCCTCGCGCATGCACAGGTTCGAGAGAATCACCGCAATCGAATCGTTCAGCCCGACCTCGAGATCCGCCTTCGGCCGTCCGCCGCCACGGCAAAGGTCGAAGAACGAAGCGAGCTGTGTCTCCACCGGATTGGCCTCTTCGGAATCGACGATGACCCCTTTGCTGTACAGCCAGCGCCGCGAGTACTTCAGTTCGCGCGTGAAGAACGAATCGTCCTTCAGAATGTCCAACTGGCCCGCCGCCACCGCCAGCGGCATCCCGCGCTGTCCTCCGCCGATGTTGTAAGTGGCTCCCGCGGGCGCAACCGGCTCCTTCTCGCCAGGCAGCGGAGGAGGCGATGCAACCACGCGGGTGGTCTCGCGATAATACAGCGCCGACGCCAGATGATCCTCGCCATCGCCCAGCGTGATCTCCAGCGATCCGCCGGTGCCCATGATGATCTCGCCGAACTCCGGCCGCGTCGACCCCAGATACGGCATGTGCGAATTCGTCGTGATGGAGCTGTACACCAGCTTCTGATTGTTCGGGTACTTATAGATGAGCTGGATGTTGTCGTAGACGTCGCGTCCGTCTTTCCACGTGTCCAGCCCGCCCACGCCGATCACGTACTCCGGCGATGCCCCGAACATCCAGTCGGCCACATCGATCTGGTGCGACGCCAGCTCCGCTGCGAGGCCGCCGGAGTATTCGCGATACAGCCGCCAGTTGAATCCGCGCATCACCCAGCCGGGATTGCGATGCCACTGCGCGTGCACGTGCGTGACGTTGCCCAGCAGACCTTTCTCCACCATCTGCCGCGCGATCTGGTAGAACCTGCTGTACCGTCGCTGCAACCCCACCTGCAGAATCTGTTTCGGGTGCTGCTCCGCGAGCGCGCGCAGCGCGTGCACCTCGAACGGCTGAAACACCAGGCTCTTCTCGCACAGCACGTGCTTGCCCGCCAGCAGCGCGTCGCGCGTCACCGCATAATGCTCGAACAGGGGCACCGCGATGATTACGGCCTGCACGTTGCGGTTGTCGAGCAGCGCGCGATAGTCGAGATACTTCGCCGGATTCGTGCCGATGAGCTCCGCCGCGCGATCCGTCTTGTCCTTGTCGAGATCGCACACCGCGGCGCAGCGTCCGCCCGCGATGCCCTGCAGATGTTTGAGCAGATACGACCCGCGTCCGCCCACACCGATCACGCCGTAGCCGATCGCGTCATTGGCGCCGCCCACGGCGGCGGCTCCGGCCAGAGCCGCGCTGGCCAGCAAATCCCGGCGGGTGAAAACGGAGTCGGACATGGATCACCTCGAATCGAGTCTATCTCGCGCCAGGACCACATTCACTGAAACGGAACCGAAAGGAGGTAGTCTGATGACTTAAGCATGTGGGAGCCCGGCGAGATCGCCGCATACTGGAAATCGTGGGAGGGCCGTACCGTTGACGGCCGTTTCCTCCTTGGCAGCTACATCGGCGGAAGTGCCGGCGCGGCCGTCTTCAGGACTGAATACCACGTCGGCGAGGCACGTCCCTCCGTTTTGAAGCTGATCCCCGCGGACCATGGCACCGCTGAGACCCTCGCGGCCCGCTGGAGCATGGCGTCGGATTTGTCCCACCCGCACCTCATCCGCCTGCTCGCGCACGGCGCCGTCCGCGAGGGTGATGCGAGCTATGCCTACGCGGTGATGGAGTACGGGCAGGACACGCTCGCGGAGGTCCTGACCGATCGCGCGCTGACGCCGGCCGAAACACGCGAGATGCTCGATCCGCTGCTCAGTGCCCTCGCGTATCTGCATGGCCAGGGCTTCGCCCACGGCCACCTCACGCCCGAGAACATCCTCGCACTGGACGACCAGCTCAAGCTCTCCACCGACGGCCTGTGCCCGGTGGAAGCGGAATCGTGCGACAGCTCGCCGGCCGCCGATATCTACGCGGTCGGGGAGGTGATCTGCCGCGCCCTCACTCGTCAGCTTGCGCCGTACAGCGCCCTGCCCGAGCCTTTCCGGAGCATCGTACAGAGCTGCATGCGCGCCAATCCGTCCGAGCGGCCCGGGGCCGCCCGCATCGTGCAGATGCTCCACGCTCCCGTCGAAGCGCCGCGCCGCGAGCGGCCGAACTACGTGATCTGGGTAGTCGCCATCGTAGTGCTGGTGATCGCGTTCGGCATCGTGCGTTCGTGCCGTCACGAGCCGGTTGCACCTGTCACCCCTGTTCCTCCGCAGGCGGCGGCGACAACCCCGGCCGCGCCTCCTGTTCAGAAGCCATCTCCAGCTCCCGCCCCCACGCGGCCTGCACCCGCGGCTCCGGCTCCGGCTGTTCCGGAACCAGCGCCCCCTGCTGTGCCTTCGGCAAAGCCAGCCGAACCCACACCATCCGTCATCCTGCGATTTCTGCCGGAAATCGACCGCCGGGCCCGCGACACCATCCATGGCGCCGTCCGTATCAATGTTCGTGTGACGGTGGACGACAACGGCCACGTCACCCGCGCCGAGTACGAAACGAAGCCAGCCAGCGGCTACCTGGGCAAGTTGACGCTTGAGGCCGCCCGGAAATGGCGCTTCCCGTCTGGCGATGCGGGCGAGTGGCTCCTTCGCTTCCAGTTGCACAGGGCGGACACCACGGTGGCGGTGGAGAGGAAATGAACAGCCGGCCCCCGGGGAGGCGGGAAGGGTCCGGGGACCGGCAAATGGGGTGTCCTTCTAACTAGCAACCTGACCGCAGATCCCCCGGACTGCCCTTCAGCCGGTTGCCTGCGACTGTCACAGAGTACTGCTAGTACCGAAATCCGTCAATACCCCCCTCTAAATTGCGGACTAAACCCGAGACAGGCGTAACCTCACCCACATCCGCTGAGCGCTTTCACACTCCCAACGTTCACCGAGAACCGCTTATCGGCATATTCACGAAACTTATGCTACGGTAACCCACGTGCTCGTGGGTCTATGGAAGAACCGATGAGCTGGCACGACGAATACCTCTGCAAGCGGACCACAGCCGACGATGCACTCCAGGTGGTTCGATCCGGCAACAACGTCTGGATTCAGCCCAACTGTTCGGTACCCGACAGTCTGGTAAAGGCGCTCGAGCGGCGGGCGCCGGAACTGCGGGATGTGCAGATCGTCCAGATGCTTACCTTCGGTGACGCGGACTACGTCCGCCCCGAGTTCGAAGGCCATTTTCGCGTCAACTCGCTGTTCACAGGCGCCAACGTTCGCGGCGCGGTCCAGGAGGGGCGCGCTGACTACACGCCGGTCTTCCTGAGCGAGATTGAGGACCTTCTCGTCTCCGGCCAGATCCCGCTGGACGTGGTGCTGCTCACCGTCACCCCGCCCGACGAACACGGTTACATGAGCCTCGGGACCGGCGTCGACTGCACCCTGACGGCGGCCCGCCACGGCCGTCACGTGATCGCCGAGGTGAATCACTTCCAGCCGAGGACGCACGGCGAAGCGTTCGTACACGTCAGCGAGGTCTCCGCCATCGTTGAGAACGACCATCCGCTGCGCGAGGTGCCCTCGGCGAAACCCACCAGCGTCCACCACCGCATCGCGGCGCACGTCGCCTCGCTGATCCCGGACGGCGCTACCCTGCAGACCGGCATCGGCGGCATCCCGGACGCCGTTCTCTCCTGCCTGCACCACCACAAGGATCTCGGCATCCACACCGAGATGTTCTCCGACGGCCTGATTCCCCTGGTGGAGGAAGGCGTCTTCAACGGGCGCCGCAAGACGATTCACCGCGGCAAGCTGGTGGCTGGCTTCGTCATCGCCACCCACGTCACGTTCGACTACATCAACGACAATCCCCTGTTCGAGTTCCACCCCATCCGCCACACCAACGATCCGTTCGTGATCGCGCAGAACGACAACATGATCGCCATCAATTCCGCTCTGCAGGTGGATCTGACCGGCCAGGTGTGCGCGGATTCGATCGGCACTCGTCCCTACAGCGGGTTCGGAGGTCAGGTAGACTTTATACGCGGGGCTGCGCGGTCGAAGGGCGGCAAGCCGATCATTGCCATGCCCGCCACCGCGAAGGACGGTACTGTCTCCCGCATTGCGCCGGTGCTCGATCCCGGGGCCGGCGTGGTTACGTCACGGGCCGACGTGCACTATGTCGTAACCGAATATGGGATCGCATACCTGCACGGAAAAACGTTGCGACAAAGGGCCGAGGCGCTGATCTCCATCGCGGACCCGAAGTTCCGCGACCAGCTCTACGCCTTCGCCTGCAAGGCGCACTATCTGGAACCGGCGCGCAACGTGCTCGTGTGAAGAGACTGAGCCGCAACGGTGACGGAGCGGTTTGAACGGGAGGGCAGCCATGGCTGGTACCAACGGCGACCGCGGATTCGTGGAACTCAACTGCGACGAGTGCAAGGGCTGTGCACTGTGCATCGCGGCGTGTCCTCCGAAGGTGCTGCTGCTTTCGCCTTCGCTGAACCGCTTCGGCTACCACACCAGCACATACAAGGGCCACGGTTGCACGGGGTGCGGAATCTGTTATTACGTATGCCCGGAGCCGGGCGGCATTCGCGTGCTGCGAAAAGCCGCGGCCGGCAAATCGGAGGCGGCATAACATGGCGCGCCAGTTGATGAAGGGCAATGAGGCCATCGCCCACAGCGCGATTCTGGCCGGATGCCGCGCATTTTACGGATACCCGATTACGCCATCCAGCGAGATCGCGGAGGCCGCGGCGCTGTACCTGCCTCAGGTGGGAGGGGTCTTCCTGCAGGCGGAAAGCGAAGTCGCTGCCATCAACATGATGTACGGCGCTGCGGCGGCGGGGGTGCGGGTGATGACGGCGTCCAGCGGTCCGGGCGTGAGCCTGATGCAGGAAGGCATCAGCTACATGGCCAGCGCCGAGCTGCCGTGTGTCATTGCCGACGTCATGCGCGCCGGACCCGGACTCGGCAACATCGGGCCCGAACAGGGCGACTACAACCAGGTGGTGAAGGGCGGCGGCCACGGCAACTACCACACCATCGTGCTGGCTCCGGCCTCGGTGCAGGAAATGGTGGACCTCACCCGCAAGGCCTTCGAACTGGCCGACGAATACCGCAACCCAGCCTACGTCCTGGTGGACGCCTGCATCGGTCAGGTGATGGAGCCGGTGGAATTCCCGGGCGACGCCGTTGCGCCGAGCGCTCCGGACTGGGCCGTGCAGGGCACCGCGGAGACGCGCAAACACCTGATCACTTCCATCTACCTCGACCCGCCCGACATGGAGCGGCACATTCGCAAGCTGGAAGCCAAGTACAAGAAGCTCGAAGAACATCATGTGATGGCCGAGCGTTATCGCACTGACGACGCCGAGATCGTGCTGGTCGGCTACGGCATCGTGTCGCGCGTGCTGCAGGCCGTTGTCGAGCAGTTACGCGAGCACGGAATCCGGGTTGGAATGCTGCGGCCCATCACCCTGTTCCCGTTCCCCTCGGCGATTCTGCGCGAACTGGCGGGCCGCGCGCGTGTGTTCGTGGCGGTGGAAATGAGCACCGGCCAGATGGTGGACGACGTGCGCCTGGCGTTGAACGGCGCTCGTCCGGTGGAGTTTTACGGCCGGTGCGGCGGCGTGGTGCCGTCGGCCGAGGAGGTGCTCGATTTCGTCGCCGGCATTGCCGCCCGCCTGGCGAACGAGGAGGTCATCCATGGCCAGCACTGAGTTCGAAGTCATCCACGGCAGGCCGGAGTCCTTCTACGACAGATTCGACCGCAAGGCCGAGCTCCAGCACCAGACCCACTACTGCCCCGGCTGCGGCCACGGCATCACGCACAAGCTGATCGCCGAGGCCATCGACTCGCTGGGCGTGCAGGACCGCACCATCTTCGTCAGCCCGGTGGGATGCTCTGTCTTCGCGTATTACTACTTCGACGTCGGCAACGTGCAGGCGGCGCATGGGCGCGCCTCGGCGGTGGCAACGGCGGTGAAGCGCACCCGGCCCGACAGCGTGGTCATCGCGTATCAGGGCGACGGCGATCTGGCGGCCATCGGCACCGCGGAAATTTTGCATGCCGCCAATCGCGGCGAGAACATCACCATCTTCTTCCTCAACAACGCCATCTACGGCATGACCGGCGGGCAGCTCGCGCCCACCACACTGATCGGCACGAAGACGACGACGTCTCCCTTCGGCCGCAATCCGCAAAACGAGGGCTATCCTCTGCGCGTCGCCGAGCTGCTTTCGACGCTGGAAGCGCCGGTCTACATCGAGCGCGTCGCGCTGGGCGACAACAAGGGCATCATGCGCGCCGCGAAAGCTGTGCGCAAAGGGATTGAGAACCAGATGAAGGGCCTGGGCTTTTCGCTGATTGAGATCGTCTCTCCGTGCCCTACTGTGTGGAAGATGGATCCCCTCGACGCGCAGCGCCATGTGCGTGAGGAACTGGTGCAGGTCTTCCCGCCGGGTGTCTATCGCGACAAAACCGCCGAGCGTCAGCCGTGGCCCGCGCCGCCGGCTCCACCCGCGCTCACCGAGATTCCGAAGCTTCTGGGCATCGCGGTCAACGGCGATTCCGCGGCGCCCGCCGCCGCTCCCGCCGAGCGCAAGCTCGATCTGCGCGTGCGCGTTGCCGGCTTCGGCGGACAGGGCGTCCTGCTGCTGGGCGAGATTCTGGCTGAGGCGGGCATGCAGGCCGGTCTGCACGTCTCCTGGCTGCCCTCGTACGGGCCGGAGATGCGCTCGGGCACGTCGAACTGCCACGTGCGCGTGACCGATGCGCGCGTCGATTCGCCGATGGTGAGCAGGCCCAACGTGCTGTTCGCGCTCAACGAGCCCTCGCTGCGCAAGTTCATGGCTACGGTGCAGCCCGGCGGCTTCGTTTTCTACAACGGCGCTGCCATTCCCGAGGACTGCCGCCGCGCGGACGTCACCGAAGTCCCGCGCCCGTTCTTCGAAGAAGCCGATCATCTGGGCACGCAGCGCGCCGGCAACATGGTCATGATCGGCGCGTTCCTCGAGCTGTGCGGCGGTCTCGACGCGCGCTTCATCGACGGCGCTCTCTGCCACCGGGTCAAGGGCGAGAAGTGGCTGACCATCGACCGCAAGGCGATCGAGCGCGGGCGAGAGCTGGTCCGGAACTAAACTGATTCGGCGGGCAGCCCCGCGGCCTTCCAGGCGCGCCAGCCGCCGTCGAGCGAGATCACGTTCTGGTAGCCCATCTTCTGCAGCGCGTCGGCCGAGAGCGCGGAGCGATACCCGCCGCCGCAATACAGCACCAGCGTCGTGGACTTGTCGGGGTGCTTCGTTTCGATATCGCGCTCGATGACGCCCTTGCCGATGTAGACCGCGCCCGCGGCGTGCCCGGCGGCCCACTCGCTCTCTTCACGAATGTCCACCAGCACGTGCGGCTCGCCCGTCTCGCGCATGCGTTTGTAGCCTTCGATATCGATCTCGCGCACGCGGCTCTTCGCGTCGTCCACCAGCGCCAGAAACCCCGGGTTATGCTGCATCGCTCACTCCTTCACTCGTCGAATCTCGGCGCCCACCGCCGCCAGCTTCTCTTCAATCCGCTCGTAGCCGCGGTCGAGGTGATAGACGCGGTCGATCAGCGTCTCCCCCTTCGCCACCAGCCCGGCCAGCACCAGTGACGCGCTGGCCCGCAGATCGGAGGCGATCACCTGAGCGCCGGTCAGCTCGGCCACGCCCGCCACGATGGCCTGCCGGCCCTCCAGACGGATGTTCGCGCCCATACGCGCCAGCTCCAGCACGTGCATGAAGCGGTTCTCGAAAATCGTCTCGGTGATGAAGGCGATGCCCTGCGCCGTGGTCATGAGCGCCATGAACTGCGCCTGCAGGTCGGTGGCGAAGCCGGGGTACTCTTTCGTGGTGATATCGGCGGATTTCAGGCGGTCGCGCGACGCGACGCGCAGCGTGCATGGGCCTTCTTCGCTCACTTCGGCCCCCGCGTGACGGAGCCTCTCGGTGAGCGCAGCCACGTGTTCGGGCACGCAGTCGCGGAGCAGCAGGTCGCCGCCGGTGATGGCGGCCGCGATCATGAAGGTGCCGGCTTCGATGCGGTCCGGGATGATGGCGTGCTCCGTGCCGTGCAGCTTCCTGACGCCCTGAATGCGGATGGTGGAGGTGCCCGCGCCGTCGATCTTCGCGCCCATCTTCGTCAGCAGCGCGCAGACGTCCTGCACCTCGGGCTCGCGCGCGGCGTTTTCGATCAGAGTTTCGCCCTGGGCCAACACGGCGGCCATCACGATGTCCTCGGTGCCCGTGACTGTGATGCGGTCGAAACGAATGGTGCCGCCCCGCAGACCGTTCGGCGCTTCCGCCTCCACGTAGCCGTGCGCCTGCGAAATGCGCGCGCCCAGCGCTTCCAGCGCGGAAATGTGCAGATTGATGGGCCGGGCTCCAATGGCGCAGCCGCCAGGCATCGAAACACGGGCGCGGCCCGAGCGGGCCACCAGCGGCCCCAGCACCAGGCTGGAAGCGCGCATCGTCTTCACCAGATCGTAGGGAGCCTCGGGATTCTGCTGCGAAGCGGCCTGGATGCGCACGTCGCCGTTGTCCACTTCCAGCGATGCGCCGGTCCATTTGACCAGCTTCTCCATGGTGCCGATATCGCGCACCGGAGGAATGCGCTTCAGCAGCACGGGCTCATCGGTGAGCAGGCAGGCGGCGAGCGCCGGCAGGGCGGCATTCTTCGAGCCGCTGATCGCGACTTCGCCCTCAAGCGGCCTGCCGCCGCGAATCCAGAGTTTGTCCATTAGTATCTATTTTCCCTGAGCGGTCGT
>Ga0335080_10003652_pt1 | contig 15584 bp, 8 predicted proteins | sample Lox_Sample_34_FD_206720 | JGI IMG/M metagenome (GOLD analysis project Ga0335080, IMG submission 206720) | Soil microbial communities from Loxahatchee National Wildlife Refuge, Florida, United States - Lox_Sample_3.4 | ecosystem: Environmental > Terrestrial > Soil > Wetlands | place: USA: Florida... | reverse complement strand
CCGCAGTTCGCGGGGAAATGCAGCGGAGTCCGCCGAGAGGCCGGTGCTCCTACGCTACAATCTTGAGCAATGTCAGTGACCGCATCGTTGCCTGAAGTCGAACCCCGAAGTGGATTGCGCCGGACTCTCTTAATCATCCTTTGCGCGGTTGTAGTCGTGCTGGTCAGCGTTGCCGGGTGGGGGTGGTGGATGGCACGCTCGAACTCGCCCCAAGTGGACGGTGGTCTTGTCGTGCCCGGTCTTTCGTCGAAGGTGCGCGTGGTGCGCGACGAACGGGGGGTGCCTACGATTGAAGCGGCGACGCTGGAGGACCTGTTTTTCGCGCAGGGATACGTGACCGCGCAGGACCGGCTGTGGCAGATGGAGATGATGCGGCGCGCCGCGGCGGGAGAGCTGTCGGAGATCATTGGCGAGGCGACGCTGAAGATCGACCGCGAACAAAGGATTTTGGGACTGCGCGCGGTGGCCGAAGCCGGGGAGAAAAACATTGCGGGACGGGACCGCGCTTTTCTGGAGGCATACGCCCGCGGCGTAAACGCATTTATGGAATCGCGCCGCGACCGGCTGGCCCTGGAATTCCGGTTGATGTGCGCGCAGTCGAATGCGCTCTATCTTCTGCACTGCCCGAGCGCGGAGGCGGCGCGCTACCGGCTGCGGCCCTGGACAATTACCGATTCCTTGCTGGTCGGGGCGAGCATGATTCAGGAGTTGAATCACTTCGGATATGCGCGGGCGCTCACGAGAGAAAAAATTCTGGCGAAGCTCGGGCCGGAGCTGACCGCGGACCTGTATGTAAATTCTTCGTGGCGAGACCGGCCGCCGACCGATATGCGAGGAATGGATGAGGAACCGGCAGGCGGAGACAAGGACGACGATGACGATGATGACGACGTCGATCCGGAGGGCGCGCCAACCAAGATTACGTCTGCGGAACCGTGGCACGCCGGGGCGGCGCAAACAGACTTGAGTCCCGGCGCATTGGCGGCGGCATTCCGGCCAGAGCTTTCGGGGAACGAGGATGCTGAAACGTTCCGGCCGGGATCGAATGACTGGGTGGTCTCAGGACAGCACACAGTCACGGGCAAGCCGCTGCTGTCGAACGATATGCACCTGGAACATCAAATGCCGAATTTGTGGTTTGAGGCGCATCTGAAAACGACAAACGGGAAATTCGATGTGGCGGGCGTTACTTTGCCGGGGGTGCCGTTTGTGATCGTGGGCCATAACGCGCGGATTGGCTGGGGATTTACGAACGTTGGTCCGACCGTCGAAGACGATTACATCGAAGAGTTCAATGCGCAGGGACAGTACAAGACGCCCAAGGGCTGGGTGGATGCGGAGCACCGCCGGGAGGTTATACACGTCAAGGGAAAGGCCGATGTGACGCTCGATGTGGTGACGACGCGGCATGGACCGATCATCACCGATTTGATTCCGGGCGAAACGCGTCCGATTGCGTTGCGCTGGACGCTGTATGACGGGATCGGGCTGGCGTTTTTCGATGTCGATTCGGCGGATAACTGGGACTCATTTCGAGCCGCGTTTTCGAAGCTGGGCGCGCCCGGACAGAATGTGGTGTACGGCGATGTGGACGGCAACATCGGCTATCAGGCGACGGGGCATGTGCCGATTCGTGCGGCGGGCGATGGCAGCCTGCCGGTAAGCGGCGGTGACGATGCGCACGAGTGGAAGGGATACATTCCGTTCGACGATATGCCGCACGGCTACGATCCGCCGACCGGAATCTTTGCGACGGCCAACGGGCGCATCGCGCCCGATGGCTACAAATACTCGATCAGCACCGAGTGGGACGCACCGTGGCGGACGGATCGCATTTACCGGGTGCTGGAATCGGGCAAGAAATTTTCTCCGGCGGACATGCTGGCGCTGCAGACGGATGTGTCGTCGACGTATGACCGGATGATTGGAGATAAGTTTGTGTACGCGCTCGATCATGCGCCGAAGCTCTCCGAACGCGCGAAGCGCGCGGCGGACATTCTGCGCGATTGGGACGGGCGAATGTCGGCCGATTCGCCGGCGCCGACGATTGAGACCAAAGCGCGCGCAGAGCTGGTGAGAATGCTGCTCGAGCCGAAGCTGGGAGCGACGCCGGATGAGGCGGCGAAAAACCCGGCCAGCAACAGCACGAATGCCGCGAGTACCAAGGAATCCGGCAGGCTGACATGGAAAAGTTATCGCTGGGGCATGTCAACGGTGTGGCTCGAAAACACGCTGAACAAGCAACCGTCGCGCTGGCTGCCGCCCGGCTACTCCGATTACGGGGCGCTACTGACGGCGGCGATGGAGAGTGCGCTGCGTCAGCCGGAAGTCCCGGCGGATCTTGCGAAATGGAAGTGGGGAGAGAATTATCCGATCGAGATCGATCATCCGGTGCTGAGCCAGTTGCCGGTGCTCGGGAGCTTCACGGGGCCGGGGCAACGTCCGCTGAGCGGGAACAACTATACGGTTAAGGCCGTGGGGCGGCGCTTTGGCGCTTCCGAGCGGGCAACGTGGAACTTCGCGAACTTTGACGAGAGCACATTGAACGTGGTCACGGGCGAGAGCGGGGTCTTCCCGAGCCCGCATTATATGGATCAGTGGACAGCCTGGTATGGCGGGTCGACGTTTACGTTCCCATTTTCGGCGGCGGCGGTCGAAAAGCACCGGGCACATGAGATGACGCTGGAACCGAGATAAGCTGTCAGTTGCCGGCGGGCTCGCGAAGGGGCGACGCGGTTAGAAATCGACTGTCTTCACGTCGATGAAGTCACCCACGAGGCCGAAGATTTCGCCCGGATTATTCGGATCATTGGGATTGAACTCGAGGGCGTCGATGGTGTCGTCATAGATCCAGAGCGATCCGCCTTGCACCACGTAGACGACCGTGCGCTGGGCAATCGGCTGGATGCCGGTAGCATCGCCATTTTCCGGGGGAATCAAGACGCCGCCCGGGGGAACGCTGCCGACCTGCGTGGTGAGACTGTTATAGATGGAAAGACAGCCGCGGATTTCATCGCCGGGCTGGACGGGGGGCGGTGGAATGATTTCAGTGCAGGTACGCGCGCCGATAAAGAGCTGTCCGTTGGCGCCCATGGCGATGCGATTGTGATAGCCGTCGGTGATGGCGATTCCTGAAGTTACGACGCTCATGGTGGCGAGATCGAAGATGGTCAATTCCCCGCAGGTGAGCGTCTCACCTTTTGCGCCCAGGCAGGTGAAAGAGGGCGCGCCGTTCGCGTAGGGAGTTCCCGCCAGATACATGGTCGAACCTTGAACCAGCGCGACGCTTGCCGCGTCTACGGGCGCTGCCGAGCCTGGAGTCCCGCAGGTTAAGGCGTCGGGATCGCAGGACGTCATATCGAAGGGCTGAACGCTGGCCCGCGTGCCATTGCATTCGGGGCCGCAATTCACCACGTACGCTGTAGTGTCATCGGGCGTGAAGTAGGCCTGCACGGGATGGTCGAAACCTGTGACCGGGATCACCGGGCAAGGCTTGATACCGATGTCGCTCGGAATAATTACAAACGCGAAGGCGGGAGTAAGAGTGCAGCCTTGTCCATAAAGTGTGGACAGAACATCGGTGAAGGCAAGCAGGCGGCTGCCGTTGTTGCTGATCCAGAGGTAGTGAACGGACGGGACATTGATCTGGCCGGTGCCAGCACCCTGAATAAGATTGACGAGTTGGACAAAGCCGGGATTCTGGCCGACGACCGGTGCATTGGGGATGGCGATATAAGCGGTGGTGCTGTCCGGCGAAACCACGAAACTCTCGGTGTAGCCCGGCAATGAAAAGTGCGCCGCGTTGGTCTCGGCCACATTGTTGATGATGCTGAAAACGTTATCGGAAGACTGCGTATTGGTGCTGCTGAAGGCGAGTGTTTGCGCGCGGTTCGGGGTGACCACCATCATTCCGGGAGAATTGCCGGCCGAAATCGGAGCAAGGCCGAGCGGGTAGACGTCAGTGAAGGCATTGACGATGTAAACACCAGCGGGGGTAGTTCCAGACACGGCGTCGGAGATGAAGGCACGAGTGTGAATGCCGCTGGTATGCGAGGTACCGGCGGACCCATAACCTCCGCCGCAATTCGACAGGATCAAGCTGCCGGGCAGGAGATATAGGAGGGTAGTGAGGATTTTGCGCAAGGTGGTCGTGGTCAAACCGAGCCTTCTCAAACTGCGAACTCCAGCTTCATAGGGGAATAATCTCTTGGATGCAAGAACAGGGATTATAACAAAGGGAAAAATGCCATGGGGCCGGAGCCCGGGAAATAGTGGGCCGTGCCGCCTGACTGAGGGTGTCCAGAGTGGCCTGGAAGGGGCCGCGGCCTGCGGGGTAAAGCCAGATTGCGCCGCCTTCCGGTATTCTCATAATGATGCCGTCAGACTTTAAGGAACGACTGGAACGCTTTCCGGTGCTCTGCGATGGAGCCATGGGAACGCTGCTCTATGCCAAGGGCATTTTCATCAACCGGTGCTATGACGAGCTGAATGTCTCGCAGCCCGACCTGATCCGCGGCATTCACCACGAGTACCTGCAGGCGGGCGCGGAGATCATCGAGACCAACACATTTGGAGGGAACAGCTTTCGCCTGGGGCGGCACAGCATCGCCGACCGGGTGCGAGAGATCAACCTGGCGGGAGCGCGCGTGGCCCGCGAGGCGGCCAAGAGTTTCGACGTCTGGGTCGCAGGGTCGATCGGGCCGCTTGGGATCCGGATCGAGCCGCTTGGCAAAACTTCGTATGAGGAGGCGCGCGCCGCGTTTCGCGATCAGGCCGCGGCTTTGGTCGAAGGCGGCGTCGATCTCCTGATGCTGGAAACTTTTGGTTATCTCGAGGAGCTGCATCAGGCGATTCTGGCGTGCCGCGACGTGGACGGGAAAGTTCCGATCGTCGCGCATGTCACGATCGACGAAGACGGAAACTGTCTCGACGGCTCCGACCCGGAAACCTTCGGGGCGCGCCTGGCGGAATGGAACGTGGACGTGGCGGGAATCAATTGCAGCGTCGGGCCGGTTGCCATGCTCGACGCCATCGAGCGCCTGCGCGCGGTCACTTCCCTGCCGCTCGCGGCACAGCCCAATGCGGGAATGCCGCGCTCCGTGGAGGGACGCAACATCTATCTTTGCTCGCCGGAATACATGGCGAGTTACACGCGCAAGTTTGTGGCAGCGGGCGTGCAGCTGGTTGGTGGATGCTGCGGGACCACGCCCGACCATATCCGCGCGATGAAGTCGTCGCTACGCGTGCAAGGAGCGCGCAGCAACCAGGCGGCTTCGGGGGCCGCGCATCTGGCGGCTGCGCCCGCCATGCCCGCAAGCCTTCCGATGGCCAAGCGCTCGCGGCTGGGTGCGAAGATTGCCGCCGGCGAATTTATCACCATGATTGAGATCGTGCCGCCCAAGGGCATCGATATCAAGAAGGAGATCGAAGGAGCGAAGTTCGTCAAGTCGGTGGGCGTGGATGCGGTCAACATTCCTGACAGCCCGCGCGCCTCGGCGCGAATGAGCAACCAGGCGCTGTCGCTGCTCATGCAGCAGTCGGTGGGCATTGAGGCGGTGTTGCACTACACCTGCCGCGACCGCAACGTGCTTGGGATTCAGTCGGACTTGCTGGGCGCGGCAGCGACCGGCATTCATAATCTGATCTGCATCACGGGCGATCCGCCGAAGATGGGGAATTATCCGGATGCGACCGCGGTGTTTGACGTGGATGCGATCGGCCTCGTGAATATAGTCCGCAACCTGAACCGCGGGCTCGACCTGGGCGGCAATCCGATTGGCGTTGGGACCAGTTTTGTAATCGGAGTGGGCGCAAATCCCGGGCTCTCCGACCTCGATGAAGAGGTCAAGCGCTTCGAGTACAAAGTGGAGGCGGGCGCGGAGTATGCGGTGACGCAGCCGGTGTTCGACCTGCGACTGCTGGAGATTTTTCTGAAGCGCATCGAGCACTGCCGGATTCCGGTGGTGGCGGGGATTTGGCCGCTGGTAAGCGCGCGCAATGCCGAGTTCATGAAGAACGAACTTCGCGTTTCTGTGCCGGATGAGATTCTCAACCGGATGACCCGAGCCACCACGCCGGAGGCCGCCCGGGAGGAAGGAGTGGCGATAGCGCGCGAGATGCTGCGCGCGGTTCGCGACCGGGTGCAGGGGGCGCAGATCAGCGCTCCGCTGGGGCGATACATTTCGGCAATCGATGTGTTGGAGGCTTTGGGATCGAATCGGCCCACCTCGGTATAGGTTCGGTGTCGCGTTTTGCAACACACCTCCAGTCGCCAGAGTGAGTTCTTTTCTGGCCTTTTCAACAAGATTTTTGCGAGCCTTTTTTGGGACGAGCGATGTCCAACTTACTTAGAAAATCCGCCAGAATTTGCTGGACATTTTTCACCGGAAACGGCATTACAATAGAGGCAGGAGCAAGAAGAAATTGGCGAAGTTTGAGGAATGCCTCGACCGGTTAGAGAAGATCGTGCTGGAGCTGGAAAAAGGGGAGGTTCCGCTGGAAAAGTCTCTAACCCTGTTTGAAGAAGGCATGCAACTGTCCGCGTCGTGCCGGAAGGAACTGGAGGAGGCGGAAGGAAAAGTAGAGATTCTGTTAAAACAGAACGGAAAGCTCCAAACTGAACCGTTCGAGCCCCCGGCCGAGAAAGCGTTGCGCAAGTAACGCTGTTCGCGCTCGGAGACGTAAACGCCTGTGGTAGCAGTTTGCTGTCGCAGCCAAAGGCCACCGCGTAAGGGCGGTGAACAGGGGGATGCATGCAACAACCACTCAGCTCAGTCATCTATCTCAAAGACCCCGGAACTGCTCAAGCTTTGGTAGTCAGTCTTTCAGAACACTTTGGACCGGTCAGCCTGGTTGGAAGGTACGAAGAAGTTCGTTCGACTGTCGCCCGGCAGCACGCCGACGTGTTGGTGCTCGATCTGGAAGCATTGGACGCGGAGGCGGCGGGTTTATCGCGCGCGCATGCAGTGCGGGATTTGCATCGCGAATTTCCCGCGCTGTGCATCGTAGCGACACACCGGCTGGCGGACGACCAAGTCTGGACCGAAGCCATGAACGAGGGCGCGGCAGACGTATGCCAACCTCGTGACGAGGAGGTCGTCCGCGCGGTGCAGCGCCAGCGCGCGCACTATGCGGCGGCCGCAGCCTAGAAGAATCGTTCGGCATAGGGGACGCCTGCGGGCGTCCTTTTTTATGCTTCCGACCTCAGCCGCCTGTTGCGAGCAAATTGTTATACTTCGGGGCGATGCTGAATCAGGTTCTGGAGCAAGGGCGCGCGGCCGCCGATGCCGCGCTGGAACGGCTTTTGCCACCGGCGACGCAACATCCGAGTTCCATTCATCAGGCGATGCGCCACAGCGTATTTGCGGGCGGGAAACGCCTGCGTCCGATCCTCTGTATGGAAACGGGACGGATGGTCATGGCGGAATCGGTGGCGCGCGAAGCCGAAGCCGGGTCGCTGGCCAGCAGTCCCTGCTATGCGGCGGAGGCCTTGGCCGATAGCGCTCCCCTTCCGGCGGGGATCGAAGAGCTGGGGGCCGCGCTCGAAATGCTTCACACCTATTCGCTCATCCACGACGATCTGCCCGCGCTCGACAATGACGATCTGCGGCGCGGCCGCCCAACGTGTCATAAGGCTTTCGGCGAGGCGATTGCGATTCTGGCGGGCGACGCGCTACAAACGCAGGCCTACGAAGTGCTCGCGCAACTGCGCTGCCCGGCGGAAGCGCGTGTCGCCATCATCCGTGAGATTGCGCACGGCACGGGCACGATCGACGGCATGATCGGAGGGCAGGTCGCGGATCTGGAAGCCGAACACAAGAAGCCGGATCTGGCCACCCTGGAATACGTTCATCGCGCGAAGACGGCGGCGCTGATCACGGCCAGCGTGGTCAGCGGCGGAATCTATGCCGGCGCCGATCCGGGCAAAACAGAGCGCCTGCGCATCTATGGCCAGTCGATCGGCCTGGCGTTCCAGATCGTGGACGATGTGCTGGACGTGACGCAGACCTCCGAGCAGTTGGGGAAGACGGCGGGCAAGGACACAGTGGCGGAGAAAGTGACGTACCCGGCGCTATTCGGCATCAACGAGTCGCTGCAGAAAGCCGGTGCGCTGGTGGAGCAGGCGTGCGGGCAACTCGATCGATTCGGCGAGCGCGCAGTGACGTTGAAAAAACTGGCCCGGTATCTGGTGGCGAGAAAGAATTAGGCGGAGCGTGCAAACCGGTTCCGACCCGGGGCTATAATGGTCGCGATTCGGCCCCTCCTATGAGCAACGATGATAACGGCGCCACCGATCTGAGCAAGCACCACCACAAAAGCGACAAAGAGCTCGGGATGCACTGCCCGATCACGCGCCGCGACTTCCTGAACGGGGTGGCGCTGACCATCGGCGGCAGCATGATTCCGCCCGCCGCGCTGGCATTCGACGACGCGCTGTACGCGCCCGAGAAGGCGGCGAGCTACTACCCGCCGGCGCTGATGGGCATGCGCGGGAACCACGAGGGCTCCTACACCTATGCACATGATCTGCGCGATGGCGACAAGTGGAACGCATCGGGCGGGCCGCGGAGCACCGGCGAGACGTATGATCTGGTGGTTGTTGGCGGCGGCATCAGCGGGCTGGCGGCGGCATATTTCTATCGCGCGAATTTCGCGGGCAAAGGCCGCGAGCCGCGCATTCTGATCCTCGACAATCACGACGACTTCGGCGGGCACGCCAAGCGCAACGAGTTTCGCGTTGGCGACCGCATGCTGCTGGCGCATGGCGGAACCATGTCGATCGAGCATCCCAAGCTTTACAGCAAGGTAGCGATGGGACTGCTCGTCGATCTCGGCATCGACACCAATAAGTTCTACAAAGATTTTGACCGCACGCTCTACAGCAAGCTCGGCACCGCGATGTTCTACGACAAGGCTACCTTCGGCGAGGACCGGATTGTGCCTGGGATGGGCACGACTCCGTGGGCTGAATTCATGGCGAAGTCGCCGCTGCCTGAGGCCGTGCGCAACGACATTGTGCGCGTCTACACGGAGAAGAAAGATTATCTGCCCGGCCTGACGCGCGCGCAGAAGATCGAGAAGCTGCATAAGACGAGCTACTCGGATTTTCTGACGAAGATTTGCGGACTCAATCCCGCGGCGCTTCCCTTCTTCAACAGTTATACGAACGATCTGTTCGCGCTCAACATCGACGGCGCGTCGGCGATGGATTGCTACCAGATGGGCGACGACTACGGCGCGATGAGTTATCCGGGATTCGACGGCCTTGGGCTCGAAGAGCATCCGGCGGGCGATACGACGAAGGTCAAACATCGCCAGACCGAGCCGTACATTTTTCATTTCCCGGACGGAAATGCGTCGGTTGCGCGGCTGCTGGTGCGCCACCTGATTCCCGGCTCTATTCCCGGACACACGATGGAAGACGTCGTCACCGCGCGCTGCGATTACTCGAAGCTCGACGATGCGGGCTCGCCTGTGCGGCTGCGGCTGAACAGCACTGCAGTTCACGTTAGTAACATCGGCGCGAGTCAGACGGGTGATGCCAAGTCCGCCAAAGAAGTTGAGATTGCCTACGATCGTGGCGGCAAGTTGCAAACGGTTCGCGCCGCGCATTGCATTCTTGCCTGCTACAACGTGATGATCCCGTATATTTGTCCCGACCTGCCGGCGAAGCAGAAAGAAGGGCTGTCGTATCTGGTGAAGTCGCCGCTTGTCTACACGCACGTCGCGCTCACCAACTGGACCAGCTTCCACAAACTCGGCGTACACCAGATCGTTTCGCCGGGCAGCTTCCACTCGTTTACGCACATGGACTTCCCGGTCAGCATCGGCGATTACAAGTTTCCGTCGAATCCTGAGGAGCCGATGGTCTTATTTATGCTGCGCACGCCGTGCAAGCCGGGACTGCCCGCGCGCGACCAGAACCGCGCCGGACGCATGGAGCTGATGGACACGCCGTTCGAAGTTTTCGAGCGCAACATCCGCGCGCAACTGGGCGCGATGCTCGGGATGACGGGCTTCGATCCCGCCCGCGACATCGCAGGCATCACCGTAAACCGCTGGGCACACGGCTATGCCTTCATGCCCAACTCGCTCTGGGATCCGGAGTGGAAAGAGGGCGAAGAGCCCTGGGTGATCGGGCGAAAACCGTTCGGGCGGATCGCGATTGCGAATTCGGACTCAGGGGCGTCGGCGGAGACGGACTGCGCGATTGACCAGGCGCACCGGGCGGTGGGGGAAATTTTGAAAGCGTAAAGCAAGCGATCGGAAGGTGGAGCAATCGCACCTCAACACCCGAGTCCGCGCGTAGTTTAGTTTGCTTGAGGCATTATGGAAGTAAAAGAACTTCGTTGGCTGTTCATCGCGTTTCTCGTAGCGCTGATCGTGGTGTCATACATTAGCACTCCCGCGACCTTCGGTATTTCGCAGCAGTGGACAAACGGCGAATACCGTTTCACAGCGGGCACACATCCTGTGGCTCTAGCCCTTGCTCTCCTGTTTGCGGGGCTTTACACGCTCCTAATGATCGCACCGCCAGCTAATCTTGGAGCACCTTTGCCGGGCGTGTTTAGGCGATTCGTTACCTTCTTCCTTGATTTCTTGTTTGCAATGTTTTTGGTGATTCCGATCATTGGCATTTTGCCGATGCTAACGGAGTGGAGAAGAACCGGAGCTTTTGAGTGGTACTTCGAGCGGACGGTCCCGGCTCCGGGTGATGGATGGCTGACTACAGCTGGGTTCCTCCTTATTATCCCAGGACTCATTTTCTACTTCGCATTTCCCCTGCTTCGCCGCAGGCCATCGCCTGGGGCATGCGTTGCCGGCTATCAGATCGTCCCGGATGAAGGGACGACACTGACTGTGCGAACGGCAATATTGCGGACTCTCCTCGGCTTTATTGCCGCATCCGGTGCCTACATAGCCCCGTTTATTGCACGCGACCGCAAGCGGGGAAAATTCTGGCTCGATGCGGTTTTCGGTACAAGGGCATTGAAGCTGCGTTAGGTGGACAAACGATCCATATTCGGTTAATTGGTAGGTGCCCCATTCAAGCCCTCTTTTGGCTTGAGTGGGGCAGTTCGACGGCTGGACAGAGTGTTCCTGCCGCTCGCTCGCGCCTTCGTGCCGTCCATTCGCATTCGATTTGCACTCGTCCTTCGCCGCCGGTTGCGTACTGAAGGAAGCTGCTCCAAGGCCAATCCTCCGCTCGCTTGCATAAGCCGCGTCTCACTGGATTCTGGTGGGTATAGTTGATTTTCTCCAGGAACTGGTCGTAAGTACGAACGTTGAAATCGTAATAGCGCTTTTGCCAGAAATGGTGGGGAGAGGTCTGAGTCGGGAAGGCCCCACTCAAGCCAAAAGAAGGCTTGAATGGGGCACCGTCGGTTGTTTCGGTATTCGCGGATTCGACGGTTGCGATTGCGCGTCTTGACACTCCTTGCTTCAGGGACTTGATGGCGTCGGCCAGCAGACTGCGTTGCGGTTCGCTGAGAAGTAAGTGAACGTGCTCGGGCATGATCACATAGGCGTAGACGCGAAGTTGGAAAATGTGGCGCACGCGCTCTAACGCAAGTTCGAAGCTACGCTTGATGGAATCGGAGACGAGAAACGGCTGGCGATGATAACAGGAGAATGTAACGAAGTGGGTTTGCCCGGAATGCTGGAATCGTTGCAGTCCCCATGGCATGAGGTCAGATTAGGCGTCGAGGAAGGCCCCACTCAAGCCAAAACAAGGCTTGAATGGGGCACCGTCGAAAGTTGAGTTTCAGATTGGGAAAATGCAAAACCCTGTCTGAAGTGCGAGTGATCTGACCACATGCCGTCCGGCCCATTGCATCCTCTTCTCTACAGCGCTACGATATTTTCAGCTCTGGCGGTCTCCCACCTCGCGGTTTGCATCTCTTTCCTCAGACTCAATTTGCGTGCGATAGCTGCAGTATGTGTGCAACTAAAAGCGGCGGTGGAAAAGTGGGCCCTATATATGGTGTTTTCATGCTTGACCCCCGCCATCTTTCGCCGTTAAAGTTGGTGCAACGTTCTTGCGAAATCCGGGGTGCGAAACTCGAACGCGTATCAATTTCGGGGTCGCATTCTGACAGGCGAACAGCGGGAACCTTGATGGTTAACAGGGCTCCCAACGGCTCAAGCGTTCGAGCGATTCGCCGAGGAAGTTGCAGTGCGCCTCAGTTGATTTCACCAGCCAGCGCGCATCGCGAACATAAGTTCGCGAAGAGAGTGATGCGGACGGGGCCGAAAGCGCGCGTCTCGAAAAACGCGAGACGCAGGGCAATTGGCAGATTTCAGAGTCCCCACCCTACGTCGCAACGAACGCGACGTAAGGATGGGGGACCCGCTAGTAGATGGCTTTAAGGAGTGACCTTGCTCAAACTCAAGAAGCTGCAAATCCTCGGATTCAAGTCCTTCTGCGATCGCACTGAGCTGAAGTTTCATGGCGAGGGCATTGCGGCGATCATCGGGCCGAACGGTTGCGGGAAGTCGAATATTGCCGACGCGATCTCGTGGGTGCTGGGCGAGCAGTCGGCGAAGACGTTGCGCGGCTCGCGGATGGAGGACGTGATCTTTGCCGGCTCGCGCGACCGCAATCCTACGGGCATGGCCGAGGTGAGCCTGACGCTGATCGATCCCGAGGTTTACAGCGGAGCGGATTCGAACGCGCCGACCGAGATTGAGATTCAGGACGACCTGGCGCCGGACCCAGTAGAAGAAGATTGGGATGAGGCCGAGTTGCGGGCGCAGGCGGCGGCGGAGACCGAGCGCGCGGTGGAAGAGGCGCAGCCGGGGAAGACGGAGGAAGTAGAAGGGACGGCGAATGTCGCGGCTCCGACCGTAGAAAGTGCGGACGCATCCGCTGGCGAAGGGGCGAGCGTTTCGGCGGCAACCGTTTCTTCGGATGTGCCGTCTTCAGACGCAGCCGCCGAGAGCGGGAACTCCACGGGCATTGCGGTGGTCGCTGGAGTCCAGGTGGTACAGCCGCAAGTGGTGCTCAAGATTCGGCGGCGCAAGTTCAATCAGACTCCGGCGCACGCTGGAGAGATTGCCGTTACACGGCGGCTGTTCCGCAGCGGCGACAGCGAATATCTGCTGAACGGCAAGCTCTGCCGGCTGCGCGATATTCAGGAACTTTTCATGGGCACGGGCCTTGGGCCGGAGTCGTATGCGCTGATCGAGCAGGGGCGCATCGGGCAGATTTTGAGCAGCCGTCCGACCGACCGGCGCAACATTATTGAAGAGGCGGCGGGCATCACCAAATTCAAGACGAAGAAGCGGCTGGCCGAGGCGCGGCTTGAAGAATCGAAGCAGAACCTGAACCGTGTCAACGACATTTTTGAAGAAGTCACGCGGCAGATGAATTCGCTGAAGCGACAGGCCAGCAAAGCCGAGCGGTACGGGCGGCTGCGGGACGAGATGCGCGCGAAACTGCGAGTGGTGCTGGCGAGCAAGTTCACGGTGATGGAGCGTGAGAGCGCGGCTCTGGACGCGGAAGTGCTGCAACTGGGCGAGCAGATTCGCGAGCTGAATGAGGGGGTGCAGCTGTCGGAGGCCGAGCACTCCGAGCGGACGCAGCGGGGCTATGCGATCGAGAGTGAGGCGCGGGAGAATCGCGACCGCCTGGGCCAGATCGCGATGGAGACCGACCGCAGCAAGGCGCGCATCCGCACGAACGAAGAGCGGTCGACGGAGTTGGTGGTTCGCATGACATCGTCGGAAGCGGAGCTTGGGCAGGCGAATCTTCGCCGCCAGGCGCTGGACGAGGAGCGCGCGGAACACCTGCGCGTGCTTGATTCGGCGGCGGCCGATCTGGCGGAGGCGCAGCGGGAGCTGGCGCTGAGTCAGCAGGAAGCGGCGAGCGCCGCGGTGGAGCTGGCGGCGATCGAGCAGCAGCAGGAAGGTTGCCGCTCGGCCATTCTTGAGGCCGTGGGCCGGAGCTCGAATTTGCGCAACCAGCTCACGCAATCGCAGGAGCGGCTGGCGGGCATCGATCGCGAAGAAAGCCGGCTGCGCGCCGAACATGCCACGGCTACCAGTCAATCGGAAACCTTCGGGGGACAGCGCGGACAGCTTGCGCTGGAATTTGAAAGCATTTCGCAGAAGGCGTTCAACCTCGCTTCGGAGCTGGCGAGTCTGCGGTCGGCGATCGAAAGCAAGCGGGCACAGGAGACCGAGACGAAGCGGCACCTGGATTCGATCCGCTCGGAATATGCCAGCGCCCTCGGCAAGAAAGGATCGCTGGAAGCGGTCATCGCCGAACACGGATATTCGACCGAGTCAGTGCGGCGTTTGTTTCAATCGGGCGCGCTGCAGGGAGGACATGCGCCGGCCGGTGTGCTCGCCGATTTTCTGGAGGTTGAGCCGCGATACGAGCGGGTGGTGGAAGATTTTCTGCGCGACGAGTTGAACTACATCGTCGTGAAGAGCTGGGACGCGGCGGACGAAGGCTTGCGGCTGCTGCGGTCCGATGTCGATGGGCGCGCGACATTTCTGGTGCATCCGGAAGATTCGCAGGCGAGATTCTCTTTTGTCGCCGACGAAAGCGCGCAGTATGCGCCGGCGGACGACACGGTTCTTCCGCTGAAGAAATCGATTCGCGTGCTGAATGGGTTCGGCAAATCGCTGGAAGTAATATTGCCCAAGCTCGGCAACGGCTACATCGTGCCCGACGCGGCGGCCGGGCGCAACCTTGCGCTTTCCAGCCCGGACGCGTTTTTCCTCTCGCAAACGGGAGAGTGTTTTCACAACGTGACGGTTACCGGAGGCCGGCAGCGCAGCGAAGGCCCGCTTTCGATGAAGCGTGAACTGCGCGACGTGCTGCGGCTGCTGGAGCATCTGGAGGGGGCGCTGCGCGAGAACGAAATTCAGGCGCTGACGCTGGGCCGCGAAATTCACGAATACACATCGCTGCTCGACCGCCTGGAAGAAGAAAAGCGCGAGGCCGAAAAGCAGGTGATGACCTCGGATCATTTGCTGCGGCAGCTCGACGGCGAGATGTCACGCGTGCGCGAGCGAGTCGAAATCATCGGGGGGGAATTGCAGCGACTGGGCACCGAGCGCGAGGAGCAGGAGAGCTTCATCCGGGCGCGGCAAGCGGAATTGGCGGCCATCGATGAGACGCGGGCGAGCCTGGAGGCACAGCTGGCAACTGGGCACGACCAGCTTGCCGCTCTGCGCAGCCGGCGGGACCTGGCGGCTGAAACCAGCTCGCAGCGCGCGGCGCGTGTAGCTACGCTCGAAGAGCGCCATCGCTCGGCGAAGGCGCTGCTTGAGCGCGTTGAAACCGTTGCCTCCGAAATGCGCGAGCGGGCAGCCGCCTTGCAAACGCAAATGCAATCCGCTACCGAGGAACTTGAGCGGAGAAAAGAGGAGAACCTGCAATTGGCCGCACAACTGCTTGACTTCGAGGCGGAGCGGAACGCGGGCGAGACTCGCGCCGAACTGCTGCAATGCGAGTCCGAGCAGGTGCGGGCGCGTTTGACGGAGATTGAAGAGCTTCTGCGGGGCACGCGTCAACAGCTGGATGCGGCGCGCGACCGGCGCGGCGAACTGCAGGCGCAAGCGGCCAAGCTCGC
>Ga0335080_10003651_pt1 | contig 15586 bp, 11 predicted proteins | sample Lox_Sample_34_FD_206720 | JGI IMG/M metagenome (GOLD analysis project Ga0335080, IMG submission 206720) | Soil microbial communities from Loxahatchee National Wildlife Refuge, Florida, United States - Lox_Sample_3.4 | ecosystem: Environmental > Terrestrial > Soil > Wetlands | place: USA... | reverse complement strand
GGCCCCCTCGGTGCGGAACTTCTCCAGCACGTGCGAGAGGATGCTCTCGACGTCGTCCTCGGCGAGCGACGCGGCGGCAAAGTCGAGGCTGGTCTCGCTGACCGCCAGCGCCGCCGGATCGAGATCATAGTTGCGGCCGAGCCGGGTGATCGCCTCGGTGATCGCACTCGGCGATTCGCCGCCGAGCTGCGCCACGCTGAACCGGCCGTCGCCGAGCTTGGCCGCCGCCTCCGGGCCGATCGCGTGGCTGCGGAGCTGGTTGCCGATTTCCGAGAGCAGCGCCTGCGAGCGCTGCGGGCCGAGCAGCCGGCCGAGTTCCGCCTCGCCGCAGATCTGCACCAGGGTCAGGCGCGCCGATTGCCCGGCGGCACGCGCGGTCCGGAGCGCCCTTGCGGTGGCCTCGGCGAACTCGACCGCCTCGATCAGGCCGGTCGCGCGGTCGCGCGCATGCGGGAGGGCTGCCGGGGCGTCGCCGGCCGTGCGGCCGGAGATCGAAAGACAGTATTCCGGCCGCGCGGCATTCAGCGAGCGATAGGCATTGGCCACGACCGGCCGCGACTTTCCGGGACCGGATTCCAGGGTGAGAACGATGTCCTTCTTCCGCTCGCCGAGGCCGAGGCGATGCAGCGTCTCTGCGATCGCCATGGCGTCCAGCCGCGAGACGAATTGGGCGAACGGCTTTCCCACGACCTGCGCCGAATCCACGCCCAGCAATGAACGGGCCGCGCCCCCGACCCAGGCGATCCGCAAGTCGCCGTCCAATTCCAGCAGCAAATCGGCGGCCGCAAAGGCAAAGCCCAGAAACCGGTCACGATCCTGCCGCAGGACCTCGGCTCTGTTGTCGCTCATCTCGTCCCCTGAGGTCCGCCGGCTCGATTAGGGTCGACTCGGCGTATTTACACCATCGTAAGGTACTTATAGGTTGAGAACTAGAGCTTATTTTCCTGGATACCGCGCGACCAGGAGCATCTGCCGTTCCTAGGGCAACTGCAACGCTCAACAACATACATGCGTAACCGCGCTGCGCGCGGGCTCGGTACCTTGGACTCGCAATTTCGGCCGCGATCCCTATGATCGCCGCCCTAATCCCGAAAGGAATGACGTGGGCATGCAGGTGAGCGACAGGACCGACGTGGCGTTGAAGGACGAATTGGTGGCGGTCGCCCGCAAAGCCGGCGCGGTGATCCTCGAGATCTATCGCCGCGACTTCTCGGCCGGGGAGAAGGCCGACCGCTCGCCTGTGACCGAGGCCGATACCGCCGCCGAAGCGGTGATCCTGGAAGCGCTGGCGAAGCTCGCGCCGGACCTTCCCGTCATAGCCGAGGAACAGGCGGCGAGCGGTGGCCTGCCGGCGGACGCGGCGGCGCGTTTCTTCCTGGTCGATCCGCTCGACGGCACCAAGGAGTTCATCGCCAAGAACGGCGAGTTCACCGTCAACATCGCGCTCATCGAGCGCGGCCGCCCGACGCTCGGCGTGGTCTATCTTCCCGCCACCGATGCCTGCTACGCCGCAGTGGGCGGACGCGCCGAACGCCGGCTCGGTACTGCGGCTCCCCAGCCGATCGCGGCGCGGACTGCGCCGGGTTCCGGCCTGGTGATGGCGATCAGCCGCTCCCATGCCGATGGCGAAATCGAGCGCGCGAAGGCACTCGGCCTCAACGTCGCCGGCACCATCGTCGCCGGCAGCTCGTTGAAATTCTGCCGGCTCGCCGAGGGCGTCGCCGATCTCTATCCGCGCTTCGGCACGACCATGGAATGGGACACCGCCGCCGGCCAGGCGGTGCTGGAGGCCGCCGGCGGCCGCGTCGAGACGGTGGAGGGACTGCCGCTCGGCTACGGCAAGGCCGGATTCAAGAATCCGCATTTCATCGCCTATGGCCGCAAGCCCGCGGCCGCCTGACGCCGGACTGCCAACGACGTGGGCGCGCCGATCCTCGAACCGACCCTCGGCAATCTCGGACGGGCAGCAACCGCCGTGCGCGAGGGCAAGCTGGTCGCGTTCCCGACCGAGACCGTCTATGGCCTCGGCGGCGATGCCACCAGCGACCGGGCGGTCGCCGCGATCTATGCCGCAAAGGCGCGCCCGACCTTCAACCCGTTGATCGTTCATGTCGGCAACTTCACGGTGGCGAGCCGTCTCGTCGAGGTGACGCCGGCCGCCGAGCAGCTGGCACGGCGCTTCTGGCCGGGCGCCCTCACGCTCGTCTTGCCGCGTAAGCCCCGTTGCGGCCTCTCGCTGCTGGTGAGCGCCGGATTGGACAGCGTCGCGATCCGCGTGCCCGCGCACCCGGCGGCGCAGGGCCTGCTGCTGATGTGCGGCCTGCCGCTGGCCGCGCCCAGCGCGAATCCCTCCGGCAAGGTCAGCCCGACCCGCGCCGAGCACGTCGCCGCCAATCTCGGCGACAAGGTCGCAGTGATCATCGACGGCGGACCCTGCCGGATCGGCATCGAATCCACCGTGGTGAGCTTCCTTCAATCGACGCCGCGCATCCTGCGGCCCGGCGGCATCACGGCCGAGCAGCTCAGCGAAGCGTTGGAGATGACCATCGCGGTGGAGACCGGAGTGCAGGATGGCGCACGCCGCAGCCCGGGCCAGCTGGAGAGCCACTACGCGCCGGCCCTGCCGGTCCGCCTCAACGCCGACACCGCGAAGCCGGGCGAGGCGCTGCTCGCCTTCGGCGCCCACCCCCCTGCAGCCGGCACCACGCTGAACCTCAGCGCTGCGGGCGATCTCGAGGAGGCGGCGGCCAATCTCTTTGCCATGCTGCGCGAGCTCGACCGGCCCGATCTCGCAGGCATTGCGGTGATGCCGATCCCGGAGGCCGGCCTGGGCGTCGCCATCAACGACCGCCTGCGCCGTGCCGCGGCGCCACGCTAGCCTGAGGCGCGCCGCGCCCCACGTTAAGGCGCCCTTAACCCCGGCCGCCGGACCCTTGTCCGCTGGGCTTTCCTGCTCATCTTTCCAAGGGCTCCGGTTCCGTCGCATCATGGTGCCTCGGCCCCGGGAAGAGTGCCCCAGAGGAGTGCAATGTCCGATTATCAGGCTCCGGTCACGGACCTCCTGTTCACGCTGAAGGCGGTGGCCGGTCTCGATGCGCTCGCCACCCTGCCCGGCTATCAGGATGCGACCGAGGAGACGGTGCAGGCGGTGCTGGAGGAGGCAGGGCGATTCGCCGGGGAAGTGCTTGCGCCGCTGAACCCGATCGGCGACCGCGCCGGCTGCAAGCTCGAGAACGGCGCCGTGCGGACTCCGGAGGGATTCGCAGACGCCTATCGCGGCTATGCGGAAGCCGGCTGGAATGCCGTCGCCTTCGATCCCGACTACGGCGGCCAGGGCATGCCCTGGGCCCTGACCAGCGCGCTCCAGGAGATCTGGAACTCGGCCAACATGGCCTTCGCGCTCTGCCCCCTGCTGACCCAAGGCGCCATCGAGGCGCTGCAGCTGCACGGCACGCCGGAGCAGAAGGCGACCTATCTTTCGAAGATGATCGCCGGCACCTGGACCGGCACCATGAACCTGACCGAGCCGCAGGCCGGCACCGACCTCGGGTCGATCCGCACCCGCGCAGAGCCGGCCAATGGGTCCGAGGGCGGGAGCGACGGCAGCTATCGGATCAAGGGCCAGAAGATCTTCATCACCTACGGCGAGCACGATTTCGCCGAGAACATCATCCACTTCGTGCTGGCGCGCTTGCCCGACGCGCCGGCGGGATCGAAGGGGATCTCGCTCTTCATCGTGCCGAAGTTCCTCCCCAAGGCCGATGGCTCACTAGGCCGGCGTAACGATCTCCGCTGCGTCTCGCTGGAGCACAAGCTCGGCATCAACGCCTCGCCGACCTGCGTCATGGCCTATGGCGACAACGAGGGCGCCACCGGCTATCGCGTCGGCGAGCCGCATCGCGGCCTCGAATACATGTTCACCATGATGAACAACGCGCGGCTCGCGGTCGGCATCCAGGGACTCGCCGTCGCCGAGCGCGCCTATCAGCATGCTGTCGCTTATGCGCGCCAGCGTGTGCAGGGCCAGCCGGTCGACGGCGCCAAAGGCGCACCGATCCTGCATCACCCCGACGTCAGGCGGAATCTCCTTACCATGCGGGCGCTGACCGAGGCGATGCGCTGCCTCGCGCTTTACGCCGCCGGCGCGCTCGACCGGGCGAAGCGCCATCCCGACGCCGCGGAGCGCGCGCGCAACCAGGCGCTGACCGACCTCCTGATCCCGATCGTCAAGGCCTGGTGCACCGACCAAGGCGTGCGCGTCGCCTCGCTGGGCGTGCAGGTCCATGGCGGGCTCGGCTTCATCGAGCAGACCGGTGCCGCCCAGTATTTCCGCGATGCGCGGATCGCGCCGATCTACGAGGGCACCAACGGCATCCAGGCGATGGACCTCTTGGGGCGCAAGCTGCTGCGCGACGAGGGCCGGGCGATGCGCGCCTTGCTGGGCGAAATGGGTTCCGCTTTGGCCGATTTCGACGCAATTCCGGAACTCCGGTCCGCCCGACCCGTTCTGCAGCAGGGCCTGGAAGCGCTGGAGGGTGCCGTCGCCCATCTGCTGGAAGCCGGCAAGCGCGATATGTCGGCGGCCCTCGCCGTGGCGACGCCTTTCCTGGCTCTGGCCGGAACCGTGATCGGCGGCTGGCTGCTGGCCCGCGCGGCACAAGCGGCGGCGGCCGGGGCGGGGGCCACGCCCGATTTCACGGCGGCCAAGCTTGCAACCGCAACCTTCTTCGTGGACAACATCCTTCCCGAAGCCGAGGCGGAAGCGCGATCCGTGCGGCGCGGCGCCGCCTCCACCCTCGCCTTTCCGCTGGACGCATTCTGAGATTCGGACCCCCATGCTCGAGACCGACCAGCTCAGCGCCCTTTCCAACCTGCGGCTCAACGACCGCCAGGGACAGCTCCTCGAGCAGCTGCGGCGGCATCGCACCGCGACCATCGCGGCGCTTGCCAAGGAGCTAGACGTCTCGACCGAGACGGTGCGACGCGACGTGCGCTGGCTTGCGGCGAAGGGGCTGGTGGCGAAGAGCCATGGCAGCGTCGCCTGGCCGGATCGCCGCGAGGACCGGCCGCTGCAGCGTCGCCTTCTGGTCAACATGCCGGCGAAGCAGGCGATCGCGGCGGCCGTCGCAAGAGAGATCGCCGACGGCGAATCCCTGCTGATCGACACCGCCAGCACCAACATCTACGTGGCGGAGGCGCTGCAGGGGCACCGCGCGCTCACCGCCATCACCAACTCGGCGCCGATCGCCCAGCGCCTGTCGCAAGGCCAGGACAGCAAGGTCCTGCTGGCCGGCGGCGAGGTCCGCGCCGATGACAGCGCCGCCTTCGGCCCCTCGACTCTCGCCTTTCTGGAGCAGTTCCAGGCCGACACCGCGATTATCTCGGCGGCGGCGATCAACGCCGAGACCGGGGTGATGGACAACCATCTCTGCGAGGCCGAGGTCTGCCAGACGCTGATCCGCCGCGCCCATCGCGTGATCCTCGCCGCCGACCACACCAAGTTCGCGGCTCAGGGCCTAGTGGTCGCCTGCCGGTTTGCCGACATCGATCTCCTGATCACCGACGGCGCGCCGCCGCCGGAGATCGCCCGGCGCCTGGAAGCTGCCGACGTTGAGGTGCAGATTGCGGGTTAGGCCCGAGGTCGGGACCGAGCCGGTCCACCCGAGCGTGACCCGTTTCGTTGCCGCGGTGGTTCGCGCGACCGCCGTTCTGTCCGCAACCATAGTGATGGGCATTGTGATGAAGCCGGCTTTGGCGACACCTCCCGCCTCCCCCTTCCCGACCGATGGCGTCGCGCATCCGGAGCTTTGGCCCGAGGCGCACAGCACCGGGCTGGTCGATGCCGCGACCGAGGATTTCATCACCGACCTCATGTCGAAGATGACCCTGCGCGAGAAGGTCGGGCAGATGATCCAGGGCGACACCGAGACGATCCGCCCGGAGGACCTCAAGGACTATCCGGTGGGCTCGGTGCTCTCCGGCGGCAATTCGGCGCCGCTCGACGCCAGGGACGACGCGCCGGTCGCCGACTGGATCCGTACCACCGAGGCGTTCCGCAAGGCATCGTTCCAGCCGCGTCCAGGCCACATTCCGATCCCGATCATCTACGGCATCGATTCCGTGCACGGCGCCTCGAACTTCAAGGGCGCCACTGTCTTCCCGCACAACATCGGCCTCGGCGCAATGCACGATCCGGCGCTGATCGAGGAGATCGGGCGGGTGACCGCGGCCGAGACCGCGGCGGCCGGCGTCGACTGGGCCTTCGCCCCCGCGGTCGCGGTGCCGCGGGACGATCGCTGGGGCCGCAGCTACGAGGGCTATGCCGAGCTGCCGGACATCACCCGCGCATACGCCGCCGCCATGGTGCGCGGACTCCAGGGCGAGCCCGGCAAAGCGCGCATTCAGGCCGGAAACGTCGCCGCCACGGTCAAGCACTTCCTCGGCGACGGCGGCACGAGCGGCGGCGTCGACCAGGGCGATGCGCGGATCTCCGAGCAGGACCTGATCGCGATCCATGCGCCCGGCTACATCTCCGGCATCGAGGCCGGCGCCATGACCATCATGGTCAGCTTCTCCTCCTGGAACGGCGTCAAGATGCACGGCAACAAGAGCCTGCTGACCGACGTGCTCAAGGGTCGCCTCGGCTTCCAGGGCTTCGTGGTCGGCGACTGGAACGCGCACAGCCAGGTGCCGGGCTGCACCGGCGGCGATTGCCCGGTCGCGTTCAACGCCGGGCTCGACATGGCGATGGCGCCGCACCGCTGGAAGGAGCTCTACGAGAACACGCTGAAGGAAGCGGAGAACGGCACGATCCCGATGGCCCGGATCGACGACGCGGTCCGCCGCATCCTGCGGGTGAAGGCGAAGCTCGGCCTGTTCGATCCGGCACGCCCCGCAATCAGCGCGGACGGTCTCGCGACGCCGGCGCATCGCGACGTCGCACGCCGTGCGGTCGCCCGCTCGCTGGTGCTGCTGAAGAACAACGGCAACCTGCTGCCGCTCAAAGCCGGCAGCCGCGTCCTGGTGACCGGCACCCATGCCGACGACATCGGCCTGCAATGCGGCGGCTGGACCATCTCCTGGCAGGGCAGCGGCGGGCACAACGCCGACTTCCCGCAAGGCACCTCGATCTTCGCCGGCCTGAAGGCGGCCCTCGAGGGCACCGGCGGCAGCGCGACCCTGAGCCCGGACGGAAGCTTCAGCGTGCGACCCGATGTGGCGGTCGTGGTGTTCGGCGAGCAGCCCTATGCCGAGCACGGCGGCGACCGCACCCAGCTCGATTTCAGCAGCGGCGACCGGCGCGGCCTCGACCTCTTGAAGCGGCTGAAGGCCGACGGCATCCCGACCGTCGCGGTCTTCCTCTCGGGTCGGCCGCTCTGGATCAATCCCGAGCTCAATCAGTCGGACGCCTTCGTCGCCGCCTTCCTGCCCGGGACCGAGGGCGAGGGCGTCGCCGACGTGCTGGTGGCGAAGAAGGACGGCGCGCCCAATCTCGACTTCCACGGCAAGCTCACCTTCAGCTGGCCGAAACGACCGGCGCAGTTCGCGCTCAACGCCGGCGAGCCCGGCTACGATCCCCTGTTCGCCTACGGCTACGGCCTCGGCTACGGTGATCGCGTCGTCGTACCGCCGCAGGACGAGACGCCGGCGCCGGCGGCGACGCTCAACATCGCGACCTACATGACGCCGGGCAAGGTGCTGCCGCCGTGGACCCTGAACGCCAAGGGCGACGTCGCCGGCGACGTGGTGGACAGCGACCAGCTCCAGGAGGGGGCGCGGCGCTACGCGTTCACCGGCAACGGGCGGATCACCATCACCGGGCCGGCAGCCGATCTCAGCGGCAGCATCGGCATGAGCCTGCGCCTGGACTATCGCATGGATGCGAAGCCCACCACGCGCGTCACCGTTGCCATGAGCAACCCCGACAAGCGTATCGACGTGACGAAGCTCCTTGCCGAGGGCCGCGAAGGCGAATGGACCAGCCTGCTGGTGCCGCTCTCCTGCTTCGCCGACGCCGGGGCCGATCTGCACCAGGTGACGATGCCCTTCGCGCTCGAGACCGACGGCCGCTTCGGCCTCTCGATCTCAGGCGTGAAGCTCGAGCAGGGCGCCGCGAGCGTGAACTGCCCCTCGATCCTGGCGGCGAAATAGCCGGCTCTACGCCGAGGCGGTCTGCAACTCCGCCGCCTCGGCCTTCTCGAGAGCGATTGCCTCGGCCTTCTCGCGTGCCGCGGCGCGGCGGCGCGAGATCTCATAGGCGACGGCGCCGATCACCGTAATCGTTATGAGACCGAACGCCAGCGCGTTGATCGTCGGCGTGATGCCGGTCCGCACCTTCGATCCGACATAGACCGTCAACGTGTCGGAGTTGCCGCGAGTGAAGAGGGTGATGTTGAAGTTCTCCACCGACTGGAAGAAGGCGATGAGCGCGCCGGCGCCGATCGCCGGATAAAGGTGGGGCAGCAGGATGCGGCGCATCACCTGGGTATGCGAGGCGCCGAGGTCGAGCGCCGCTTCCTCGAGCCCCGCATCGAAGCTTTGCAGCCGTGCCAGCACCAGCAGCATGACATAGGCGGCGATGAAGGAGACCTGTCCCAGGGCAGAGAGATGCAGGCCGGCGCCGAACGGCGGCTCGTCCTGCAGGCTGAACGGCTTGCCGAGGCTGTTCCAGAAAAGAAGCGTCGAGATGCCTATGACCGCACCGGGGGTAAGGATCGGCGCCACCATGACGCCATAGATGAAGGAACGGGCCCGCGCCTGCAGGCTGTTGATCAATATGGCGCCTGCCGTCCCGATCGGCACCGCAATGACGACCACCGCGATCGCCACCGCCACGGTGTTGCCGATCGCGTTCCACATCCGCGGATCGTTCCAGAGGTCGATGAACCAGCGGTCGGTCAGGCCCTTCCACGGATAGACCGAGGGAAAGCGGGAGTCGTTCAGCGCCGCGCCGACCATCACCACCAGCGGCGCCAGCATGAAGACCAGGAACAGTCCGACATAGATCCGGATGATCAGCCGGCCGGCGGAGTTGTTGTTCATCGCGCCCGGCCCTTCACTTCGCGATATCGACGAGGCGCACGTTCAGCAGCCGCATCATCAGGCTGACGAAGACCGTGCAGAGCACCAGCAGCAGGAAGGCATAGGCGGAGCCGGTGTTCCAATCCTGCCCTTCGAACATCCATTGCTGGATGATCTGGGTGAACCAGCGCGAGCCCGGCGAGGCGAGGATGCTGGGCACGATGATCGAGCCCGCAGAGAGCATGAACACCATGACGCAACCGGACGCGATGCCGGGCTTGGCGTGGGGAATCACCACCCGCCAGTGGGTCCGCCAGAGCGGCGCGCCGAGGTCCTGCGCCGCCTCGATCTGGTTTGTGTCGAGCGAGGTGATCGCGTTGTAGATCGGGAACAGCATGAACAGGACGTAGGTGTAGACCAGCCCGATGATCACCCCGTTGAACCCGCTGATCCAGCGGATCGGCCCGATCCCCACCACACTCAGCATCGCGTTCAGCGGGCCCTGATAGGCGAGCACGATGAACCAAGCGAAGGAGCGCAGGATCTCGCTGACCCAGAGCGGGATCAGCAGCATCAGGAACACGGTCGGCGCGTTGGCCGGCTTGATCACCTTGGCGAGGTAGAAGGCGAGCGGATAGCTCACCACCAGTGCCACCACCGTGACCATCGAGCTGAAGAGCACCGTCAGCAAAAAGATCTTCAGGTGGATCGAGATCGGAATGCCGAGGATGTAGAAGGCGGGATCGCCGCTGAGAAAGGTTGCGTAGTTCTTCAGCGTATAATGATCGTCCGGCCCGCCGAGCTGATCGACCGGCAGATAGGGCCGGAACGAGAACTGCAGCAGCGTGATGTTCGGCAGCACCACGAGGCAGAGCAGCCAGAACCCCACCAGGCAGATGATGACCGCGCTGAGGGTGACGCCGTAGCGGCGCAGCAGCTCATGCATGGCCGCGCACCGCCGTGTCCGCCAGCACGACGGCATGCTCCGGAGCGAACGCAAGGTTGGTCCGCGTGCCCGGCGCCGGCGGTGGCTGGTTCGGGTCGTTGTGCACCTGAGCCATGTGTACGTTGCCCAGTTCGTCGCGCACGTGGATATTGATGAAGTTGCCTTCGAAGGCGACCTCGTGCACCTCGACCGGAACGCTGTTGGCGCCCGAGCCATGGGCCGCGCCTTGCCCCTTCAGGCTGGAGTGCTCCGGCCGCACGTAAAGCTTCGCCATGCTGCTGGTATCTATGCCGGCGCCGAGCTTGGTCATGAAGGTGCCGAGCGCGGTCTCGAACTTGGCGAAGCCATTGTCCATGGCGATCACCTTGCCGGCGAAGATGTTGTTCTCGCCGACGAACGACGCGACGAAGCCGTTGGCCGGATGGTTGTAGATCTCGCTGGGCGGACCGACCTGCTGGAGCACGCCCTGCGACATCACGCCGACCCGGTCGGACATGGCGAGCGCCTCGCCCTGGTCGTGGGTGATGTAGATGAAGGTGACGCCGGTGCGCTTCTGGATCTCGCGCAGCTCCGCCCGCATGTGCTGGCGCAGCTTGAGGTCGAGTGCGGACAAGGGCTCGTCCAGCAGCATGACCTTGGGCTCGACCGCGAGCGCGCGCGCAATCGCGACGCGCTGCTTCTGGCCGCCGGAGAGCTGGGAGATCCGCTTGTCGGCTGCATCGTGCAGATCGACCAGCCGCAGCAGTTCCTCGGCCTTTGCCCGGCGCTTCGCCTTATCGACGCCGCGGACCTCGAGCCCGAAGGCGATGTTCTCCCAGACCGGCATCAGCGGAAACAGCGCCAGGTTCTGGAAGATCAGCGCGGTCGGCCGCATGTTGGGACGGATGCCGCGCATATCGCTGCCGCCGATCCGCACCACGCCCTCGGTCGGGTCGATGAATCCCGACACCATGCGGAGGATCGTGGTCTTGCCGCAGCCGGACGGCCCCAGGAAGGAGAAGAACTCTCCCGCCTTGATGGTCACATCGACCTGGTTGACGGCCCGGAAACGGCCGAAATCCATGGAGACTCTGGATAGCTCGACGTCTTCGCTCATACGCCCCCGTTCGGCCCGACCCTGTCCTTGAGAAATCCGTCGCAGTCTTGTCGCCGCGATCGGCCTACCGCATTGCGGAAACCGTCATAATACGGCGCTCCGCCGCCGCCGCAATCCCTTATGCGGGCTGGCCCCAAAGAGAAACCGCCGGGCCCAGGGTTTCAGTCCTTGGACCCGGCGGTCTGATCGACGGAACTACGCGGCCTGGAACTTGTCGGCGTATTCCGAGCGCAGCTTCACGAACCACGCATCCTGGGCCGGCCACCACCACAGCTTCGACAGGGCGTCGCCCGGATAGGCGGCCTGGTAGAAGGCGGAGACCGCCGGATCCATCTTGTCGATGCCGCCGTTGCCGACCGGGTTGGCCTTGAAGGCCGAGGCCCAGGCCGCCGAACCGTCGGCAGTGGAGACCCACTTTGCCCACTCATGAGCCTGATCGACGTTCTTGGCATTCTTCATCAGGAAGAAGCCCTGGTCCCAGGCGAAGGCGCCTTCCTTCGGCGCGATGAAGCCGAAGCCGTCCGGGCCCATGTTGGAGCCGGTCGAATCCCAGGTGAGACCGAGCACGCAGCCGTTGGTGCGGAACGCCGCCTGGGCGTCGTTCTCACCCGACCAGAACTGCGCGATGTTCTTCTTGTGGGCGATCGCCTCCTTCAAGGCGATATCCCAGAGCTGCTTCATCGTCGCTTCGTCCTTGTAGCCCGCGAGCCAGGGCTTCGGCAGCTTGCCCTGGGAATCGAGCCAGCGGCCCATGGCGGCCAGCGACGAGTGGGCGCGGACGACGACCTTGCCCTCATACTTCGGATCCCAGAGGTCGCCAAGGCTCGCGGTGCCGTAGGTCTCCGGCGCGTCCTTCTTGCTGTAGGTCAGCGCCTCGGTGCCCCAGACCGACGGCACGAAATAGCGCTTGCCGTCCACTTCGCCGTCTTTGCCACCCAGGGTCGATTGGATGTAGTTCGAGAGGGCGAGCTTGTCGGTGTTCCACGGCCCGATGATGCCGTTGGAGACCCAGCCTGGCATGCGGTCGATCGTCGGCTCGACGACGTCCACGGCCCCGGTCTGCAGCGCCAGCTTGCACTGCGCGAACATCGTATCCTGTTCGGGCTGCTCGTTGAAATTAACCGTGATGCCGGTCGCCTTGTTGAAGGCGGCGAACGCCGCCTTGAAGTCGTAGCCGGCCCAGCCCATGAAGTTGACCGAACCGGACGACGAGAACGCGTCCTTCACGATCCACGGCGCGGTCACGGCGGCGGCGCCCGCAACCATCGAGGTCTTCAGCAGAATACGGCGAGAGAACGCCCGCGCGGCCAAGCCGGTGGCGTTTGGCGATTTCGTATCAGACATTTTCGTCTCCTAAGTCCCGATCCCTGTCCGGTTCGTTTGTTGCGAGCATGATGCTCTTACCTCCGGAGGCCGCGGACCATAACCCCGGAGTGTTGCAGGTAGATTACTGAACCGAGACGCAGGTTGGAAGCCCCCGCAGCGCAACACCTTGTGAAGGCCTCGGGTTCCCGCGGCACGCGAGCGGCGGGCGTGGTCCTCTACCCTGGCGCGGCCGGCCGCGGCGGCTATCGCCTTGCAATGACTGGCGGTTTGGGGAAATCCAATCCGGGGCTCAGGCGCCCGCCTCCAGCACCAGCACATCGGCGGGGGTGAAGCTGACGGTCACCGGGGCGCCGCGTTGCGGCGGCACCGCGCTCGGATTGTTGAAGGTGTCGAGCGAAAGCGCGTTGTCCTGCACCTTCACCTTGATTCGCACCACCGAGCCGAGGAAGTGTACCTCCTCGATCGTGCCGCCGATCCGGTTGCGCCCCTGGCCGTTAAGGCCGGAGCCGTTAGCGCCGTTGAGCGCATGATGGTCCACGCCGTTCTCCAGCACCGCGGCCTCCGGCCGGAGCGCGATCGCGCAGTCCTCGCCGGGCCGGCCGCTCAAGGTGCCGCGTCCGGCGACGATCTCGTGGTCGCCGATCCGGATCTTGCGGGCGGCGGCGTCCACCAGCTTGCCTTTGAGGATGCTGAGCGTGCCGACGAAGGAGGCGACGAATTTGGTGGCGGGCTGGTTGTAGATCTCGAACGGCGTGCCGACCTGCTCCGCCCGACCCTCGTTCATCACCACGACCCGGTCGGACATCGAGAGCGCCTCTTCCTGGTCATGGGTGACGAAGATGGTGGTGATGCCGAGCTCCCGCTGCAGCGCGCGGATATCCTCTCGCAGCGAGACGCGGATCTTGGCGTCGAGCGCCGACAGGGGCTCGTCCAGCAGCAGGACCTTCGGCTTGTGGGCAAGCGCCCGCGCCAGCGCCACGCGCTGCTGCTGGCCGCCGGAGCATTGATAGGGAAAGCGGCCGGCGAGATGCGGCAGCTTGATCATGTTCAGCATCTCATCGACGCGGGACGCGATCTCCGCGGCCGGCCGCTTCGCCACCTTGAGGCCGAAGGCGACGTTGTCCGCCACGGTCATGTTCGGGAAGAGCGCGTAGGCCTGGAATACCATGCCCACGTTGCGCTGGTTCGGCCGGAGCACGGTCACGTCCTTGCCGTCGATCCGGATCTGGCCGGCGGTCGGGCTCTCGAACCCGGCGACCATCCGAAGGACCGTGGTCTTGCCGCAGCCGGAGGGACCGAGCAGCGAGATGAACTCGCCCTTCTCGATACCGAGGTCGAACCCCTTCACGACCACGTTCTGCTGGAACTGCTTGCGGATGTCCTTGATCTCAAGGAATGCCATGCTCGTGCTCCCGTCGCGCCTCACGCGCGCTTTGCCTGTCTTTTTGCGCCGCCGACCACGTTGATCAAGCCCATGCAGGCCCAGGTCACCAGGAAGGCGATGATCGCCAGGGCCGAAGGCTCATAGGCCCGGTTGGCGCCGATCAGCTGCAGATAGGGTCCGAAGGCGGGCCGGTTGAGGAGGCTCGCCATGGTGAACTCGCCGATCACCGTCGCAAAAGTCAGGAATGCGCCGGAGAGGATCGCCACCCGCACGTTGGGAAAGATCACCTTGAAGAGAATCGTGATCATGCTCGCCCCCAGGATCTCGCCCGCCTCGGTGAGGGTGCGGACATCGACCGCCCGCATGCCGGTCTCGACCGCGCGGTACATGTAGGGGAGCGCCAGGGTGACGTAGCTGAAGGCCAGCAGCAGGTCGGTGCTGCGCTCGTTGGCGGTCAGCGGGATCCAGGACGAGCTGTTGTAGAGCCGCAGATAGCCGAAAACAATGATGATCGCCGGCATGACCAGCGGCAGCAGGGTGATGAACTCGACCAGCGGCCGCAGCTTCGGCAGGCGGAGCTGGATCCAATAGGCGGTCGGCACCACCAGCACGATGCCGATCACGATGGTGATCAATGCCATCAAGGTCGAGTAGCCGAAGCTGGAGAGGAACTTCGGATCGGTCAGCACCACCCGATAGGCCTCGAAGCTATATTCGTCGCGCTTCAAACGCAGCGAGAACTCGAAGGTGCCGATCAGCGGCACGATGAAATAGAGCGAACCGACGACGAAGGCAATCCAGGCGCCGATCCGGGACTGGCTGGCGGGGTTCATCGCATCCACCTCTCGGCCCGGCCGCGGAGCCAGATATAGGTGCCGTTCGAGACGCCGGTGATCAGGATCATGCCGAGCGCCAGCGCATAGCCGAGATTCTGGTTGTGCAGCACGTCACCGCGGATCTGCGCATAGAGCAGGATGGTGATGATATTCAGGGAGCTGCCGGTCAGCGCATAGGCCGTGGCGATCGCGCCGAAGGAATTGGCGAAGAGCAGCAGCGTGGCGCCCATCACGCTGGGGAACAGGATCGGCAAGGCGACCATGCGCCAATACTGCTTGGTGCTGGCGCCGAGGATCTCGGAGGCCTCGCGCCACTCTTTCTTGAGGCCGTCGAGAGCCGGCGTCACGATCAGCACCATCAGGGGGATCTGAAAATAGAGATAGGTCAGCGTCAGGCCCCAGAAGCTGAGGAGATTGAAGCCGGTCGAATAGATGTTGAAGCCGAAGAGCTTCATCATGAGGACGGTGACGAGACCGGTGCGGCCGAGAGTCGCCAGGAAGGCGAAGGCCAGCGGCAGGCCGGCGAAGTTCGAGGCGACGCCGGAGAAGGTCATCAGGGTCGGCCGCAGCCAGGCCGGCAGGCCGCCGAGCACGACGGCATAGGCCAGGAAGAAGCCCATCAGAGCGCCCAAGAGCGCCGAGGCGATGCTGACCTTGATGCTGATCCAGTAGGCGGCAAGGATCGTCGGCGTGAAGATGTCGCCGAGATTCTGCAGCGTGAAGTTGCCGTCCGCGTCCTGGAACGCGCCGATCACCAGGTAGAGCGTCGGGACCAGCAGGAACATCAGCGCGAAGATGAAGAACGGCGCGACGCCGATCCAGGCCCAGGCCTTCTGGCTGAGGCCGAAGCCCTTGGTGGTGGCCGGGAACGGTTCCGGCAGCGGACCCGGCTCGGCCGGCAATGGCGGTGTCGTGTCGATGGTAACGGTCATGCGCGTTCCACGATCGGGCGGAATCTGGCCGATGCAGTTGCGGGC
>Ga0335080_10003649_pt1 | contig 15587 bp, 12 predicted proteins | sample Lox_Sample_34_FD_206720 | JGI IMG/M metagenome (GOLD analysis project Ga0335080, IMG submission 206720) | Soil microbial communities from Loxahatchee National Wildlife Refuge, Florida, United States - Lox_Sample_3.4 | ecosystem: Environmental > Terrestrial > Soil > Wetlands | place: USA... | reverse complement strand
GAGATTGCGCAGATGACGCAGTGGTTCCTGGAGCACACCACCGAAGATCAGGGATTCCGCCGCCAGGTCGAACCGAAGATCGTCCTCGAAGTTGCCTTCAACAACATGATGCGTTCCGACCGGCACAGTAGCGGGTACGCGCTGCGGTTCCCCAGAATCGTGAGGATCCGCACCGATAAGCCGCCGGAAGACGCAGATACGATTGAGAGGGTCAAGGAAATCTACGGCCAGCAGACGAAAGGGTAGAAATTTCTCGGTGTACTTTTGTCCCCTGCGGTTAATTAGAAGTATGGTGGTGCTCTTCGTGAGTGTGTTCTTCGCTCACTGGAATCACGCACCCGTGGGCCACTTCACACTCAGCGTGTTCGAATTGCAGAGTGGTATGGTCGATCTGGAAATCGTGGTGCAGCCGCTCTTTCACGTCTTTCAGAATCCGTTCGCTGGCGGATGGAGGGATATCCGCAATCGTGATGTGAGCCGAGAGTGCGTGGCTCTCGGAGCCGATGCTCCAGACATGCAGGTCATGCACGTCATTCACGCCGTCAATCGAGCGGATGGCGGCTTCCACGCTTTCCAGTTTCACGCCGCGCGGCGTGCCTTCGAGAAGAATATTCAAGGTTTCGCGCACGATTCCGAAGGCCGACCACAGGATGAGCGCGCCGATCCCGAATGACAGCGCCGAGTCGATCCAGAACCGCCCGGTGACCATGATGGCCCAGCCGCCGGCGATCACTGCCGCGGTCGAAACCGTGTCCCCCAGCTCGTGCAGGAAGGCGCTGCGAATATTCACGTCGCGGCTGGAGCGGTAGAGCAGAATCGCGATCACTCCATTCATCACAACGCCGGCCGCCGCCACGCCGATCATCAGACCTGCGCGCACCGGTTCCGGATGCTGCACTCGCCGCAAGGCTTCGTAGAAGATCAGCAAGGCCACCGCCACCAGCGATGCCGAGTTCAACAGCGCAGCGAGCACTCCTGCGCGGTGATAGCCGTAGGTCTTGGTCGTGCTCGGAGGACGCCCGTGCAAGTAGACCGCGACCAGCGATATCAGCAACGCCAGAAAATCGGAGAGGTTATGTCCGGCCTCCGACAGCAGCGCCAGCGAATGGGCCCGGATTCCCGCCACCACCAACAGGACGATGTAGGCGAGGGTCACCAGCAAAGAAAAGCGCAAGACCTGCGAAGCCCTGCTCCCTGCTTCGTGACTCCCGTGGACATGCACTGTCTCCAGTTTACGAGGCGTGGACGAGTGGCTTCAAGATGCCTTTAGGGAAGCCATAGATGCCAAAGGTTGGTGAGCTACAATGCTCGGGCGTGGGCCCAGCCCTCTCGTCATCATGCAGACCGCAGACGTAGTCATCATTGGCGGAGGAATTGTCGGGTCGAGCATTGCCTACCACCTGACAGCCGCGGGGTGCGCCAATGTAGCGGTTGTCGAACGCGAGACCGCACAGGGCAAAGGCTCAACTGGCAAGAGCATGGGTGGAGTGCGGGCTCAATTCTCGACGCCCGTGAATATCCAGATGTCGCTGTACTCGATCCCCTTCTACGCCAGCTTCGACGAGCGCCTGGGGAATCCCGCCGGCTATCGCCCGCAGGGATACCTGTTCTGCGCGACCAGCCTGAAACATCTCGACTATTTACGCGCCAATCAGAAAAAACAGATTGCGCTTGGACTGAAAGCCGTTCGCATGGTTTCGGCGGATGAGATACGAAGCTTGTATCCGCAGTTGCGTGCTGACGATATTCTGGGCGGGAGCTTCTGTTCGACCGACGGTTTCGTCGATCCTTACAGCGCTATGAACGGTTTCATGGCATGGGCTGCCGATCATGGCGCCAGGTTATGGAAGAACGCGACCGTTACTGCCATTCATCGCGATGCTCAGGGCATCACGGGCGTGGAGACCACCAAGGGCTGTTTCTCTACCCGCGTCGTGGTGAACGCCGCCGGTGCCTGGGCAGCGGAGATTGCGAAGATGGCGGGCGTCGATCTGCCGGTCGAGCCGCTGCGCCGCATGCTGGTGCCGACCGAACCTTTTGATCAGTTTCCGCACTCGGCGCCGATGATCATCGACATGTCCAACGGATTTCACTTTCGCCCCGAAGCCTTGGGATTTCTGCTGGCCTGGAACGATCCTGAAGAAACGCCCGGCTACAAACTGGAGTTCGAGCCAACCTTCATCGAAAAGATCCTGCTCCGCGCCGCTGACCGCGTACCGATATTCGAAAACCTGGCAGTCAACCCCAAACGGGCTTGGGCCGGTCTTTACGAGATGACGCCCGATCATCATCCGATTTTGGGTTCGGTTCCAGAAGTCCCGGGCTTCTTCCTGGCAAACGGTTTCAGCGGACACGGCGTGATGCACGCTCCGGCTACCGGGAAGATTCTCTCCGACCTGATTTTGACGGGAAAGACCAGCCTCATCGACACCTCACTGCTGGACCTGGCACGCTTCGCCCAGGGTCGAACCATTCACGAGACCGCCGTGCTCTAAAGTGCTTCCAGGATGCGCCTTTCCCGGCTTTGTGGTTAAATCACTTCGGTGAAAATCGCCATTGACATCCGGCGGATGGCTGATTTCGGCGTGGGAACCTATACCCGCAATGTAATCCGGGCACTGGGGCGGTTGGATCACGACAACAAGTATTACCTGATCGGCTCGCCGGAGAAGATTCACGAAATCGGTTTGCTGCCGGGCAACTTTCACAACATCCCGCTGCTGGCAAGCGACACCACCCTCAAGGGCTATCTTGAATTGCGCGCCATCTTGAGCCGCTTGGCGTGTAACCTCGTACACATCCCACATCTCTATTGGCTGCCACGAACGCTGCCTTGCCCGTATGTGATGACGGTCCACGACTTGCTGGAGCACATGTACCGCGCGCACGACCGGTCCGGACTGCGGCGGTCGCTGCATTTTCATCTGACCCGGCAGGTCCTGAAGGGCGCGGCACGAATCCTGGCAGTATCGCAATTCACCAAGAATGACGTGGTAAAGCTCTTTCGCATTCCCTCGGAACAAGTTGAAGTCGTCTATAACGCCATCGACGAGCGGTTTCTGCGCGGCCATACCACCGAGGCGGACCGGCAAATGATTGCCGAGCGCTACCTGGTGACCTATCCATTTCTGCTCTATGCCGGCCGGATCAGCCCGCACAAGAACCTGGTACGGATCATCGAGGCTTTTTCTGCGCTCAAGGCGGAGTTGGAGAAGGATGGGCATTTCCCCGACCTGAAGCTGATCATCATCGGAGACGAACTCTCCAAGCACCCGGACCTGCGCCGCACCGTAATTCGCAGCGGGGTTCAGAATGATGTGCGCTTTCTCGGGTTTGTGCCGATCGAAGTGCTTCGGATCTTTTATGACGCGGCGAAGATCTTTGTCTTCCCGTCGCTTTACGAGGGGTTCGGATTGCCGCCACTAGAAGCCATGGCGCACGGCACGCCGGTCGTCACCTCCAACACCTCTTCGCTCCCTGAGGTTGTGGGGAAAGCGGCCGTGCTGGTTAATCCGGAGAATGTCTTCGAGATCATGCGGGCTCTGCACCGGGTTCTGCTCGATCAGCCCCTGCGCGAGAAACTTAAGCAGCGCGCTTGGCAGCAGGCGCAGAAGTTCTCCTGGGACGATTCCGCGAGGCGAATGCTGGGCATCTACGAAGAAGTAGCGGCGGGCAAGCGTCCGCGTCCTCAGGCACTGCAACCGGAACTCGTCGAAAAGGCTGCCTCTCAAAGCTGACCGAATTTTGGCTGCAGCCAACCGCCTCGCAGCGAGACTAGCTCTTCAGCAACGGATTTCCGGGCGAGACCAGTTCCAGGCGGCGCAACTTCTCCGTCAGGCGGTTGCGGTCGGTATCGGAGGATGCGGCTGCGTGGCGCTTCCGCAGCTTCAAAATCTTCTCCTTGCGGGTACGGCGGCGCCGTATTTCAGGACGGCGGCTCGGGGCTGACATCAGTTTTGGCTCCCTATTCCGGATTTTCCCCTCGATCCTCGAACCGACGGTTTCGAAGCGGATCTAAGATCATACCTGTTTCCCCGCAATCCTGCCGCCGGCGGTTCCGGGCGCACTTTCTAACCTGCTGATAACAATTCCTTTACGGATGTCCCTGATCTTTGGTGACCTTCTCAGCCCCAACCTCGCTTGTTATGTTGCGAAGCAGAAAGGGAAAGCTCCGCAATGTCAAAAACCGCATTCAAGCTGAAGATCCTGTACGGCGAGTCGGACACGGATGTACTCACGCCCCAAGCTGCTTCCATCCAGAAGGCGGGCCACCAGGTGGAGCAGGCGGTTGACCGCAAGTCGGTGGAAGAATCTCTGCGCCGCGGAAAGTTTGATCTGGTCATACTCGGATCGACGTTGTCCAAGGATGACCGCCATCATTTGCCTTACATGGTGAAAAAGGCACACCCTGGCACCCGCGTTCTGGTGATGCACACCGGCGGCCGCCATCCCGAGGTCGACGCCACCATCGACGCCGGAAGAAGCATCGATGCCTTGCTCGAAACCATCGCCAAGATGCTGGCGGAGGAAGCTGCCGTCGCGCGCTGATTTCGGTTCCAGTTTCCGAGCCGTGCCTGGGTTTATCCGCGGGCACGGCTCTTCTTTGCTCACCAGACCCGGTGACCCCAGTCACTGCCGGCTTGGTGCACCGGGGTGTATAGGAAAGTCAGGTAAGAAATCTGATCCAACGCTTGTGGGAGGTGCGGCGTGCAAGCTCCCCAGGTTTCTGCGCGGTTGTCCCTGCAGCATATTCTGTTTGCCACCGACTTTTCCGCTGCCTCGAACTCAGCCCTGCCTCATGCCCTGGCCTTCGCCCGATGGTATGGCGCGAAGATCTTCGTCACCCACATAGTCGCTCCCGAACCGCGGCTGAGCGTTTCCATGGACGCTCTCCCTTTGCAGACCGATTTCAACTGGCAGGATGCTACCCGCCGGATGGGGGCTTACTCGCAGAATCTTGCGTTCGGTGACGTTCCATTTCAATTGCTGATGAAGGGCGGGGATTTGGAAGATGCCATCTCCGGCATCGTTCAGGAGAACAGCATAGACCTGATCGTACTCGGCACGCATGGCCGCCACGGCCTGGCAAAAATGGTGCTGGGTTCTACCGCGGAGCGTATCTTTCGTACCTCACGGTGTCCGGTGCTGACCGTGGGACCGAAATCGGCGAAGTGGTCCGACCGTTCCGAGACTCCAAAGCGGATTCTCTTTGCCACCGATTTTTCCGCGGGCTCGCTGCACGCCTTGCCCTATGCGCTCTCGTTTGCCGAGGAGAGCCAGGCAGCAATTGTCCTATTGCACATCATCACCCTGGTACCGATCGAGCAAGACCGCCAGGCCGTCGAAGAGTGCGCCAAAGCTGGACTGAGGGCCATGATTCCGCCGGAAGCCGATGCCTGGTGTAAGCCGGAGTTGGTGGTGCACTTTGATTTTCCGGCGGAGGGGATTTTGCGGACTGCGGAAGAGCGAGACGCCGACCTGATCGTCATGGGCGTGCATCGAACCCGTTCGCCCCGCCTGGCTGCGCACGCACCCTGGGCCACCGCCTATGAAGTCGCCTGCCGCGCCCACTGCCCGGTGCTCACCGTGCGCAACTGAAAAAGGGGGATAGCCCAGTTCCGCTGGAAGTAGATCATATCTTTGACCGTGCCGCCAGAGGCGTCGGTGGTGGTGATGTACATGCCTGGGGGAAGTCATTCACGGAGGACTGACAGTTGATCTGTCGGACTTAGGCGGGGCACCCCGCGGTCGTCTGGGCTCGATTCGCGGACGAAGCCCGGGCCACCCAGTCTGGAGGAAAAGTGGGCCCAGCCCCCTGACGCGGTTATCTAATCAGCCATTAACTTCGATCGCGGAAGATACCCTTGCGTCGCCACCAGCAGTATGGCGTGTACAAGACAACAGCGCTCGCGATCGCTACCGCAATGCCCAGAATTCCGCCATAGCGGATGCCGAACCACTCTACGCCGAACCACACAGTACCAAAGAGTATCAAGCCTTCGACCAGCTTGAGCCGATCTATCCATTCGATCAGCTGATTCATCTGCCCCTCCGGGTCTGAGGACGAGTGCTAATAACAACCGCTGATGACATTTGCAGCTGCCTTCGCCTCCTGCCCCATTAAGGAGACCTCAGTGCTCAGTGCGCTCGCGCTACTAGGGACAAACTGAATATTGTTCCAGTCTACGCCGGCGACGGCTCCAACAGCGCAATTGCCTACAGCCGGAGTTCCAACCAAAGGACTCTCTATTGCCTCTCCCCCTATCACTCCAGCCACGCAGCCTACGCCGCCAGCGGCTAATTCGTTTTTGAAATAGTCACCTCGTAGCGCGCTATTCAAGGCTGAGAGCTGATGGCCAATGCTACTGAGTTGCGCCTTGGCTTGCGGGCCCAAGAAAAAGATCTCCTTAAGGTCTCTGAGTGCCGGAACCGCTGCCGCCCTTCATGCGGCTCGCAATAACACTCGTCAGAATGCCAAAAAACACCGCCACTACCACGACTTCGACCAACAGAACCGCCAGGTCAAACCAAGCTTGTGGAAATCTCCACGACAGCACGAACCGCCAACTGGAAGCAAGTCGCACAAGCAAGTAAAGAACCCCGAACCATACAGTCGATCTCAGCCAGCTTGCCCCCATCGCTCTCATCATCTCTGCACCCTCCCACCCTAGGCTACTTGACCTTTACATCGACACCGCACTGCTGCTTAATGCCGGTTTGGAGCAAGTTTGCATAGGTCGATGAACTCGAAAATACCGAGTTATCATAGCTATACTGTTTGAATATCTCTTGTGCCGTCCCGACCAAGAATTTGCCGCCAGCACCCGTCACGGCACCGGTTAGACCGCCAAGCAGGCTGCCGGGCACTACTCCAACGCCAAAGAATGCGGTTCCCGCTGTTCCTCCCCAGATCGTCCCGGCCTCCGCTCCAGCTATCGCCCCCGACCACAAATATCCAAGCATTCGGCCGTCCTGTCCGGCCATGAAATCAGTCCTTACCCGATCAGCATAGTTAATTTCATTCTGCACGCACTGCTTCTGCTGCGGTGTTAATGGCTGATTGGGGGTAACGGTATGCCCGCTCCCCGTTTTAATTGGGCCGGTTCCGCCTCCACCGCTGCGCCCTCCGCCGCTGGTGGTTGGTCCACTTTGTCCACCCGGCTGCGTTCCGGGGCCCTCTGTACCCCCGGCAGTGGTCGTGGTATCAACGCTGCCGCCGCCATCGGTTACTTCAATCTGGGTACCCGGAATCTCAATCGGCTGGTCGCTGCTGCCTCCACCCGAACAGTCTGGATCAGTACTCTCATAGTTGTCGTCCGCGCCAACAGAATTACAGGCCAGCCCAAGGGGATCAATGTATCTCAGGGGATTGTTAATCACGTGGGCAAACCGATTCCAGCTCTGCGGGTTCGCCGGGTCGCCGCTGAGCGGGTCGGGCGACATGAACCTGGCGAAGCGGTGGCTGTAGTAGCGGAACATGGCGTAGTCCACGTCGCTCGACATCGAGGGCTCGGTCTCCATCAGCGTGTAGCGGTACTGCGGCTGGCAGTTCCCCGCCGTGAACACGTTCCACCCGCCGAACGGATAGTAGTCCGCATCCCAGCAGGTGGTCGCGGTGGCGTCCACCATCAGGTGCACGCTGCCCACCTGATCGCTGAAATAGTAGCTGACCGCGCTCCCCGACACCACCCGCTGCGCCACCTGCTGCCCGGCAAAGTAGATCATATCTTTGACTGTGCCGCCAGAGGCGTCGGTGGTGGTGATGTACATGCCCGCGCCCGGCATCCGCCATCGCAATTTTGAGTTGCTCTTAACTCTAAGCCCATCACCATCATAGGCCATAGTCGAGCTTCCGGCCACGGTCATTTCGTTCTCGGCATCGTAGGTGTAAGCGGTGCTGGTGTCGTTCGTCATGTTGCCAGCGTTGTCGTAGGCAAAGCCTGAATCGGTAAAACGATTGGTCGTGGAACTTGGTGTCAACGCGAAGCTTGGCGCAGAACACTTCGTCACCCCAACCGTCGAGAGATTGCCGTAGCGGTCATACGTGAAAGCCTGTCCCCAGCAGTCCTGTCCGGAAGTAGCATTAGTCTGGGCGGAGAGCAGTCGATTCAGGTAGTCGTAGGTGTTGACCTGCGTGCGTCCGCTGTCCAAGCCGTTGGTGGTCTGGATCAGATTGCCGTTGTTCTTGTTGCCGTTCGTCGTGTCGATGAAGGAAAACGTCTCGCTGAAAATGGTGTTGCCCGCGACCGCCGCCGAGAACGATCCCGGCTGCAGGCGGTTGTTATAGGAATCGTTAACGTTGATTCCGCCGAAACCCCCGGTGTTTCCGGCAAGGTAGCTGGCGATGGCTCCCTGCGGCGCGTAGGTGGCATTCTTCACGTAGGTGATGCTGTTGAGGCTGTCGGCAGCCTGAAGCGGCCGGCCGATTACGTTGTACGTGTAAGCAACGTTCCGGTCCGGCGTGGTGTCATAGGGGAAATTGATAGATGCGAGTTGGCCGCCCACAGTGTAGGTGTAATCGGACCTGCGCGTGATTCCGGCATTGGTCCGCTTTTCCGTGACGTACCGCCCCGCCGCGTCGTAGCTCCACGAAACCGCGCCGGACGCGTCGCACATCGAGGTTCGCCGCCCCTTGGGGTTACTGGCGGTCAGGCTCGGCGGAGTGCATCCCGAAGGCGCAGTTCCGTCGTACCCGTACTTAACGGTCGGAGTGCTGTCGGAATACGTCTTGGAAACCAGGCGGTTGAGGGCATCGTAAGCATAGGTGGTGGTGATACCGCGCGGGTCGGTGCGTCGGCAGGCGGCACTGGGATCGCCGCTGCAAAGAGCGTTGGAAGCGGTGACATAGTAGATCGTCGTCGCGGCGCTCGTCTCCGGGGTTGTGACAGAGGTGACCCGTGAAACCGCATCATGCTGGAAGGTGCGCACCTGGCCACCCTGGTCAACCTCCGCCAGGTTATCCAGGAGGTCGTACTTGTAGCAGGTCGAGGTGCCGTTCGTCGTAAGCGACCCCGTGGCGGGGTTGGGCTCATCGGTTTCGATGTTCCGGCCGAAGCCGTCGGTCCATTGCTGACGCTTACGCCCGGCTTCATCCACGAAGACCGACGGGAAACCGACGCCATAGGTTCCAGAGGCACACTGCTGAGTTGCGAGACCGCCGTTGGAGCTGACTGCCGAACCGTAGAACATCTGCTGGGCATTGCTATCGAAACTGTGGGTGACAGACGTCAGGCGGTTTACCCCGTCGTACACAAAGCTGTCAAAGTTTCCTGATGTACGGTAGGGGTAGGAGGCGCTCGATACGCGCTCCGAGGCGTCGTAGGCGGTGTCGGCGTTGGTCGCACCATCGGGGTCGTTGGCAATCTGGGACCGGGTCACTCGCCCAAAGGCATCGAGCGTGATCACATCTTTTCGGCAACTGGTGCAACCGGAAGACACCGCGGCATCAGTCACGCCCGTAAATACATCGATTTCGTTCTCGCTCCCAGAGGGATATTGCCGCAACTGCCAGCCCCGTACACTGTTAACTACTGGGCCTAAATTTTGCGTCAGGCGATCCAACGCATCTCGGTAATGCTCAAAAGACGCTGCGCCGTTGAGGTCAGTTACGGAAGCCGGCTTCCCAGTGCCGAAATAATAGCCACGAACCACCGCTCCAAGGGCCGTAATCGCTGGCGTGATGTGGGTCAGATAGGCGTTGGTAGCCTGGGAGGGACTGTAGCTGGCCGGAGGGGTGTTGCCGTCGTCATTGAAAAAATTGTCGGCGTATGTCAAGGTCGTTGTGTTGACTTTGGGATCGGCAACACTCGCGACCTGCCCAGTAAGGTCGTAGGTAAAATCAGTCTCCAGGCAGGCAGTGGCGGAAGGGCAGGTGGCACCCGAAAACAATAGACGCTGAATCCTCGTCGGGTTACCACGGATATTTGTATTCGGATCAACCCAATTTACGATGCCGCCAATTGAAGCCAATCCAGCCGTATCGTACTTAATGTCAGTCTCCCTTACCCATGTGCCGCCGCCGGTTGTCACGGTAATGCTGCTCGGTCGATTGATGATGTTGGCATTTAGGTATGGCGTGGTGGCGAGATACCCGATGTTGGTGATCCGGTCCGGGGTGGCGCCGGGAGTACCTGTGGTCCATTGCCATTCTTTGATTTGTGTGAGGTTGCCAAACGCCGGACTGTCATAGGCGTACTGGACCTGCTTTGTCAACGTCGCGCCGCCCTTTGGTCGTGTCTGTTTGAGCACGAATGTACTGTGCACCATTACAAACCCGTGGATCGCAACCGTTGCTGAAGTCGTAGGCGGTTGAAAGAGTCATCTGGAGACTCAAGCTGCCCGTGTAGAAATCTGTTTCTGAATTCCAGGCGCCATTGTTCAATGTAAAAGTATGGACAGCCTGATCGGTGCTAGGTTTTGTAACCGTGACCGTCTGGCATCCCTGTTGCTGGCCGCAACCAGCAGCCGTGGCGGGAACATACGACCATGTGCCTGCCGGCGATGACGTAGTCCTGCTGTTAACCCACCGATTCTTGTTGCTGTATATGTCGGTAAAAGTCGTGTAGCCGTATGTAACGCTTCCCCCGGTGGGCAGGGTTATTCCGGTCAGAAGGCCGTAATGCCCCGCAGTTGTGCCGCTGTCGTAAGCGAAGGTGTAGGTAGTGCTATCGGGCAAGTCGATTTCGCTGACTGCCGTGAAACTCCCTGAGACGTCCGTAATGTTTGTTTGGGTGAAAGCGGTATGGTAATTGACGGTGGTGGTCTTCACGGCGACGCTTGAGGTGCCCCCTTCGGAATTCAGCAACGAATACGTTGTTGTGCCTCCATTTGTGGAGGACGTCACAGGTGACCGTCCTAGGGTGTCAACGATGTTCGAACCAGAAAGATTGAAATAATTTCCGTTCGTGTCCTTTCTGAGGTATGCGGCCGAATAGACGAGCGTGCCGTCCTTTGCGTACACCTGAGCGTCTGCATAGTTCGTTACAAACATGTGAAACCCTGAGGAGTCATTCGCCATGGCATCGCCGCTGCTGACGTTCGTTCCTTGACAAGATGGCCCGACGTAGTGAACGGTAAAGATCGCGAAAGAATGCGGGGTGCCGTTGGCCTCAGTCCAAAGAAACGGGCCTCGCGTGGTGTAGGTGTGCACATCGTCGCAGAGCGGTTGTTCTTCATTGTCGTCAATGATGCCTTTATCCACTGAGGTCACAAGGCGCCATCCACCCTGAGAATTCGGGACATTGACTGGTGCCCAAGACGAGCCACTCCCGCCATTGATCCAGATGCGGCTGTCATACACAAGGGCCGCCGAAAATGGAATCGTCCCCCGCTGCGGAGGTGACGTTAGAGGTATCTCGATATGCAAATTTCCGTTAGCCAGATTGATAAACCCAAGCTCCACAGGCTCGGCGGTCGTGAAAGTCGGCGAGCCGGTCGCATAGATATAGCTTTGGGCTCTGGCGCTGTGGGAAGCTAGAAGTGCTACGAATGCAACGAGAGGAAGGAGGCGCACACGTGTTGCAGATTCGGGAGCACCTGCCCACAGCCGGACCAAGGTTGAGGTAAGCCAGCGACCAGCGAGGGAGACACCAACACCAAAGCGAGCCATAGGCTCCTCCTTGAGTGTTCAGTTGCCCCCTCAGAAAACTGAACGCAGCAATCTGGGACAGAGAGTTGTACGGATACAGCCCCCGCTTAAACCTGCGGGTTACTGATACAGATGCAACCGGAGCGACCGGCGGCGTTGCGAAGCCACACTTAGTGAGTCGTGATTGGGAAAAATATTCAAATACGCCGAGGCTGTCAAGAGACAAAAGCAGATTTTCTTGTGGAAAAGTTAGCACTGCTTAGCGGACTGGAAGTGTCCAAGTTTCAGACACTCAGAACCTGGTTAGTGGGTCTCGGCACCAACTGCTCAGCGGGGCGGAAAAACGAAGCGCATTCCGGTGCGCTTACTCTTTATCTTGCCGGTTTCACTTTGATTTTGGCCATCATGCCGCCATCTTCGTGGTCGAGTATGTGGCAGTGATACAGGAACGTGCCCACGGTTTCAGGATCGCGGAAATCCATCCTTATCTTGATCGTCGGATAGTGCGGGCTCTTCCCGTCCCAGTAGGGAACCTCTACCGTATCGCGAAGGGTCGGATCATTGAGTGGCTTGCCGTTCTTTTCCAGTTCCAGGAAATGCAGCTGATGGATGTGAAAGGCGTGCACTTCCGTGGTGCGGTTCTCGATGATCCAGTCCTCGACCGCGCCCTGGCGAGTCACGATGGCGGGCGGCTCATCGGGATCGTAGAGCCGGGGTGTTTGCCCGTCTACGGTGATAAAGAAGTGAGTCACGTTACCCGGGCTATTGCTTACCTCGGAGAAATACAGCTTACGTTTCTTAGTTGGCTTCAGCGAACTGAGGCCGGCAAAGCGTTTCACTTCGAGCTGGCTGCTGGCGAGGGGCAGCCGCGTCGGCGGTTCCGGGGCATCGTCGCTGGCGATGACATTCGCCAGCGTCCAGAAGGGGTTGTAGTCCCCGCCCGGGCCGGTATCGAATCCCTGGCTCACGAACTTTGCGGTGACATCCTGCGGCGGACCCTGCACGATGAATTCTGCGCGCCCGGCGGGTGGAATCAGGATGGTGTCCAGATGCCGCGGGGCGTCCAGCGGAATGCCGTCCAACCCGACCAACTCCAATTTCTGCGCCTGGCTGTCGAACTGTAACTGCAGAGTCAGAAAATAAATAGAAGTGGAGTTCACGACTCGCCAGAGCTGTTTCTCCAAGGGCTTCATCTTAATGATGGGAGCGGCGGCCTTGGCGAATGCAGGCACGAAGTTCACCGACATGGGAGCGTTGTCGTCCGCGTCATCCGGGTTGGGCTTCGGCTTGTCGCCGTGCGGTGGAAGGGTCGTGAATTGACGAATCACCAGCACCCGCTCCGGCAAGCCAGACGTTTCCGGCCGCGCCTGCTCCATCCCGCCGACAATCAGCGCTCCGCTGGCGCCTCCGAGCACCTGCGTGACCGTGAGTCCATGCGGGTGAGGATGATACCAGTACAAGCCGGGGGGATCGTTCTTCGGAATCTCGAAACTGTACTGGAACGGAGGGTCGTCGGGCTGAATGATGGTCTTGATGGTCTCGTCCTGATGACACTTGGGGGGAATGTTGAGACCGTGAAAGTGAACGTTGGTGGAAGCGGAGGTCATCATGCCGCCGGCACAATCGCCGGCCGGCGCAGGCTGGGACGATCCATGCGCCATGACGCCGGCCTGCGGCGTGAGGTGATTGGTGAGATTGAAAATCAGGCGGTCACCGGGATTGACTAGCAGGGTCGGCGCTTCGCTGCCGTCGGCATAGACGTAACAATAATGGAAGATATTGTCCTGGCCGGCGTTATCCATCATGGTGAGATCGACCTTGAGGACTCCATCCTTGCTTTGCAGCACCACGGGATCCGAAACCACGGCGCCGGCATTTGGCCGCGGCGGGCAAAGATCCTGGGCAAGCGCCATGCCAGCGAGAAATGCCGGAGTCAACAGCAAGAACTTCCAAATTGAGCGCATTCGATTTTCCGTAGCTATCCAGCGGTGCGAAGGAGGAGTAATGGTTTGCAGCCGGACTGGATTGATGAAGCGTGCCGCCTTACTGCCCGGAGTATGCCCGCTGCCGGAGAACGAGTCAAATAGAAATTAAGACTGGTGTGATAGTACTTGCAGGCATCTGACGGTTTCCGCAACTGCACGCTCAGGTCCGTGGCAGGGAGGGACGGCCAAAAGCCTGTGGCATGCGGGCGCGGAGAAACGCTACGGGGTTATAAATCGCTTCGGGATGGGGAAATACGCGCTTGATGGCCGAACCGATGGCGGTCCGGGTCTTCAGCATGAGAATCTTCAATTCGATCATCGCTTTTGCGAATGCCGGATGGCGTTCGTTCGCACCTACCAAGTCCGTGGTAGTAAGCCATGGCAAGAGAAAGCGGGGAAGAATTCCGATTCGCCGTCGCGTAACTTTGCCTTCCATCAGGAAGAGCAGGGTGTTGAGGTAAAGATTCTTGCGCTTCCAGGGATGTTTCTCGTATTTCAATCCGCCGCGATAGTGCAGATCATAGCCGCTGTCCTGCTTGCCGGAAATCAATCCGGCGGCAAGCGCGCGTTCGTACAGCGAGCTGCCGGGAAAGAACACAAGATTGAACGGCTGAATGAAATAAGGAGGAGGTAAGCGGCGAATCAGGGCAATGGTTGCCAGCAAGTCGTCCCGCTCTTCAAACGGATTTCCGATGATGAAGTAGTAGGCGCGGACCACATCGGGGAAACGGCTAAGTATTTCTGAGGCGCGCTCTACCGCAGCGTCGGGCATCGGTCGATCGTAGACCTCTTTCCGGGTTCGTTCGCTGCCGCTTTCCACGCCCATGCGAATCCGCCACACTCCGGCCTTGGCCAGCAATTCAATCTTTTCCTGGGTCACGCGCAGAGGAGAAACCTGGCATTCGAAGGGCAAGCCCACCCGCCTGGGAAATTCGTCGGCAAACTTGCGAAGCTCGGCGGGAGTGCGATCGAGGAAGTCGTCGTCCACAAAGAAGATGTACTTGCCCCCAGGAAAGGACTGGCGCAGAGCGGCCGGCCGCTCGATGCACTGCTCCATGCTGTGCTTGCGAACGTAGTTTCCAGTACCGGCATAGATTTCGCGCAGCTTGCGATTGCAGCAATAGGTGCAGCGGAAGACGCAGCCTCGCGAGCCAAGAAAAGGGATACCCTCTTTTGCGAAGTCGGCTGTCCCGGTCCGGCGAACCAGATGCTGCTTCACCAAGGTGAACTCGTCGTCACAGGAGAAATCCAGGAGTGGAAGCTCGTCCATCTGGCCGATCAGAGGATGCAGCGGATTTTGGACGATCCCGTTTGCTTGGCGGTAAGCGACATTGCGGAGATCGCGCCAATCCTGGCCGGCTTCCAGGCGGGCGGCCAGTTCCACCATCATTTTCTCGCCTTCGCCGATGCAGACGATGTCCGCGGCTTGGGTACACTCTTCCGGATTGAGGGTGGCATGGATTCCCCCCCAGATTCGGGGCAGGCCCAGCGGTTTGAGATGCGCCAGTATGTCGCGCGCGCGATCGGAGCCCACGGAATGACAACTCACCCCAACTAGATCAGAGTCTCGAACAAGTTCGGCCACTTCGGCCAGTTCGCCGTGGCTGTAGTGTTGCGCCGCGGTGTTCATCAGGACGATGCGCGTCCGGTGACCTTCCCTCTTTAATACAGAGGAGATCATCCGGATTCCCCATGCCCAATGATTGTCCGTGTCAATCAAACTGATTCGCATCATCGACTCCCAAACCGCTGAGATGGCACCCGGGGGAATGGAGGCGCGGGCAGGACTTGAACCTGCCTAAAAGGCTTTGCAGGCCTTTCCCTATTCGCTCGGGCACCGCGCCGTTGTGTACGCATTCGCATCGCCAGCCAAGCTTCGGAGCGACTAGCGGAGGGAGGTAAAGTTGGAGCCAGCCCACGATCTACCTTGGTATCAGATTACACATACACGAACATGCATGCTGTGATGCAGATCACGTTTCCAATGTTCATCGGCGCACATCCGCAAACCAGGC
>Ga0335080_10003646_pt1 | contig 15601 bp, 13 predicted proteins | sample Lox_Sample_34_FD_206720 | JGI IMG/M metagenome (GOLD analysis project Ga0335080, IMG submission 206720) | Soil microbial communities from Loxahatchee National Wildlife Refuge, Florida, United States - Lox_Sample_3.4 | ecosystem: Environmental > Terrestrial > Soil > Wetlands | place: USA... | reverse complement strand
CCACGGCAACCAAGGCCTTTCCCTTGAAGAGCGCAACCTTGGTTGGAAGCCTAGATCCCACAACCCCCATGCACATCGTGGTCGGGCTGCAGATGCAGAACGCCAATCAGGTGCAGCCGACACTCAATCGCATGATCACGCCGGGCGATCCTCTTTATGGAACATCGTTGACGGTAACCCAGTTTGTCCAACAGTTTGGACCCTCGGCGGCTCAAGTCCAGTCGGTGACGAGCTACCTCTCGAGCCAGGGATTCGCCAACATAGCCGTGGCAGACAACCAGTTGATCGTTGAAGCCGACGGAACCGCCAGCCAAGTGCAAGCGGCATTCAACACCACGCTGAGCGTCTTCAGCCAAAACGGAGCGACGGTGTTTGCCAATACCTCCGACGCTCAGGTTCCGACGTCACTCTCGGGCACGGTCATTGCGGTGCTGGGCCTGAACAATGCCGGGGGGGTGCACTCAAACCTGATTAAGTCCACCGATCCCTGCACTCCGCCGGCCGGCTGCCCGGTTCCGGCGGTTGCCAATGAAACCTACACCCCCTGGCAGTACCAGATCGCATATGACGCCGCTTACCCGGGAGCTACGCCGGATGCCACCAACCTGCAGCAGAAGGTATCGACCGCGTGCTGCGCCGCCATCGGCATTATCGCCGAGGGCAGCCTGGGCACAGTTTCAACCAGAAATGCCAACTCCGGAACGCCTTCTAATTCGTCGACTGGCGTGATCCACGATTTATATCTCTTCGAACAGGCGTATCACCTGCCCGCGGTCCCGGTCAGCATTGTGAACGCTGGAATTCCCAGTCCCGACACCAGCGGCGCCGATGAGTGGGACCTCGACTCGCAAAGCTCCACGGGAATCGCCCTGCAGGTTTCGCACCTGTATTTCTACGTCGCGACTTCGCTTACCGATTCCGACATCGCCCTCGCCATTCACAAGGCGGTTACCGACAACAAGGTGAAGGCATTCAACATGTCATTTGGAGAGTGCGAATTCTCTCCCTATATCGATGGCGCCATGCTGGTGGATGACCAGGCCTTCGCGGAAGCCGCGCTGCAGGGGATCACACCCTTCGCCTCCTCGGCCGACCAGGGCTCCGCCTGCCCGGTGCTCCCCACCAACGGCGTGCCGCTTTCCGGCGCGCCCGACGTGTCCTATCCTGCCTCGTCACCCTACGTGATCGCCGTCGGCGGCACGAATCTACTGACGAACGCCGACTACACCTATAACCAGGAAAGCGCCTGGTCAGGCGGCGGGGGTGGCCCCAGCTACCTCGAATCGGCTCCCTTCTGGCAGGCTTACACCGGCTCGGGGACGGCGCCCATCGTGCCGAGCTCGGAATTGTCGGCAGTCGGCGCTGGCCGTGGAGTTCCTGATGTCGCCATGTGTGCGGGCGGCACCGGCCTGGCCATTTGCTCCGCCATCACGTACGTGAGCGGCACCACGGAATTGATTGGAGGTACGAGCCTGGCGTCACCGCTGGCCATGGGATCGTGGGCGCGACTGCAGTGCGCGCACCACAGCCGCCTGGGCTTTGCCGGACCGCTCATTTATCAAATGGCGAACGGCGCGGGCGCGGTCTCGGCCCCCAGCAGCCCCTACTTCAACGATGTGATCCTGGGAGGAAACGGACTGTTCATCGCGCTTCCCGGCTATGACTACACTACCGGGGTGGGATCGTTTGACATCTCGGTGGTGAGCAAGAACATCCCGGCCACATATCCGCAGTAGGCCTCATGCCGGCGCGCTGTCTCGAACCTGGGGCGGCGCGCTGTTTTTCTATTGGCTTGCTGGGGCGGACGGCGCGGGTTTGGCGGGAACAAAACTGCCGATATCGAGCGCGACCTTCCACCCGCCGTCGGACTGCTTGCGCCAGATGGTTACATAACTTCCCTTGCGGACTACTGGTGTTCCGTCCGGCGTTTTGTCGTGGATCTCAAAGCTGCCCGTTGTGTAACCGACGTCTGCCGATTGCGCGGCCTCGGCGTACAGCGGCGCCCAGCTAATGGTCCAGTTGGGATCGGCGAAGCCCTTGGCCCAGCCTTCGCGGAAAATCAGCTTGCCGGTGCGCATCACGCCTTCAGAGTAAAAGCGGACATCCTCGGCGATAAAGCTCATAAAGCTGTCGATGTTCTTGGCGGCGCCGGTCTTGGCGAAATCGCGATCAACCTGGAGCAGAGCCGCCATCGCCGCATCCGCCGGATGTTCGTGGTGGGCGCGGGATTGGGTGCGGCTTTTTTGCGCCATGGTGAGCGTCGACGCGAGCATCACCAGCGCGAACGCCAGAAGCAGTTTCTTCATGCCACCATCCTCGCAACCGATGTTAACCGCAGCTGCATCCTTAGAACATTGACAGCAGCGATTCCGGCGCGCTAAGTTCGGTCACGCGATGCCACAACGGCGCTTCATCACGCTCACGACCGACTTCGGAAGCAGCGGCCACTACGTGGGCACAATGAAAGGCGTCATCTACAACATCAACCCTGACGCGCGCGTGGTGGACATTTCGCATGAGGTAGAATCGTATAACGTGCTGGATGGCGCGCTGACGCTCGCCCAGGCTTACCGCTATTTTCCCGCTGAGACGATCCACGTCGTAGTGGTTGACCCCGGGGTGGGCTCAGCCCGCAGGCCGTTGGCGGCACAGACCGAAAAATATATTTTTATTGCGCCCGATAATGGCTCGCTTTCCCTGGCGCTCGATCGTGAACGGCAAGCTTCAGTCAGGCACATCACCGCTGAGAACTATTTTCTTCACCCGGTGAGCCAGACGTTTCACGGGCGCGACATCTTTGCGGCGGTTGCCGGCTGGTTGAGCACCGGCCTGGAACCATCGGACTTCGGCAAAGAGATCAGCGACTACGTTCGGTTGAGCATTCCGCAGCCGAAAAACATGGGGCGAGGGCAGATGCGGGGAGAAATCCTGAAGATTGATAAGTTCGGCAACCTGGTCACCAACTTTGCGTCCAGCAATCTGCCGCAATTGTTCGCTTCGCAGCCGCTGGAATTCAACATTGCGATTGGCGATCACGAAGTCAAGAGCCTGAGGAAGGCCTACGCGGAGGGCGCAGCCAACGAGGTCTTCGCGATTCCAGGCAGCATGGGGTTCCTGGAAATTTCCGCCAATCAAGGCTCGGCGGCGCGAATACTGAACGTTGGCAAAGGAGCGGAGGTAATCGTCAGCCTAAAGTCCTGAGGCTTGCCGTTATACTCCTGTCATGCGGCAAATCCTGCGCCTTTTGTGGAACGCGACCCGCGGCCACCGCCTTGCTCCCTGGCGCAGCCCGTATTTGCGCTGGCGCATCGAGACCTACTCCGGCATGAAGATGAACCAGATTGGTTTTCGCAAGTTCTGGGAATTCGTCTGGAAAGAGCGCTCGGAGCTGCTGCGCTACCTGATCTGGACGGCCAGGATGGAGCGCTACGCGCGGGTCAGGCCGAAGAATTCCTAAATGTCGTACTTCTTTGCCAGATGGCGGAAAGAGCGATAGGAGAGCTTCAGCAGCTCGGCGGCGCGGGTCTGCACGCCTCCGGACTGTCGTAAGGCGGTCTGCAGCATGGATCGCTCAAGATCGGCGACGTAGCGCTCCATGTCGAGACCCTCGGTCGGAATGGGCACCGCTCCATTCCCGTTCAGCGCAGTCACGCGAATCTTTGCGCGCTCGGCGGGCAGCTCAACATTCAGCTCGTCGCTGGGCTCGAGCGCCACCGCGCGCTCGATGGTGTTCTCCAGTTGCCGCACGTTGCCGGGCCATTCATATCCCTGCAGATCCTCGAGGGAGTCGGCAGCGATGCGCGTAACTCTCTTTCCCGAGACCGCCACGTACTTCTTGAGGAAGTGATTGGCCAGCAGCGGAATGTCATCCCGGCGCTCGCGTAACGGCGGCACTTCGATGGGAATCACGCTGATGCGGTAATAGAGGTCTTCGCGGAAGGCTCCGTCCGCCACCATGCGGTCGAGATCGTTATTGGTCGCCGCGATCAGGCGGACGTCGATGGCGATCTCGGCGGTGCCGCCGACCGGGCGAATCACGCGCTCCTGCAGCACCCGCAGCAGCTTGACCTGCATGGCCAGGCTCATTTCGCTGATCTCATCGAGGAAGATGGTGCCGCCGCTCGACACCTCAAACAGTCCGGCCTTGTTTTGCGTGGCGCCGGTGAACGCTCCTTTGACGTAACCGAACAGCTCGCTTTCCAGCAGTGTTTCCGGAAAAGCGCCGCAGTTAATGGAGACAAACGGCTGCGAGGCGCGCGGCGAGCAGGAGTGAATGGCGCGTGCTACGAGCTCCTTGCCGGTGCCGCTTTCGCCGTGGACCACCACGGTGCTGGCGCTCGAGGCAACCGTGCGGATGGTCTGCTTCAGCTTCTCCATGGCGGGGCTGGCGCCCACGATGTTTTCCAGCGAATTGCGGAGGCCGGCGTCGCGCTTAAAGGCGAAGTTCTCGCGATGCAAGGTCAGCGTCTCCAGCGCGCGCTTGATGGAGACCACAACCTCTTCGATCAAGTGCGGGCCTTTGTGGATGTAGTCAAAGGCGCCGGCTTTGACCGCCTGTACTGCGGCCTCGTAGTCCTCGATGGCGGTGATCAGGATGACGGCGGTTTCCGGCGACACGCGCCGCGCGTGCCGCAGAACTTCGATGCCGTCCGTCTGCGGCATCTTGATATCGCTCACCACCACGTCATAGATGTTGGAGTCGAGCTTGCGCTTGGCTTCCGAGCCCGAGGTGACGGTCTCGACTTTGTGGTTCTCTTTGCGCAGGGCGATCTCGAGCACGCCGCAAATGGCGCGCATGTCGTCGCAGACCAGGATGCTAGCCATGCTTCACCCCGCTCGCGCCCAGCTCCACGGTAGCCGCGATTTTCTGCTGATCGGCGATAGAAGCCGATTGCGGCGGCTCCGGTTGTTTTCGAGGTGGCTCCGAGCGCTTCATTTCGATGGAGAACTCCATGCCCTGCCCCGGCGATGAACGAACGGAGACGCGAGCATCGTGCGCCTGCAGCGTCTGGTAAGCGATTGCCAGCCCCAGGCCGGTCCCGCCCTCGAGCTGAGATTGAAATGGCTCAAAAACCTTCTCCACCTGCGGCGGAGTCAGCCCCTGCCCGGTGTCGGCAAAGCGAATGCGCCAGCGGTCTTCGGCCGGGAACAGGGAGACCTCCAGCCGCCCGCCCTGAGGCATCGATCGCAGGGCGTGGTCTGCGAGGATGGCGAAAACCTGCCGCATACGCTCGCGGTCGGCGAGAGCCCAGGCTGATTCAGCCTCGAAGCGCCGCACAAGTTCCACTTCACCATCGGGAGAGCATCCCTTGGCGCTCACTGCCTCGGTAAGCAGCGGGACCAGATCGATTGCCGTCATCTTGTAGGTCTTCTCGCGGGCGTAGAGCAGGAAATCGGTGATGATCGCGTTCAAGCGATCGGACTCGCGCAGCACGATGTCCACCAAGGCCTGCTGATCCGAGTTCAGCTCGGAAATGCCGGTCAGTACTTGTACCGAGCCGGCAATGGAAGTGAGGGGATTGCGAATCTCGTGAGCAATGCCGCCGGCCATGCGTCCGATGGCAGCCAGACGGTCGTTCATGCGGACCTCGCGCTCCAGGCGGCGCAGGTCGGTGAGGTCGGCGAAGGCGTAAACGTATCCGATCAAACCACGCTCCGGAACGGTCAGCTCCGAGGCGGTGAAGCCGAATGTCTTTTCTCCCGCGCCTGTGGGACAGCGTACTTCATTGTGGACCGGATGCGGCCCCGGCGGAGGCAACTGATCGAGAAAGAATTGCGTCACCGGCCTTCCCACCACCGCCGAGCTGGACATCCCCATGAGCTGCTCGCCGGCAGGGTTGAGCAGGGTGATGCGGCCGTCGAGATCCGTGGTGATCAAGCCACCGCTCATGGAGTCGATCACGTTCTTGTGCAGGGCCTGGAGGTTCTGCAGGGCGCCGCTCTTGTCCTTCAACTCGACGTCGACCTGGCGCAGCCGGGCCGTCATCGTGCTGGCCAGATAGGCGACCGCGAGGTAGGCGAAGAGATTGATGAAGATAACCAGTTGCAGCGAGCGCGAATCGGTGCGGGTGGCGGAGTAGGAGTGGATCAGGTCGAAGTAGGAGAGCTCCAGGATGCCGCCGAACAAGATGAACGAGAGCAGCGCGCTCAGGTAGGCCCAGGTCCGCGACAGCAGGATCGAGGCCATGATGATGACCAGCGGGTTGAGAAAGTTGAAGGAGGTGTCGATGCCGCCGGTCAGGTAGATGAGCGCGTTGGCGAAGACCAGGTCGGTCACTACCTGCAAGCGGGATTGCATCCACGATTCGTGCCACAGCGGAACCAGCAGCACGTAGAACAGCGAAATCGTGTACCAGAGCGCAATCACGCTGATAAAGCTGCGCACGGGCACAGAGGTAACTGTGAGCCGCGTGATGACCAGTTCGATGGCCAGCAGAAACGTAATGACAATAATGCGGGCCTTGGAGAGCCAAGCCAGCCAGGTGCGCTCGTTGAACTCGTTTCTCATGAGGTAGTTGCCAGTTGCCAGTTGTCAGTAGAACGCTCGTATGAATGCCACTTGCCCTTCCCGGCAACTGACAACCGATAACCGGGAACTTGTTTCTAGCTGCCTCCCGACAGCTTGGAGATCATGCTGAACAGCGGCATGTAGAGCGAAATCACGATGCCGCCCACGGCCACGCCCAGGAACGCGATCATGATCGGCTCCATAAGCGTCAGCAGGTCTTTGGTCGCAGCGTCGACCTCGTCTTCGTAAAAGTCGGCGATCTTTTGCAACATGGCGTCCATGGCTCCGGTGGCTTCGCCGACGCCGATCATCTGCGTCACCATGTTGGGGAAGACTCCGCTTTCCCGCAGCGGATCGACGATGGTGCGGCCTTCTTCAATCGACTTGCGCACTTTGAGCAGCGCCTGTTCGAGGACGGCGTTACCGGATGTGCGGGCGGTGATTCCCAAGCCCTCGAGGATCGGCACCCCGGAGGTGATCAGCGTTCCCATGGTGCGGGTGAAGCGCGCCACCGCAATCTTGCGCAGCAACATGCCGATGATGGGCAGGTTCAGCAGGATTCTGTCTGTAAACAGACGCCCACGCGGGTCCTTGCGCACCTGGCGAATGCCGAAAAAGGCGGCTACGATCAGCCCGATGCCAACCCACCAGAAGCTGCCCACGATCTCGCTCAGCTTCATCACGATGCGGGTGGGCAGCGGCAGAGCGACTCCCAGACCGACGAACAGGTTAGCGAAGATGGGCACGACGAACTTCAACAAGCCGGCCACGATCAGCACGGCGATCGTAACCACTGAGCACGGGTAGATGAGCGCCGACTTCACTGCCGATTTCAGCTTTACCGCCTTTTCCACGTATTGCGCGAGGCGCTGCAGAATGGTGTCGAGAATACCGCCGGTCTCGCCAGCTTCGATCATGTTGGTAGTGAGATCGTCGAACACTTTCGGAAACTGGCGCATGGCGTTAGCCAGCGTTGCGCCACCCTCGATCGAGGTACGCACACCGGTCAGTGTCTTCTGGAACGTCATGTTCTCCTGGTTGGCCGCCAGGATTTCCAGGCACTGCACCAGCGGCAGACCGGCATCGATCATCACCGAGAACTGGCGGAAGAAGATGGCCAGGTCCTTGGTGGGAACTTTCCCGCGCCCCAGCGTAGGAAGAGCGAACTCCTTGCCCTTTTCCTTGATGGTGATGGGATTGATGCGCTCCCGGCGGAGCATCATCGTTAAGGCCTGCTTGTTCTCGGCGATGCGCTCCCCGTTAATTTTGGTGCCAGCGGTGTTGGTGCCACTGTAGGTGAAAACCGGCATGTTTTTCCTCCCCGTACTCGGTTCGCCCGCGCACTACTCGCGCCGCGCGGGCCTCGGCGTCTTACTTGCGCGCGACAGTGGAACCTCGAGCTGCGGCCACGGCCCCACGGTTGATGATGTCCTGCAATTCGTCTGGCATTGACGAGCGTTGGATGGCGGTTTCAAGCGTGATCTGTCTCTGGAAATACAGCGCCGCCAGCGACTGGTTGAAGGTCTGCATCCCGAACTTCTCCTGGCCCGACTGCATCGCGGAATAAATCTGGTGGATCTTGTCTTCGCGGACCAGGTTGCGGACCGCGGCGTTGGGCACCAGGATCTCCATTGCCATTACGCGGCCGCTGCCTCCGATCTTCGGCAACAGCGTCTGGCAAAGGATTCCCTCCATAACCAGGGAGAGCTGGGCGCGAATCTGCGGCTGCTGGTGCGACGGGAACACGTCGATGATGCGGTTGATAGTAGAGGCCGCAGTATTGGTGTGTAAGGTACCGAAGGTGAGGTGGCCGGTTTCGGCGATGCGCAAGGCTGATTCCACGGTTTCCAGGTCGCGCATTTCACCGATCAGCACCACATCCGGGTCTTCGCGCAAGGCGGCGCGCAAGGCCGCGCTGAACGACTTGGTGTCCGAGTTCACCTCGCGCTGGTTGACCAGGCAGCTCTTGTGGTTGTGCACGAATTCGATCGGATCTTCGATGGTGATGATGTGTTCGTGGCGCTCGCTGTTGATCTTGTCCAGCATGGCGGCCAGGGTGGTGGACTTACCGGAGCCGGTGGGGCCGGTCACCAGAATGAGCCCGCGCGGTTTGTCACACAACTTCGAAACCACCGCCGGCAGGCCCAGCTCTTTGAATCCCTTCACCTCAAACGGAATCACGCGGAAAACGGCCCCCACGGCTCCACGCTGGTTGAAGCAATTGCCGCGGAAGCGGGCCAGACCTTTCAGACCGAAGGAGAAATCGAGCTCCAGCGATTCTTCGAAGCGTTGCTTCTGCGCGTCGGTAAGAACGCTGTAGGCGAGTTGCTTGGTCTCAGCCGCGGTCAGCGGCGGCAGGTCAAGGGGCGTGAGGTGTCCGTGCACTCGAACTTGCGGAGGCGAATTGGTGGTGATGTGCAGGTCGCTGCCCGACATCTCCAGCATTTTTTTCAACAGTTCACTGAGCGTTACCGCCATTGTGTCCCCCAAAGCCTCCCTAGTGGATGGTTTCGCGTGCAACCTCTTCCAGGGTGGTTAGTCCATCCATCACTTTGATCAGGCCGCTGCGTCGCAGCGTGATCATGCCGTGCTCGATCGCTTTCTTTTTCAGCTCCACCGCCGACGCTCCCACCAGGATCAGTTCGCGAATGTCGTCGTCGATGGCCATCACTTCGTAGAGGCCGGTGCGGCCCTTGTAGCCGGTGTTGTTGCAGGCGGCGCACCCGCGCCCGCGATGGATCGTCACCGTCTTGGCTTCCTGCGGTGAAAAACCCGATTCCAGCAGCGTCTGCTGCGGCACTTCCACGACTTCACGGCATTCCTTGCAAATGCGGCGTATCAGGCGCTGGGCAACGATCATGTGCACGGAGGTGGCGACGAGGAATGGCTCGATGCCCATGTTCATCATGCGGCTGATGGTCTCCGGCGCGCCGTTGGTGTGCAGCGTGGAAAGGACCAAGTGGCCGGTGAGCGCGGCCTTGATGGCGATTTCCGCGGTTTCGAAGTCGCGGATTTCGCCCACCAGAATGATGTTGGGATCTTGCCGCAGGAAGGATCGCAGCGCCGCGGCGAAGTTCAGGCCGATCTGCTCTTTCACTTGTACCTGGTTGACGCCGGCGAGCTGAAACTCGACCGGATCCTCGGCGGTCATGATGTTGGTCTCCGGCGTATTCAGCCGCGCGATGGCGGAATAGAGAGTGTTGGTTTTGCCGGAGCCCGTCGGGCCGGTGACCAGCACCATGCCGTAAGGCTTCAGAATCGCCTTTTCGAACTTCACCAGCGACTCGGGCTCGAAGCCGAGCTGCGTCATGTCGAGCCGCAGATTGTCTTTGTCGAGCAGCCGGAGAACGATCTTCTCTCCCCAGATCGTGGGCAGGGTGCTGACGCGGTAGTCGAGCGTCTTGCGCCGGCCGGCGATGTTGACCTTGAGCATGATGCGGCCGTCCTGCGGCAGCCGCTTCTCGCTGATGTCCAGCTTGGACATGATCTTGATGCGCGAGATGATGGCGTCCTTCAGCTTCAAAGGCGGGCTCATGACGGTCTGCAAAATGCCGTCCAGGCGGAAGCGGACGCGGTATTCCTTCTCGTAGGGCTCGATGTGGATGTCGCTGGCCGCGCGCTTCACCGCGTCGGTGAGGATCAGGTTCACCAGCTTGACGATGGGCGCCTCTTCGGCCGCCCGCTCCAACTCGCTGGCGGTGTATTCGTCTTCGTCGCCGGTCTGCAGCTCGATATCGGCGTCGCTTTCGCCGATATCCGCCATCACCTTCTCCAAGTCTTCTTCGTGGGTGTCGCCGTAGGCCTTGTCGATACCCGCCAGAATCGCGGTTTCCGATGCCACCACCGGCTCGATGTTGAAGCCGGTCATGAACTTGATGTCGTCCATGGCGAAGACGTTGGTGGGATCGACCATGGCGATGGTGAGCGAAGCGCCCACGCGGCTCAAAGGCAGGATCTGGTAGCGGCGCGCAGTCTCCGGCGGGATCAGCTTGACGACGGAAGGATCGATGTCGAAATAGGAGAGGTTGATGGCGGGAACACCGTATTGGCGGGAGAGGAAGTTAGTAACGTCCTCGTCGGAAACATAGCCCAGTTTTACCAGCACGGAACCCAGCCGCGAGCCATTGCGCTTCTGCTCGCCCAGCGCGCGGTCTAGCTGTTCCTGCGAAATGACCTTCTCTTTGACCAGAAGATCACCGAGCCGCTGCGACATTCCCCATCCCTTCATGGTTGCCGCCATTCAAGCGACAACCAGCAGTCCCGCTCGGACCCGTTCAGACGGAAAACTGCCGCTTCCGAGTCTGGCCTGCGACTGCTGACAGAAATTGTCATGTAAGTTTAGGTCATTGAATATCAATCAGTTAGAACCCGTTGGGGCATGTACTTCGGGCACCTGCGCGGGACCTCTCGAGGCATTGACAAAAGTTGTCAGCGCTGCCAAAAAGGCGCCCAGGGCGGTCGGCTAAACTAAGCAAGCCGACTTGGAATGCGGGAGCTTTTGGGGCTGGGGGCCTGCTTGGGATGTTCCACCAAATCGAGCCATGGGCCCCGCTTCCTGCGGGAAATATTTCGGGTAACCAGGTGCCAATTTGGATCATGAAGACAGCGTTCGGAATTATTACCAGCAATTGATGGCGGCCTGGGGCCCCCAGGACTGGTGGCCCGCCCGTACCCGCTTCGAGGTGATCGTTGGCGCCTTTCTGACCCAGAACACTGCCTGGACCAACGTGGAACGGGCCTTGCGCCAGCTGCGGGCCGAAGGGGTGCTCAATCTGGATGGCATCCGCCGGACCCCGCAGAGCAAGCTGGCTAGAATGATCCGCTCTTCCGGTTACTTTCGCCAAAAGGCGCAGCGATTGAAAAATTTTGTCAACTTTGTCGACACGCGCTACGGGGGCTCGCTGGCGAAGATGTTCTCGCGGCCGACGGCTGAACTGCGGGAAGAGTTGCTGTCGCTGAACGGCGTAGGGGCGGAAACCGCCGATTCCATTCTTTTATACGCGGGCGGTCATCCGGTTTTTGTGGTGGACGCATACACCCGGCGAGTCTTTGAACGCCACGGATTGATTACCGCCAAAGCTCGCTATGGAGAAATCCGCGAACTGGTTGAGCAGGCCTTTGCAGCAGACCTTCCGCCGAGCCTCGATCTGCCGCCGGCCTCGCCGCTTCCCGACCGCCGGCGGCACAAATTTCTGACCCGCCAAGTCGCGCCAGTTGCCGGCGTCTTCGACGAATTTCACGCTTTGCTGGTGCAGACGGCGAAGCACCACTGCCTGAAAGCGAAAGCCAACTGCAAGGCGTGTCCGCTCGAAGAATTCTTGCCGAGGTGAGCCCTCAAGACGCCTTGCGGAATTCCGACGAAAGCGATACCACCGTGATTCCTTTGCCCTTTTCGGCAACCAGGGTCAGGCTCGCAGCGCACCGGCCGCACAGCCAGAAGTGCTCCATCCGGTGCCACTTCTTGGCCGGATCGTCCTGCTCGGGCAAGGTGGATTCAAGCTGGTCGAGATCCACACGAAACAACTTGCCATCGCGAAGATAGCGGAACGGCGCCGAGCACTCCGGGTTGGCACATTTCGAGATCATTCGCCCGCAGGTGATTAGATGCGAGGCCGCGCTCGCGGGAGATGTCTGCTTCCGCGGTTCCATCGATTGGCTGGCGAGCTAAGCATCGATCTTGAGTTCGTCCAGGCGGGCCCGGATCGCGGCGGGAAACGGACACGACTTGCGCCTGGAGGTATCGATGTGCACGCCCGTCAACTCCATGATCGCGGCCGTTTCACCGGTTTCAAGGTTGCTCATTTCGTGGCGCAAGCGCACCACTTTCTCGCGGACTTCGAGGATGCCGGAGCGTACTGCCACTACGTCGCCGGCGTGCAGCTCGCGTTTGTAAGTAATGTTTTGCTGCAGCCCGGCCATGCCGCGATGATGATCGCGCAAATACGAGGGCTTGATGCCGGCCTCGAAGAACAGATTCCAGGTGGCCTCGTCGAACTTGTGGACGTACCACATGACGTTCATGTGGCCCATGTGGTCGCAGTGCCAGGGATACACGGCGCCACGATAGGTTTGGATTGGCTGCTGCATCTTCACCCCGCTTCAGCGCAGACTGTGGGCGCGCAAAATTGTGCCACGAATGAGCGCCTCGCGGAGATTCGCGTGCGTGGCGATGCAGCTTTTCCTGGACCGGTTGCCCGCCGCCGCTTACGCCGGCCCCCACACCCATCCACAAGGTAGTGCGGCCAACCCGGGCCGCCGATTTGCACTCTCATATTCCCCGAGGTGAAACCTGAAACGCTCGTACGAAAAACGATTCTGGAGTTGTTCGCTCGTGTTGCTTTCCGCGCTCGTCTTGATTTTGGGCAGCAGTTTTGCAATGGCCCAGCAGGAGGAAGCTCCGGTTTCTCCGGGTTCTGCAGTGCCAGGAATTTTCTTCCCTGGCGTAGGAGGCGGCCACGGCTTTATCGAGGCCGGCGGCGGGCACAGTGCGCTTAGTCCCGGCAACCCTTCGTGGACGGACGGTTATTTGCGCGCCGTGTTTACGGGCGCGGTGAACACCATCCAGACGGAGGTCACCCGTGAGGACCGTTACGGGGATCGTGGCTACTACTTCACCGGCGGGCTCACCCACGTATTCAATCAGGACTGGTACGCCGATGTTTTTGCCGGCACCAGTTCTTACTGCTTCTTTCTTCCCAAGTATCGTTTCGACGGCTTCATTCATCGCAAGCTGCTGCCGCAAAAGCAGCTGATCCTGGTGATGGGCGGGGGCTACGAAAAGGCGAAGGACGTTCACTCCGCTTTTCGACTGAACCCTGAAGCAAACTATTACGTGCGACCCTCCTGGGTCCTGCAAAGCGGCGTGATTTTTACCCGAGGCGACCCCGGAGCCGTAACGGTTCACACCCAATACTTCGCCATTACGCAAGGACAGAACAAGAGCCATTTCATTTCCGTGCGCGGCGAGTACGGGCGGGAAGCCTGGGAGCTGATCGGACCGTCCAGTGTGCTGGTGGATTTCCCGATCCATGACGTGTCGGCCACGTGGCGGCAGTGGATCGCTCCCAACTGGGGCTTCAATCTCACCGTCGAGCGTTACAACAACTACATCTTCAATCGCATTGGCGCCACCGCCGGGCTGTTTCTGGATTTCTAGCTGTTCTGCATTTCCGGCTGTGATCGCGCCGTTTTTTCGGGTCGCCGACTGAAACCTTCCAACCAGCAGAAAACGCCGTGGAGTGCTGTGCTCGGATGTTACTCAGCAGAGAAAAATCGCTCGCAGGGCCAACCCAGCGGGCAAGTCGAGGACTCACACTCCAGCGAAGAGCAGCTTCTCGGGTGGGCTTGCCAGGATGAGTCACGGTTCTGCAGGGTTACTGGTTCCTTTCTGTGTAATTGAGGTATTCATTTGCGTTTACATGGTCAGGCACTACTGGTTCACCTTGAACCGTTTGTTTGGCCGGCAACGGTACCCGTTCCTTGACGTCGAGGCTGCCGAGTGGCCGGCCGTGACCGTATTGGTGGCGGCTCACAACGAGGAAGCGGTCATTGGCGACGTCCTTGAATGCCTGCTGAAGGTGGACTACCCGCCGGATCGCCTGCACATTGTTCCCGTCAACGATCGTTCGACGGATGGAACGGAAGCCATCATCGACGCAGTTGCCGCCCGCAACCCGGGGCGGATCACTCCCTTCCATCGCCGCGGTGGAAAAGCGCGCAAGGCCGCCGCGCTGCAGGAAGCGATGGAAAACTACGTCAAAACGGAGATCGTGCTGCTCTTCGACGCCGATTACCTCCCCGGCAAGCCGCTTATCAAGCAACTGGTTGCGCCGTTCTTCGATCCCAACGTCGGCTGCGTGATGGGGCGCGTGGTTCCCCTGAACGTTGGCCAGAATCTGCTCACGCGCATGCTGGATATGGAGCGCGCCGCCGGCTACCAGATCGATCAGCAAGCCCGGCAGAACATGCGCCTGGTGCCGCAATTCGGCGGCACGGCCGGCGGGATGCGGAAGTCCGCGCTCTTCGACGCCGGCGGCTGGAACACGGACACGCTCACCGAAGACACCGACCTAACCTTCCGCCTGATGCTCGGCGGATGGAAGACCGTCTATCAAAACCGGGCCGAATGCTATGAGGAGTCGCCCGTGAAGTGGCCGGTACGCGTGCGGCAGAACAAGCGCTGGGCCAAGGGCCATGACCAGGTGATGTGGAAGTACACGCTCTCCATGTTTCGTCCCGGCTGCATGACCTTCCGCGAGCGGCTCGATGGCCTGCTGCTGCTTTGGATCTATGCCATGGCGCCGGCGCTGCTGATCGCGTGGTTCCTCGCCGTCGTCATGTTCTACAAGGGCGATTCGCTCGACGCGCCGATGATGGTGGTCCTCGTCGCCTCTTTTACGGCCCTCGGCAATTTCGCTACCTTCTTCGAGGTCGCCGCTTCTGCCCGGCTCGACGGTTCCAAGGAGCGATTACGCATTCTGCCTTTCCACTTCCTTGGGTTCCTGGTGAGCATGATGACGTGCTCACACGCCGCCTTCGAACTGGTGCGCGAAGCAATTATCGGTGGCGACGTTAAGTGGGACAAGACCGAACGGGCGCGGCAAGTCGCCCCTCGTCCGGCGCCGGAGCTGGTGGAGGAGCCGGTTACGGCCCAGGAGCAGGGATTCCCGGCCGAGGAGCCCGCATGATCGGCAGCGTCGCTGGACTGATGGCGGCAACCGCATTTCTGGCGGTGCTGCCAATGGCGCCCGCTTTCATTGAACTGTACCAGCGCCGAGATACCGGCCCGGTGCCGGTCAAGAACCGGGTTGAGGTGATCGCCGACCTGGCTCGGGAATTCCGCAACGCAATTGAAGGCGACTCTGCCGCGATTCCTGTCGGCGCGGTGGTGCACGATGCGGATTGGTTCGTCGATCCAGGGGTCGCCCTCAGCGATCCAATCTACGCACAAGGACGCTTGGTAGCCGGAGGCAACAACGTTTTTGCCGCCATCTACTGCGAGAAGGACGTAGATCTGGGCAGCAACTCCAAGGTGCTGTCCTGGCTGCACGCCGAAGGTGTGGTGATGGTTCAAGCCGGGAGCAGGGTATGCGG
>Ga0335080_10003645_pt1 | contig 15603 bp, 13 predicted proteins | sample Lox_Sample_34_FD_206720 | JGI IMG/M metagenome (GOLD analysis project Ga0335080, IMG submission 206720) | Soil microbial communities from Loxahatchee National Wildlife Refuge, Florida, United States - Lox_Sample_3.4 | ecosystem: Environmental > Terrestrial > Soil > Wetlands | place: USA... | reverse complement strand
GCCCCCCATGCCGATGCCATAAACCGTCCGCAGAACCAGAAAAACGGCGTAGTTGGGCGCGAACCCGCACAGCAACTCCATGACGGAAAAGAACACCACATTCGCCATCAAGGGCTTGCGCCGTCCGTAGCGGTCGGCCAGCACCCCAAACACCAGCGCGCCTACCGGGCGCATCGCCAGCGTGGCCGTCAGCGTGAAAACAATTGCGCTCTTCGCTACATGAAATTGCGTCGCCAACCGGTCAATCAGAAATACCAGCACGAAAAAATCAAAGGCATCCAGCGTCCAGCCCAGAAAGCTGGCCAGAACGGCATGCCACTGATCGCTGCGGGAAATGTTCGGTAGGGAAGAGGCGTCCGCGCTGGAACCCATAGGAATCTGCCGCAACTAAACCCAGCCAAAAGCTAAAAGCCAAAAGCCAAAAGCCAAAAGTTAAAAGCTAAAAGTCTCCTCCCGCCTTCGCCAGGGCAAAACACAAATACTGCATCTGCCCTACATGGTGATCGAAGTGAGAGGTGCATCGCAGCATCATTTGAAACCGGTTCTTCACCTTTAGTGCGCCGCTGGCGGTGTAGTCTTTGCTCCAGTCACTCTCCGATTGCGCTCGAATGGTCCGCGCCGTCAGCTCCACAGCTTCCTGCAGCCGCCGCATCGTCTCCTCTTTGCCGGGCCGCGCGGTTTCGCTGAATTCCCGCGGACGGTCACGCACGTATCCCGTGCCCGCCATCTCCGCCCCGATGTAATAGTTGAGGTTGCCCGTGAGGTGCAGCGCCAGATGTCCAAAGCTGTTGCCGAAAGGAAACGGCCTGCTCCAGAATTGCTCCTCGCTTAGTGGCTGCGCCAGGGACTTTGCAGTGTTTGTCAGTTCTTCCAGTCGCGCTGCCAAACCCTCCGCTACCGTCGTCGGCAAGCTCTCCATGCATCCTCCGCATCATCGAATCAGTCCTGCCATTATAATGACGCTTCGCGCCGCACCGCGAAAGAGGACCCTCTTTGGCCTACGACGACTTGCGCGACTGGATCGCCGCCCTCGACCGCTCCGGCGAGCTGCGCCGCATCACTACTGAGGTGGATCCCATCCTCGAAATCGCGGAGATCACCGATCGTGTGAGCAAGGGCCAGGCCCATGAGGGCGCCGCACCCTTGTCGCGCTCTTTGCGACAGGGTGGGCACGCACTTCTCTTCCAGAACATCAAGGGCCACCCCGGCCACCAGGTCCTGATTAACCAATTCGGCTCCGAGCGCCGCATGAAGCTAGCCCTCGAAGTGGACTCGCTCGACGAGGTCGCCGAACGAATTCGTTCCTTCATGGACGTCAAGTCGCCGCAGGGCTTCCTCGATAAAGTCAAAATGCTGCCCATGCTGGCCGAGATGGGCAAGTTCTTTCCCAGGACTGTTTCCACCGGGCCATGCAAAGAAATTATTCGAAGAGAGAATTTTTCACTCGACTACTTTCCCATTCTGCAATGCTGGCCCAAAGATGCTGGCCGCTTCATTACCTTGCCCTGCGTGGTCACCCGTGATCGGAAGAGTGGCAAGCGCAATGTAGGCTGCTACCGCTTGCAGGTTTTCGACGGCCAGACCACCGGCTTTCATGCCCAGCGCCAGAAGATCGCCGCCGAGCACTACCGCGAAGCCTTACGGAATGCTGCACAGACCATGCCGGGGCAGGCGCCCTCGGCTGTCCAAGCAGGTGTGGACCTCATGGCTCGCACCTCGGGCGGGCAGACTCTCACTGAGGGCCAGCCTTCCGGCAAAATGGAAGTTGCCGTCGCCATCGGCACTGACCCGGCCGTGACATTTTCCTCCATCGTTCCCGCCCCGCCCGAGGTCGAGGAGTATCTGATCGCCGGCTTCCTGCGCCAAAAGCCGGTGGAGCTGGTCAAGTGCGAGACGGTGGACCTCGAAGTCCCCGCTTCGTCAGAAATCGTCCTCGAAGGCTACGTCAAACTCGACGAACTCCGTACCGAAGGCCCCTTCGGCGATCACACCGGCTATTATTCGCTTGAAGATCTCTATCCCGTCTTCCACATCACCTGCATCACCCACCGCAAAGATCCAATCTATTCGACCACCATCGTAGGTAAGCCGCCCATGGAAGACGCCTACATGGGCAAGGCCGTGGAGCGTATTTTTCTACCGCTCATGCGGCTCACCATCCCCGAGCTGGTGGATATCAACCTGCCCATCGAAGGCGTCTTTCACAACCTGATGATCGTTTCCATCCGCAAGTCTTACCCGGGGCAGGCGCGCAAGGTGATGAACGCCATCTGGTCGCTCGGCCAGGCCATGTTCACCAAGTGCGTGATCGTGATGGATGAAGACGTCAACGTGCAGGATCTCTCCGAGGTCACGCTCAAGGTGCTCAACCACATTGATCCTGAGCGCGACATTCAGTTCACGCTTGGGCCGGTGGATTCACTCGATCATGCGTCGCGGCTTCCGAATTTCGGATCGAAGATGGGCATTGACGCCACCCGAAAGTGGCCCGCCGAAGGCTTCAGCCGCCCCTGGCCGGACGAAATCCTGATGGACGCGAAGACCAAGGCCCTGGTGGACGCCAAGTGGAAGGTCCTGGCAAAGGAGTTGGGTTAGTAGAGACGCAGCTTGCTGCGTCTCCGGGACGTTGCGAGCCACGTCTCTGCTTCACGCCACCCGTGCCTTTAACCCGGCCTGTTCTTCGGCGATGAGCGAAACCGCAGACCAATCGAGTTTTTCACCGCCCTGGGCCAGCAGAGTGAGAAGCTTGTCGCGCACCAGGCTGGCGATGGGCAGCGGCACGCGCAGGCTTTCGCCTGCAGCCAGCGCCAGGCGTACGTCTTTCAGGCCCAGAGTGGCGGCGAATCCCGCGGGCTCGAATTTTTTTTCTGCGATCAGGGTCCCGTAAACCTTGAAAAGCGGCGCATCAAACGAGGTGAGGAATTTCAGGAATTCCTTCTGGTCCAGGCCGGCCTTGGCCACCAGCGCCATGGCCTCGCTCAGCGCTTCCACCAGCGAGGCGATCAGGAAATTGGCGCTGAGCTTGACCAGATTGGCCACGGGCGGCTTATCTCCCATGCGAAATGTCTTTTGCCCGATGGCCTCCAACAGTGGCAGGCAAGGCTCCACGGCATCCGGCGCGCCCGCGGCGAGAACGGCCAGTTTGGCGGCGGCCGCAGCCTCGGGCCGTCCCAGCACCGGCGCCGCCACAAATTTCTGCCCGGCTTTGCCGTGCGCTTCGGTCAGCCTTTCGCTGAGCGAGATGCTGATGGTGCTCGAAGAGATATGGGCCTTGCCCTTGCCCAGGCTGGCGAGCACGCCGTGGTCGCCGAACACTACGCATTCCAGCGCGTGATCATCGGCGAGCATGGTAAAGACGGCGTCTGCCCGGCAAGCGTCGGCCACCTGGGCGGCATAGCGCGCCCCCTGCTCCACCAGCGGACGGGTTTTTTCCGCGGAGCGGTTGTATACAGCCACCTCGTGTCCCGCTTTCAGAAGGTTCGCGGCCATGCCCGAACCCATATTCCCCAGGCCGATAAATCCAACTTTCATGCTCGCCTCCCCGGTTACGAATGTTGGATTCCCAGAATACCGCGTTGGCGGCGAAAAAACCTGCGGCCGCCACGCAGCAATCGGGAGAAAGTGGCGGCTCTTTCCTTACGCTGGCGGGAAAATTCGGCTCCGCCATCCCCTTTTTAGTTCCCGGCATCGTAGGAACGTTGACAGCCACTCGTCCCATGCCGAGCGAAAGCGGTGGTTCGGTTCCTGAAAAACCGAAAGGCGGCTCTGCCATGTACCCGCCGTCAGAGGCCGCGCCCGAAGTGGTTGAGGGCGGCTATGCCGCCGAGGGCTTCTGGAGCGGTGCTTCAGCGATTACTCGGACCGCCGGGCGCTTTTCTGGGGACCTGGTGGTTCGTGCCCGCCGCACTGCGCGACTGGCCCGCGAAAATCCGATCCAGCTGATTGCCGGAGCCGCCGCGGCTGGTTTTTCGGTCGGCATTCTGCTCCGGTTGCTGCGGAAGCCATGCCGAACGCCCCGGACCCGCGGAGCTACGGCTACAGGCTGAAGGTTGAATGTTATGGAGAGATTACGCAACACACCCGCCGAACCTACTCTGGCCCAGGTGGTAACCGAGATTACTCTGGAAACCAAAGCCTTCCTGCACACGCGCCTGGAAATGCTGCGCGCCGAGCTGCGTCAAAACATCCGGGCGTGGAAGATCGCGCTGCCGGTGGCGGCTAGCGCGCTGCTTCTGCTGGGCTCAGCTTATTTGTTGTTTCTTGCCGCGCTGGTAGATGCCGTCTATGTGGTGCTTCCGCCCGTGGATTTCCGCTGGGCCCTGGCTTTCGCGATCGTCGGTTTCGTGTGGAGCATTCCCGGTTTAGTCATGGCCTATTTCGCCATCCAAAAGCTGCGCCGGCCGCCGCTGGTTCCGCGCCGAACCCTGGAAGTACTGAAGGCCGACAAGCATTGGCTGGAAAGCGAGATCAAAGCGGCATGAGCCTGCCTACGTACGAACTTGAACTCAAGGCCAGCGACGAGCGCGAACAGTTGCAGGAGTCTCTGCGCGAACTGAAGCTGCACATGCACAATCTGTTGCGCTGGAAGGAAGCCGCACGCGAATATGTGGCCCCGGCCTGCGGAGCAGCGGCCGTGGTGGCCACGCTGGCGGGATATCTCTTCGCCGCCCTGATTCTGCGCTCTGGCTGAAGGGCCGGGAGGCGAGGTTCCCGGCGCGAACAGGCCACGGCATGCGCACCGCCTGCTGGAGGTACATTCCCCCGCGCCCGGGCTGGTTACTGCCCCATTGCTGCTGAAAGCGGAGTCCCCCTCCACTAACCCATACCCCATTGCATACGTACGGGTCCTGGGTTACCATCTAGCCCTTCCCCAGGGGCTGACCAGCCTCCATGAGTAAGTGTCCGTCTAAGTGTCCTCGACGCCTATGAATCGCTTCGCTCTGGGATGGGGTGCAACTCTGCGCCGATCGCTGGTGGTTGCCTTATTTATGTCCTCATTTGTGGCCCCTGCGCGGTGCGCCGTCATCAACGGGACCGTGAAGGATCCAACTGGCGCTGTCATCGCCGGGGCACGGGTCGAGATTGCCGGCGGCGACCTGGCCAAGCCTGTGGTTCTCTCTTCTAACGACCTCGGGAGGTTTTCCTCGCCCGACTTGAAGCCTGGCACCTATACCTTGCGGCTCACGCGCGAAGGCTTTGAACCCTTAACCAGAACGGTGGAATTACAGGAAACCCTGCAACTGGAACTTACCCTAGCCATTGCCCACGAAGAGGTGAAGGTTGCGGTACCGGGAACGGCCGCGGCATTTGCTAACTCCGATCCGGTTTACCGGCAGTTGCGTGACGTCGGCCTTGGCAACACCTTTCGCTACGAGAACTTCACCGTGAATTCCGACGTAGCGAGCTTTCAGTTTCGCAAGGGGACACTGACCTTTCTGCTTCCGGCGAACGGCATAGTGACGGGGGCCATCTTTATTGGCGACGCGCACCTCCATCTGAAGCCTGCGACAGAGCTCGATGCCCGGGAACTCAAGCGCCGCACGGGCAATGACGAATTCGATGAGGGCTTTACCGAGGTCGTGTTTCGCTTCAGCGGGCAGGTCCGGTTGAGCTTTCTTGCCGGCTTGGGCGCAGAAGTAGATGTCCCTCCGGAGGCAGCAGCTGCCTTTAACCGCTGGAAGGAAAAGATGCGCCGCCGTTCCGAAATTCCTCTCGGCTTCACCGACTCGATTTTGCACGGTGAGACCATGGACAACGTGGATGCGGACGTGCTGGCGGCCATCTACAATCCCGCGCACCCCTGGTTCATGAATGCCTACCTTCGCGGCGTCAAGCACAAGGACCTGCGGTTGTTTGTACGCACCCGGGTGGGAGCCATTCCCCAGTTGGACTCGCCGGAAGAAGTCGCATTGATCAACTACGACCCGGAAGGCATGGACGATGGCATCTGGTATCTGCAGCACCTCAAGAGTGAGTTTGCTGAGCGCATGGCGAGCTCGCAACAGGACCGCCGCCTGTTCGCCACGCACAGTTACAAAATCGAGACAGTAATCGGCAAGAACGGGCACCTGTTCAGCACTGCGAAGATCACCTTTGAGCCGCTGGTTGCGGGGGAGAGGGTTCTCAAGTTTGGGCTGCTGCCCAATTTGCGAGTCACGCAAGTCTTGGACGAACAGGGCCAGAATCTCTACTTCGTCCAGGAAAGTCGCAAGGAAGACGGCTCGTTTTACGCCATCCTTTCGCAGGCCCTGCCCATGGGCAAAGAACATTCGATCACGGTGGAGTATGCCGGCGACAAGGTATTACAGCAGGCAGGTGAGGGAAGCTACTATGTCCGGGCCCGAAGCTCGTGGTATCCGAACCTGAATGGATTCGGCGAATGGGCGCTCTATGACCTGACCTTCAAGGTGCCGAAGCGCTACCGGGTGATCAGCGTGGGTAAACTGCAGTCGGAAGGAATTGAGCAAGGCCTGGCAGTCAGCCACTGGGCCACTCCGGTGCCAGTGGCCGTGGCAGGCTTCAACTACGGCGCATACCAGAAGCTCGACATGGAGGATGAAAAAACCGGCTACCATATTTCCGGCTACTATCTCGAGCAACTGCCCGATAATCTCACCCAGTACCGTGCGCTGCAATCCCTGGCGCCGAAGAGTATGACGGAATATGCCATGGAACAAACCCGCGCTCAACTGGAGCTTTGCACTTGGCTCTTCGGCAAGAGTCCCTACCAGGATATTTATGTCACCGAGCAACCCGACTTTAACTTCGGACAGTCGTGGCCGAACCTGGTCTATCTTCCCATCTCAGCTTTCACCGATTCCACCCAGCGCTGGATGCTGTTCGGAACCATTGACAGCTCTTTCACCGGCTTCGTGCAGGAGGTGACGCCGCACGAAGTGGCCCACCAATGGTGGGGGCATACGGTGGGCTGGGCCTCCTACCACGATCAATGGCTGTCGGAAGGCTTTGCGGAATTTTCTGCGGGCATGTTCCTGCAGTTCGCCGTCGGCAAAGACTGGCGCAAGGATTACCTGCAGTTTTGGGAGCGGCTGCGGCAGCGGGTGCTGCAGAAAAATAACTTTGGAATATCTCCCAATGATGCCGGCCCGCTGTGGATGGGCCTGCGCCTGATTTCGCCGCGCAGCGAGCAGGCCTATCAGCAGGTGACTTACGCCAAAGGGGCGTACATTCTGCAAATGCTGCGCTCCCTCATGTATGACGGCAGCGATCCCGAGCCGGATAAGAACTTCATCGCCATGATGCATGACTTCGTGGACACCTACCGTGACAAGCCGGCCTCCACCGAGGCGTTCAAGGCCATTGCCGAGAAGCACATGACCCAAGCCATGGACTTGCAGAAAAATGGGCGGTTGAACTGGTTTTTCGATGAATGGGTGTATGGAACCCAGGTGCCGCGCTATCACTTCGAATATCAGCTCACCCCGGCCGATGGGGGCAAAGTGAAGCTGCACATGTCTGTCACTCAAAGCGAGGTGGACGATCGCTTCGCCATGCTGGTGCCGGTTTATGCGGATTTTGGCAAGGGGATGGCGCGTCTCGGGCAGATGCTCGTCATCGGCAACAGCTCCCACAGTGCCGACACCTTGCTGCCGGCCCAGCCGAAGAAAGTGGCAATCAACGCCTACAAGGATATCCTTGAGCGATGAGCGGCAGAAGCGGCTGCTTTGCTGGGGTTGAGGATGTATGTGGACTTATGTTCAGAAAACCGGCGAGTTGCTTCACGACGGTGCGCATGAAGCATTTGGCTATGCAGGGTACAACGATCCGCTTACCGGTCAGCAAGGCAAGAACAACCCCGACTTGCAGAGCGTGCACGAAGTAGGGCCGATTCCGGTGGGCACGTACGCCATTGGCGGTCCGGAGGATACGCTGACGCACGGACCGTTCGTTCTTCCGCTGACCCCCGACCCGGCCAACCAGATGTTCGGCCGCTCCGGATTTCTGATTCACGGCGATTCGGTGGTGGAGCCGGGAACGGCATCGCGCGGTTGCATCATCATGGGCCGGCCCACGCGAAATGATGTCTGGCAATCGGGCGATCGCGCTTTGCGGGTGATTTCTGGACTAGCGGCGGAGTTTGAGGCCGCCTGATTCGGCTTTGCAGAGTAAGAAGGCCTATGCACCATTTCCGGTGCATAGGCCTTTTCTTCGCAACTGCGATTGGGTTTAGAGCGAGCCCAGGAAGTTGATCAGGTCCTGGCGCTCCTGCTTGTTGAGCTCGAGGCTGAAGCGCTTGTTGTAGAAATCCACGACGTCGGCGATGGTGGCTGCGTTGCCGCCGTGGAAGTACGGGGCGCGGGAAGCCAGGCCGCGGAGGCGCGGAATCTTGAACTTGCCCAGGTCCTTGCATTTTCCGCTGATCAGCGCCATGCCAGGATCGGTGGTGCGGAAATCATCATAGGTAATGCCGCCGATCGTGACCGGGTTGCTGAAGAAGGGAATGATGCTGTTGCCGCTGGCGTCGCGCGGGCAGAGGAAGGAGAACAGCGGCTGGTCTTGCGCTGGGGGCAGCACGGTGGCCGTGTTCTGGTTGCCGCTCTGGTCGACGGCACTGTTATCGCCAATGCCCAGGTGCTTGCCGCCGGCGTTGGTGCTGCTGCCGATGTTCTGGTTGTTATGGCAACCGGCGCAGGTACCGGTGGCGGGGTTGCCAAAAACGTCATTGGCTCCGGCCACGCCGCGGAAGGTGAACTGGCGGTTGTTGAAAATATCCTGACCGCGTTTGATCGAGGCCTGCGCCGCACTGCGGGTGTTGGCCCAGGCGTCGAACATAGTCATGCCTTCGAGACCGGTGGCGGGAAGAAACGGCGGATCGTTGGACAAAGCCTGCGGGCCGCCGGTGGCTCCGTTGGCGGTCAGGCTCTTGGCCAGGTTGTCGAAAGACTGGGCGGTGAACACTCCGCTTTCGAAGGCCACGCCGTCATCGATCTGCTGGCTGGTCGGCGCGTTCGCGGCCTGCGCGTGGCCCAGAGTCGCGTCGCGGAACTGGCTTTCAAGGCTGGCCTCGCGGCCGTCCCACATGATGGCGCCCTGAACGTTCACGGTGGTGTGGTCAGAGCTGAACTGGCCATTCATGGTCAGGTTGGAGGAATTCATCACCCGGCGGTACATGGAGATTCCACCCGAAGGCAGACCGTAGGTGGCGTTGTTCTCGCAACCGTAGGGGTCGTGAATGATGCGCACCTGAAATTCCGCGTTGGCGGGAATGGGCAGGAAGACGCGAATGTCGCCTCGGGTGAGCAGCTGGCTGGAGGCCGCCGCTTTCTGGCCCAGCGTACGCGCTGCCGCGCCCAGGTTGGGGCAGTTGGCGCCATCCACGGGAGCAAACAGCGGGTCGGTACCGCGCGATTTCATGAAGACCGCGGTTGCCGCCTGCGGAGTAATGGACCAGCCCGATTCCGGCTGGTGGCAAGTGAAGCAGGTACGCCCGTTGGTACCCAAGGAGGAGAAAAACGGATTGCCCGCTGTCTTGGTCGCGCCCTTGGGTTGGTAAGAGCTAACCACGCCGTTCGCATCCGCACTCGATACGGTTTGCGGAATGGTGGCGGGCGGGAGCGTGCGCACTGGCGGGCCGAAGCGCGGCGCCAGGGAAGCTTGCCGCCGCACCAGCTCCATCCACATGGGCATCTCGGGATCTGCCGGGCCGCCGCGCGCGCTGGCGCGATGAATGGTTCCAGTGCCGATGGTTAGAGCGACCGCTGCCGATAGACAAATGCCGGTAAGAACTCTTTTTGTGCTCACGTGAGTAAACCTGTCCTTCGTTTCGTATTTGGGAGGAGTAAAAACTGTTCAATGCTTGGAGAGCCGGTACTGCGGGGGGACTTGCTTTCCAGTGGCTATGTGCTCGCTGCTGTACCGCCAGCCCACGGGCGGAGACCTTTACTATGCAGACCGCCTTCCACAAAGGGAAAAATTGCGGCCTAATGAAATCACACAGTTCCTGAGTGTGAAGAGGAACAGAGAGCGGAAGGGCGCAAGCGTGTGCACACGAAAGGGAAATCCGCAAGCCAGAGTGCGCGGGCACTCACGCGGTGTGAGCGCGCACGCATTCTCTGTAGTCCTTCCACCGCTTATCCCGCTGTGGTTGCGGTGGCGAACCAGGCATTGGCGAGATGATCGCCCCAGGCTTCCTTCAGATCGAGGGCGATGGCATAGGCCATGTAGTCGTTCAGCAATGCCGGGGTGAGACGGGGATCGTTCATTCGGTCAAGGCGGTCCAACTCCACGCCGGCGAGAAACTGGCGGAAGCCTTCCACCTGATCCGCGCGCTGGCGGCCGAGTGTGGTAACGGTCTGGATGGCGATGCCGCCGACAATATTGATCAGCACCAGCGACACCAGAACCCAGGCAAAGGTGGGCGAAGAGGCAACACCAATGCGGAAGGCGACAAAGCCCGGCACTGCCAGAAAGAGCGGCAAAGGCAAAAACATCGTGGCCAGGTTCTTGGCGCTGAGCATGCCGCTGAAAGCATCGTGGAGGGCGCGCGGCAGGTTGGCGGCCAACACCACGCCGAGTCCCAGACTGAAGAGGAGGAACCACAGGGTAAGGAAGACGGCCTCTCCGTGGCGGCCCACCCTGGCGGCGATAACCAGCGCCCATACGACGGAAAGCAAGGTGGCCGGCAGAGAGTATTTCAAGTTGCGCTTGAAGTAGAGGTTGCCGATGCGTTTGGAGAGCGAGCCCGCGATTACGCTGCCAATGAGGTTGAGGTATTTGGTGCGATCAGGCTGAAAGACAAAGGTTCGAGGCGGCAGGCCGGGGGCTGCGGTGAGATCTTCCAGTTCGGCCAGAGCGTCATAGGCGCAGGCTTCTTCCGGCGGCAGGCTCACCGCGGGCTGCGTGGCGAGGCGGGTGATGCGGTAGCCGTTCCCTTCGGGCTCGATGGCGATGACTTTCTGTGAAGCCAGGTGGGCCAGAACCGCGGCCACCGTTTTGCCGTCACTGGCGCGGGTGCGCAGGTAACGCATCTCGGCTGGGGAAAGATGATCGGGCGGCGCATATTGGGGCACGATCGCACCGGCCCTGGGGCCTTGCCCGGCGAGGAACCAGACCGCGAGGTAATAGCCGATGAGCAGGGAAGGCAGCAGCAGCAGTTTGAAATCGAGCGTGTACATGGCGCCGGGGAAAAACAGCACCGCCACGGCGGCCAGCGCCATGCGGCCGTAGATGAGAATACGAAGGCGCATCGGGGATGGCCGATGCTAGCACGGCACGAAGCCGAGGATTAGGAGTAGCTCAGGAGTGCCATTACGAGAGTAATGGCGGATGGAGCAGCGGGCAGCGAAGCGTGGCAGGCAAGAAAAGCAGGTTCCTCGGCGCGCTCTCGTGCGCCTGCGAGCGGCTCGGAATGACAAGGAAGAGGCGGTGAGCAGGCCGCGGATTCAGTAGCGGTCACTGGTGTCTATGGCAAATCCCAGAAGCGCGTTGACTTCCACCGGCTGGTTGCCACGCAGGGCTGGACGGAATTTCCAGGCCGGCAGCGCGGCAAGAACTTTGGCAGTCAGTTGCGGCGCGGCTGATTCCAGCACCTGCGGGTTGCGCAGAATGCCCGAGCGATCAAGCACGCAGGCAATCACCAGGCGGGCGCGGCGCAGGCCCGAGGGCAGCACGGCGCGAATGGGTTGCGGAGCGGTGAGCTCCTGCGAGTAGGCGTGGGCGGCCGAGCTCGGGTCTGAGAATTCCAGCACCGCCGTTCCCAGCGTGGTATCGAGATAGATGGTATAGACCTTATCGCCCTTGAGCGCGCCGTAGAAGTTGAATGCGCCGCCCGAGCGGGGAGAAGCCTCCACCGTGATTTCCTGGCGGCGGTCGCCGAGGCCGGCCGAAGAGCGGCTGGGGTCGGTGGGCTGATTGGCGCCGGAAGAAAAACTGGGCAAGGTGATGATGCTGCTGTTACCGCCGCTCACCGAGACTCCGGGAATCGCGGGATTGTTGGTAGCGTTGTTGCCGGTGCCGCCTGGGCCAGGGAAGGGCGAAGTGCCGCCGCGCGCGTTAGGGTCGGAGCCATAGCCCGAGCCATCGCGGCCGGCGCCCGATCCGGTTCCGCTGAAGCCGCTGCCGCTGCCGTTGCCGCGGCCAATGCCGTTGCCTCCGCCTGAGCCACCCAGGCCGGGAGTATCGCCACCGGCGGGCGAGAGCGCGAGCGCGCCTGCGCCTCCCTTGCCGGGAACGCCGGTCTTGGTGCCCGGCTGGTTCGAAACCACAACGCCTGTGCCGTTGGCGTTGCCGCCACCGTTGGGCGGGGCAGCCACGTCGCCCAGCTCACCCGGTGCGCCGAAACCCTGGCCGCGATTTCCACGGCCATGGCCGCCGAGCGAAGCGGCATCCGCGAGAGATGGCGCGGGCGCGACGGCGGAGTTAAGCCCGCCGCCCAGGCCGCCTGCGGAACGATTCCCGCCAAGGTTGTTCCCCATTTGTACCGGTGGAGGAACCACGCGGTTTCCTCCCAGACCGGAAATGTTCTGGCGCTCGCCGGTCGTGTTGCCCATCTGCACCGGCGGCGGAATTACCTGGCTGTGCAAGTCTCCGGGACCGTAGCCCGGGCCGTTGCGCGCGAGGTCGGTCGTGGGCTGCGAAGGCGGCGGGGCGACCACCGTTTGCCGAGGCAGGCTGAGCTTGGGGTTGGCGTTGGTGAACTGCTCGGGCGCGGAAACCGGCGGGGCCACCACCTGCACTGCATTCGAGCCGGGCAGGCGCAAGGTGGCGAGATTCTGCTGCGGCGCAGCCGGAGCCGGCGCCACCGGAGTCTCATTGAGCATGGGCTGGTTGCGCAAGTCGCTGGCATCCACCTGCGGCGCCGGCGCAACGGCGGTAAGCTGCGGCGCCTGCAGCAGAGGCCGGGAAGATTTCAATCCCTCGGCGGGGGGCGGTCCCGGGGTGCGGCGATAGGCCAGCAAATTCGCCACCGCGGAATTGGAGCGGGGCAGATCGAGCTTGGGTGCATCCACGACGGTATCGCGCAGAATGGTTTCGCGGGCTACGCGGATGGCCTGGGTATGGTGAAAGCCCTCGCGTCCGCCGGAGCGCCCGCTGCGGCCCGACTGCGCCCCGCCGGCATCGGCCACGCGCGGCAGCTCAGCCCCGGAGTAATAGATTACGTCGTATTTGGCGGGTGGCGGCGGCTGAAAAGTATGCATGCTCATCCTGGCGGGGATGATGAAGATGAGCAAAAAGAGCAGAAGCTCCACTCCCCAGCCCGCCAGAATGCCCTGGTAGGGGAACATGCGGAAGTGGGCCTCGCCGGCCAGCGGGCGCTCGGAGTGGGCGAAGGCGGGCTTGATGGCGCTGCGAAATTCTTCCCAGGGCGACGACCATTCCACCAGAAGCTTGAGTTCGTCGCTCATACTGCTCCAGCCTCTCCTGCCGCCGGCAGGCCGAATTCAATCTGATCGCCCAGGCTGGTTCCGGTGGAGCGCAGGGTGGAATCCGGCAACTCCAATACCGAAACCGCGCGCCGCCGCACCGGCGCTACCCGCCAGGGCCTCAGGTTCTGCTCGAGATGCACCACCACGTTGCCTCGATCCAGATAGATCACATCAATGGGAAAACGCATGGCAAAAGTGTGGACCCCATGGGAAGGAACGATCCACAAGCCCTGTCCTGCAGGGAAATTTTCCGCCGCCGTGCCCATCAGGCCGCGCAGGCGCGACCAATGCGTCCTGGCCACGCCCAGGCGGGTGGCCAGGTAGGCCTGGCGAGTACGGTTGAATGCGTATGCTTGAGTGACTGCGGCCGGCATCACAGCTCCCGGGTTCGACTTGCCCCAAAAACTCCTTAATTAGTGTTGCGTCAGGGTCCTGTACAGCTGAATCATGGCGGGCCCTAAAGTCACGATCAAGATGGAGGGGAGGATGAACAATACCAGGGGGATGACCATTTTGATGGTGGTTTTGGCCGCTTGCTCTTCGGCGCGCTGGCGGCGTTCGGTGCGCAGCGAGTCAGAATGCACCCGCAGCGCCTGGGCGATGCTGGTGCCGAAGCGGTCGGTCTGCACCAGGGTGCCCACCAGGGCGCGAATATCATCGGCGCCGGTGCGTTCCGCAAGATTGTGCAAGGCCTCAATCCGCGGCTTACCGGCGCGCATTTCCAAGTTCACCAACTGAAACTCACTGCTCAATTCCGGGTGGGCGTGCTGCAGGTCCTCGCCTACGCGCAACAGGGCCTGGTCGAGGGCGAGGCCGGCTTCCACGCAAATCACGGTAAGGTCGAGGGCGTCCGGGAGCGCGATCTTGATGCGATGCTGGCGCTCGCGGATCATCCGCTTCAGGGCGAAGCGCGGCAGGAAGAAGCCCAGAGCGGCCGCGCCCACCAGCAAGGGCATGGATTTAAACCCGCTGATGGCCACGACCAGGGCCACCGCCACCACTGCCATCAGCACGCGGCTGCCGACATACATGCTCAGGTGCCGGGACTCGCGGTAGCCGGCCTGAATCAGCCAGGAGCGGGTGCGGGAAACCTCGCTCGCGGAAAGAGGCAGGGCCTTGCTCAGCGGATCAAGGGCCTGCTCCAGGCGCTCTTTCAGCGGCGGCCGGGACGGCTTCTGCGTCTTCTGGAAACCCAACGCCCGCAAGCGCGAGCCAATGACCGACGAGGGGGCGTAAGCCGCCGCCCCGAAGGTGAAGACCACCGCGGCGATGGTGAGAAACAATACGATTGCCAGCACAAATGCCATAAGCTAAACCTGAATCCGGATGACCCGCTTGATCACAAAATAGCCCAGCGTCTGCAGAATAATGCCCAGCACAATCAAGCTATGCCCGGCGGGGTCGGTAAACAAGGGCATAATGAAACCGGGGTTGACCATGAGCATGACGGTCACGATCAGCGGCGGCAAAAGCATCAACAGCAGCATGGTGAGCCGGCCCTGCGCGGTGTGCACCTTCACCTGCCGCATGATCTTGAAGCGCTCGCGGATCATGTAAGAAAGGTTGTCCAGAATCTCCGCCAGGTTGCCGCCGGTCTCGCGCTGCAGCATGACGGCGGTGACGAAAAACTTCACATCCACCAGGGGCACGCGCTCGGTCAGGTTGAGCAGGGCGTCGCGCACCGGCATGCCGAATTTCTGCTCTTCGAAAAGTTTGCGGAATTCCGAAGAGACGGGATCGGCTACTTCGTTGGCGATCAGCTCGAGCGCGGTGGTGAAGGCGTGCCCGGCGCGCACCGCGCGGGCAAGCGTGTCAATGGCCTCGGGAAAGAGCTCTTCGAACTTCTGGAAGCGCTTGGTCCGCCGGAAAGAGACGAATGAATACGGCAGGAAGGCGCCGGCCAGCACACCCACCCAGGCGAACACCAGGGAATTGGAGAGCATGTAGACCACCACGCCGAAGACCACGGAGGTGGCGAGGCAGATCAGCAGCAGATTGCCGGCGCGGAGGTCCATGCCGGCCTGCGAAAGCAAAAGCTGCAGATTGGAGATGCGCACCGAGCGGCGCAGCAGGTTGTCGAGCGCCGGAATTTCGCTCAACATCTCGTCGCGCAGCAGGGCCAGCTCTTCGCTGGGCTTGCGCTCGGCCGCCTTCTGTACTGCCTCCAGGCGGTCGCGCAGCAGGCGGGCGCGCGAGCTGCGCTGGTCGAGCAGAGACC